>Ga0196964_10000656_pt1 | contig 19569 bp, 22 predicted proteins | sample S1_10metaG_FD_148615 | JGI IMG/M metagenome (GOLD analysis project Ga0196964, IMG submission 148615) | Soil microbial communities from Anza Borrego desert, Southern California, United States - S1_10 | ecosystem: Environmental > Terrestrial > Soil > Desert | place: USA: California | collected... | reverse complement strand
TGCTATATTAAAAATCAATATAATGCTTACCCAATAAGGTTTAGAGCTTGCAACTCCTACCAAATAAGCTGCAAGTAAGCAAAAAGTTTAGATTAAGACTTTGAAAAAAGTGGACTCTCTCCACAATGCAAGCCTGCCGCTGGCAGTACGGCGCTACCGCGCCTCTTGCATTGCTTCGCTCGTCGGTACGCTCTGCATGAGCGTACCATGTAGCAAGTGAATTGGGAAGTACCCGGAGCGATCGCACATTTACCTCTGATAAGGCAATTCCATTAGCAAAGCTGCTGCCTGTTTCGCCTCTTCTCCCCTGCGATCGTACCGGGCAGTGGTACCAGGGTCAGCATGGCCCACTAACTTTTGTACTGTGGCAATATCTGCATTCAAATTGCTATACTCTGATTTACTTAAGTATTCCTGTCTAAAAATTAAGATAAAAAATATTTATTATGAACTACGATTTACTTCTAGCCTACTTTAACAGCTCTATATCATTAGCTGAAAGAGCAATTGTATTATTGTCTGAGAGCCAACAAGATTCAACTATAAGACCGAGCAATGTAAATGAACTGACTATTGGCTTTGCTAGGAGAATAGTATTGATTAGTAAAGCTTTAGAGAAATTGTTACCTGCTTCTAAAGAAGATTATTTTAGTTTCCCGTCAGTGGGTAGTTTGACAAGGGTTTTAATCGAATCTTATAGACCATTTTATTGCTTGTATGTTGAAAACGTTACAGATGAAGAAAAAAAGTTTAGAGGTTTGATTTTTTTTGAATTGTATCCTTTAATTGAACAAAAAAGTATGGTAAAAGCACTAAGCAACAATGAAGACTTGGAAATAATAGATGAGTTAAAAAAAATGATACAAAAGATAATAAACGATCCTTATTATAAAACTTTAAGTAGTATAGTTAGTCAGGGAAAGGGGGAGAATTTATTACCATTATACAAAGCTATTGTTAACTCAATGCAAAAGTTAGAAAAAGATAAAGAGGAAATACTTAGTAACACTTTCATGGACAAAATTGTAAAATCAAATGGTTGCCCTAAAAATGATCAAACTATATTTTTGGAACGGTTATTAAATTATACAGATTGCCCTACTTCAGGAACTGAAGAGACTTTTAATAGCAGATTTAATAAGGAAAGAATAGAAAATAAATTTAATAAATTTTTTAATAAGTTAATGTCAAATTGTGTACATTCTGGTGCCTTTTCGATTGAGATAGAAATAAAAAGTGACTTTAAAACTGATGAAAACGTTAGACATTGGTTAATCCAAATGATAGCTTGTTGTGTTTTTTATCTTGTTACAGTTATTTGTGATGTGATTGAGTGGTGCCCATCACCCGACCAGAATCCTCTACGTGAAGAATGTAGAGAAATTGACAAAGGAGCAGAGGTTTTCCTAAGAGTTTTGACAGGGAATTCTTCTGCTGAGATTAATTCTTAAAAATTAATGTTACTGAATCAACCCAACGCCGTCCCCGCCGATCGCACCTAAACCAAATCAGCCAGCACGTTAGTAACCGCGCCTTGGACATTGGCTCGGTTATCGTCGTAAATCATCAGCGTGTCCAGCTTTTTATGTCTGCTCAACTTCTGAACTTGACGCACGTCGCCGCCAGTGGCTTCAAGTGCAGCTGTAACGGAACTGTGCCTTATGCGATGAGGCGACAACTGTTTACTGATTCCGGCTGTTTTGGCAGCATTGGAAACCACATCATATATAGCAGTTCCAGTTAGTCGATGTCCCTTGTACGCCCGGTCAAGAGCAATAAACAGAGGAGCATCTAATCTGGTTTCCCGGCGATCGCACAACCAATCTTGTAAAGCAGCTATAGTTTGAGGCGACAAGGTAATTACAACTTTCTGGGTGCCTCTTCCCTTGCCTAATATCCATAGGGTTTTAGCCTCAATGTCCAAGTCTTTTATGTCGCAGTTCGACACCTCAGCACGGCGCAAAGCGTTGTCCCACAACAGTCTCAAGATAGAATAGTCTCGTTTTCCCTTAAGGGTGGAGCGATTACAAGTAGCCAGCATCGCCCTAAAAGCATCTGGCTCAATGCCTGTAGTGTCTCTGTAAGCCTGGATAGGTTCCCCCTTCACGTCTGACAAAGTAAAAGAACACTTGCCAACAGCCCTAGCATAATTGACCAAAGAGCGAATCGCCGCTAGTCTGCGGTTTACCGTGTTCTCAGCTAATCCCTTCTCAATCAAAAGCTGTTTATAGCGCAACACCAACGCAACAGCGTCAAACCTATCCATAGAGAGGAATTGAGCGACTAAATCGGGTGTGGCTTCTCTACCTGCTACCGCTTCAAAAAAGTCTCGTAAGTCCCTAGCGTAGGCACGACGAGTCCCAGGCGATCGCTTGTCTGCCAAGAGTTCGGCAACCAAATCTCGACTGAAGCCAAGAGCTAAATTTTGATGAGTAATTTTGCTCATAAAAAAGCTTGAGAGAATAGCCCTTTTCGCAAGCTTACCGCTTTCTGTACCTTCTATCATGGATGGTATCTCCTGTTATTGGGGTATTTGCGATCGTTTCCAGTAGTGCGGTGCGATCGCTCTAACATTTGTAAAACTTGGGCATCTAGACAAAAGCTAGGCACCTTCTAGTCAACGAGGGTGCCTACTTTGTTTTACTGCCATAACTGGACGATGATTCTTGCATTTTTAGGCAGCGTCTGAGGTTCTGCGATCGCTCCCACGAAAAATCCCCCAGTTAATCACTGAGGGATTCACATTACTTGCCAAAAATTTACTAACAAATCCGATTTAACCCAATCGGTAGGATCACCTCGTCAAATCGATAGTATCCGGCTACTCGACGTCGCGTTTCCATTCAACTGTGTTTCCCAACGAGTGGGAAGCCCAAGTACTGTGGCTTGTTTGCAATTGGTCTCTATTCCGTTTCCATTCAACTGTGTTTCCCAGCGAGTGGGAAGTTTACTGCTGATTCTGTTGATGTCTGCGACTGATGTTGTCAAGTTTCCATTCAACTGTGCTTCCCAACGAGTGGGAAGGAGGTCAGTGTTCGGTTCTATGAATCCACCACTTACGGTTTCCATTCAACTGTGTTTCCCAGCGAGTGGGAAGGTGATATCCACCACAGTTACGAAGTGGACCTCAAGAGTTTCCATTCAACTGTGTTTCCCAGCGAGTGGGAAGACGGTTTTACGAAGGCCAAAACGAGGCTTCACCCATCAAGTTTCCATTCAACTGTGTTTCCCAGCGAGTGGGAAGCTACCTGGGTGGCCAACGGGCTCGCTTGAATCGGCGCAGCCGCATGAGTTTCCATTCAACTGTGTTTCCCAGCGAGTGGGAAGCCGGGGCGGACATTTTTCTAGTCGAGAGGGCATTCCTGGCGTTTCCATTCAACTGTGTTTCCCAGCGAGTGGGAAGTGTAGTGTCAAATTTCACGCATATGCACGACGAGTTCATGTTTCCATTCAACTGTGTTTCCCAGCGAGTGGGAAGGCCTACGCAGACACCTCCCTATCAGCACTTGGAGTTTCCATTCAACTGTGTTTCCCAGCGAGTGGGAAGCTCCAAAGATGGCCCGGACATTGTCACGTCTTACGATAAGTTTCCATTCAACTGTGTTTCCCAGCGAGTGGGAAGCTCACCATACCCCAGAGAGATGCCACTACAGCTATCGTTTCCATTCAACTGTGTTTCCCAGCGAGTGGGAAGTTTTTTATTTTTAAGCTCACGCAGACTACGGATGTAGTGGCGTTTCCATTCAACTGTGTTTCCCAGCGAGTGGGAAGTCCGGAAGGTGCGTTTGCCGCGCTCAGGCTTGACAGTTTCCATTCAACTGTGTTTCCCAGCGAGTGGGAAGAGTTCGTTCCAGCGCCCTTACCCAGAGCGGGTTTCAGACGCCAAATCGACACACCTGTCAAAAGTCTAACATTTCCTCCCAAAAATTGAGCAAAACACATACCTCAAACCCTTGCTATGTAAGGTATCGACACACCTCAACGGAAGATATAGGGTTTCAGCGATTTGCTGAGGTGTGTCGATGCTCTTTAAGGCACTCTAGAAATGCAAGGATGAATCGTACTGCTGTCTAAAATCAGAGGGCTTGTAGGGCATCCTCGCGGGAGCAATTTTAGGCGACTCCTGGGATTGCCAGTTGTCCTGGGGTGGGTTGGCACCAATGCCAGGAATCTATGAATCCTTCACCCTGCTTGAATAGTTTCTCATCGCCGGGATAGGGAAATGGAACCGTAGCCCACCAGCCTATCTCTAATTCGGCACTGGCAATATAGAGCTGGCTGTAATCACAAATCAGGATCGTGAAGCTTCGGTAATTACGTTCTGGATAATTATCATCAGTGAAGTAAGTTTTCCCATTGCTCTTGAAGAATCGGGGCGTATCGTCGGGATAGTAAAGAAAGATATCCTCACCTAGATAGACATCTAGGTAAAAATCTGGGTCTGACTTCTGAAAAATCCACACCGGGCGGTACTCGTAAAATTCAAGCATGGTTAGTCCTCCAAAGATAAAAAAGACCCCAGCCGTAAGAGACTGGGGCAAGCGCGTACATTTCTGGTCGATTGCTACTCGCGTGCCATCTTTTGGTTTGGCTCTCATGGCGTTGCGTGGGGGTGCTGTCGCCACATCTAAAACTGCTAATCGTACCGATGTGGTCTGACCAACGGGCATAAAAGATGCTGAAGCTATAGTCGCCAGTGGTCTTGTATATGTCCTGCTGTGTAACCGCGATGTGTGGCTTATGTGTTGCTAACATTGGAAATACTCCATTCGTTATTGTTTGGTGGATAAAAGCCGATCGCAGACCGTCCAAAGTACGCGATCGGCTTTTGAATTGGTGGATTATTGAAATTTGCTGGATTCCTTGCTGAGTGCTGCACACAGCGATTTCTGAATGTGAACTAACTCTGCCATTGAAAGACCTTCAAAGCTCATCAGGCTTGAGGATTGCATAATGTCTAGACCGTACTTTTCACCCCATTTAGAGTAGATAGAGGCGGAAGTATTAGCTTGGGCATCGTCTAGGATTTGGCGTGTAGCGTTAGGTTGATTAGCTTGCATCTGGCTTGCTCCATTCGTTAGGTGGCTAGGGTATCTCCTCTCCGGGGCTTTACCTGGCTTCGTAGCCTTGTGCTGTACCCGTTTCGGTTCTCGTTGTCCCTTTCCTGTGTATATATATAATATAGGTCATTTTCTAGGCATTATCAAGGCATTGTATAGTTAAAATATATGCGAGTTACTTATGGGTTTTGTATAGGCTGAACTATTTAATTTATAGGCATAGCCTAGATATAGAATAGGCGCTAGACTGTATATGCAGTGACTAGGTAATGACTATGGCAACCAAACCAGATCAATTAAACATCCGGGTAGACCTGGAATTGAAGCAAGCCTTTATACAGAAAGCGAAAGAGAACGAAACCAGCGCCACGGATCTGCTTGTCAATTTCATGAAGCAGTATCTAGGTATGGAGGTAAAAAATCCTAACTTTAGTATAGGCACCGATACGGGCACCCTTGAGGCGAAGTTAACAAAACTGATGGATGAACGCATAGCCGAACTAGAAAAGCGCCTAGCAGCTAGCCTAGACAAGCGTGTAGAGGATGAAGTGTCGCAGCAGTTAGAACAATGTTTTGATGGCGAGTACGACGGGCGATCGCAGGGAAAGCTCGCAGCCTAAGAGAATTAGTCCAAACTCTTAGGCAGATAACAGAGGAGCGTGATCGCCTCCGGGATGAATTGGCAGTTAAAGCAGACTGGTATAGCCCCGACGATTATCAAAATTTGGCTGAGGTTCTCCATCGACGGGAGATCGAGCGGGAAGAGTTGCGGAAGCAGATTGAGGAATTGCGATCGCAACCCACCACCCCCGAACCGGGCACCCTCCCAGATGCCGCTGAACTGCTAAACGCGCTCAAGAGCAGTAACCCTAAATCCAAGGCTAGTCTGCGGGATGTAGAGGCGATTTTAGAGGCAGTTCAGGAAGGATGAAAACTCAAAACCCCAGGCTTTTTAGGTCTGGGGTTTTCACTATTGTTCGCTGTGTCGCCGAGTGCGGTAACGAAACGACATAAATAATAATACGGCTATAACATAGCGACGGCGGACGTTTGAGCCGTTGAAATAATGCACGTAAATTATCCTTTTCTTACACTAGATGCGAAAACTTTAAAAAAACTTCACACAGGTTTAAAACAGCCTTTAACCGAAAGCCTATTTCAAGGCTGCATTAAATTTATTTAAAGTTCTGCAATCATGGGCGATCGCTCCTACTAAAAATCCCCCAGGTTATCGCTGGGGGATCTAATAATTCTTAGGTAAGATTTCGCTTACCTTTTACTTCAACTGTGTTTCCCAGCGAGTGGGAAGTCGAATTGACCTGAAAATCTTTCTATTCGGCCTAGTAATGGCGTTTCCATTCAACTGTGTTTCCCAGCGAGTGGGAAGAGGATAATCGTAGTAGATGGCATCAACCACTTCTACGTTCGTTTCCATTCAACTGTGTTTCCCAGCGAGTGGGAAGTCTACTTGCTGGCTGATGGGTTGTCAGTTGGCAAGTTTGTGTTTCCATTCAACTGTGTTTCCCAGCGAGTGGGAAGCACTGCGGTTGGAAACTGACGGTGAGGCTACCTTCACGTTTCCATTCAACTGTGTTTCCCAGCGAGTGGGAAGTAAAATTTGAGACCGTCTCTTTCTCTCTATTCGCGTTTCCATTCAACTGTGTTTCCCAGCGAGTGGGAAGTGCAGCTCAATGGGGTTCATGGAGGAAATTAACAAGGTTTCCATTCAACTGTGTTTCCCAGCGAGTGGGAAGATAAATAATGGAAGCATTCTTGTTTTTGATAGAGCTAAAGGTTTCCATTCAACTGTGTTTCCCAGCGAGTGGGAAGCTGCGGAAACGGAACTGCGGCTGCGACCTGTATTGATGAGGTTTCCATTCAACTGTGTTTCCCAGCGAGTGGGAAGGTTTTTCTACAAAATTCTAGGCTCGGCCAAGCCTAGAAGTTTATCGTTTCCATTCAACTGTGTTTCCCAGCGAGTGGGAAGGCTATGCTCGTCATTTTCCTGGTGATGCCCGCCAGCGGTTTCCATTCAACTGTGTTTCCCAGCGAGTGGGAAGTCGGCTCGGTTGCTAAGCACCGCCGGAAAAGCTTGGCGCAGGTTTTCGTTTCCATTCAACTGTGTTTCCCAGCGAGTGGGAAGCGATTTAGAGGAATTTCCTTTGCAAAAAAGGGAGTTAAATGTTTCCATTCAACTGTGTTTCCCAGCGAGTGGGAAGAGTTCGTTCCAGCGCCCTTACCCAGAGAGGGTTTCAGACGCCAAATCGACACACCTGTCAAAAGTCTAACATTTCCTTCCAAAATTTGAGCAAAACACATACCTCAAACCCTTGCTATGTAAGGTATCGACACACCTCAACGGAAAATATAGGGTTTCAGCGATTTGCTGAGGTGTGTAGATCGGTGTGAAAAATCCCCCAGTTTGTCGCCGGGGGATTGGGGGATTAGAGTATGTGGTTAAGGAATTGCCACAGAGAGCAGCTTATCCCCATCCCTCTTTCTCAGCCAAGATGTCCAAGGTTTCCAACATCTTCCTTCCATTAGCGTAGTTTCTGCCAGTTTGCCCCAAGACTTCCTTAATAATTGTTGACTCACTTACACCGTTAGCTTCAGCCTCTTTCACTGCGAAATATAGCCCTTTGAAAGAGGCTAATTCAGCGACGGCGTTTTTGGCACTTTCAGCACTTTCACCGGGTACACTTTCAGCATTCTCGGCAGCGCTTTCAGCGGTTGTAACTTGGTTACGCTCAGAGTTAGTTACAGCCTGTGAAACTGCGGGAACCATTGAAACTGCGTCGGTTACAGTTTCTGTAACTTTTTTGGAACTGCTGGAACTGATAGCGGAACCGTTTTGACTTTCAATCTGACTTTCAACTTGACGTGCTGGTGAAAGTATTGCTTTAGCTTCAGCTTTATGTTGATGAGCTTGGACATATTCTGCTGCTGCCAATTGCTTTAAGAAATCCCGCGCTTCTGCCATGTCAACAGCTTGAATCAGCGGGGCTATTTTTTCAAGCTTGGCACCACAGGCAACCGCTGACGCACCAGCGACTAAACCAGAAACTAGAGCGATGTAACGTAGGCTGACGTGTACCGGGTCTTTGGGATTGTTGGCAGCAAAAGGCGTTGCGCTCCACACTAACAAACCGCCCAGGCTGCTGATACCACCGATGAGCAGTAGCATCGCCCGATTCTGTCTTAACTGCTGTTCAGGGCTTGAAATTTTAATCATGTTACCGTACCCATTGGAGAACGCCGCCAATGATTGCGATCGCAACTATTGAAATGATTAACCCAACATATTGAAGGTGTTCTAGCCCTAGCCAATTGGCGAGAAAGTCATCGGCTAATCCCGCGACGATGAGCATAACTGAGGCAACGATACTAATCCAAAATGTAAACGCTGCCATGTTGGGAAATGCCACGGCTGTATAGGAGAACAGCCCGACCGCTGATACACCAATTAGAAAATAACCACAAAACTGATAGACTTTAGCCATTGCTTTTTAACCTGATATCGGTTTGCTTTTAAAGCGGGGGAGTTGTCGCCCCCGCCGAACTGGTCAATTATTTGCCGTAGCCGTAGCTAGCTGCGATCGCATCAATTTCGAGGTCAGCAGCATGAGCAGCCTGCTCAACTTTTTGGCTCATCGTTTCGTACTCAGGGCGCATCTGGTGCAAGGTTTGAGCGAGTTTGGCGTTAGACCGCAACTTCTCGATCTCGTTCATGGCCAGAAGCTTCTGGTATTTGCGATGGGTGCAATGAACCGTGGTGTCATTGCTGTCAATTTTCTTGAGAGCGTTGTAGGTTTCGACGGTAGACTTAGCCATCTCGTCTGTTTTCTTGGCGAGAGCTTTTATAGCGGCCGCCTGTTGTGCGTTGAAGTATGTGGGTTTCTGCACAACCGGAGCGCTCCGAACGCTGGAGAAGTCAGCATTCTTAGGCGAGGGTACATCCCTGTTTGTAGGCGCGAGGGCACTGCCTTTGTCGATATTGTGTCCAGAAATATCCCCGCCACTGTTGCCAGCGCTGACAACCTTACCACCGAAAATCCTAGTCATTAACCCCATTTGTTTGTTCTCCTTAAGTTGTTTTCTGTTGGTCATCATCGTCACCGCCGCCAATGTAGCCAGCGATGCGCGTGTCGAGCAATGCTGCCGGGTCTGCGGGTTTTAATCCGAGCTGCGACAGCACAGCGATACACTCAATCGTTGTCATTTCGGGCGCGTTGTTGGTCGCGAGGTTGCGTTGCACTCGTTGGTCCAGGCGTCGTTGCAGTCTGGGGGTGAGCGCGTCTGCAAGCATATTGACCAACGGTAGATAGCGACTTTCAAGCGCTGAGGGTTCTTGAATGTCACTCACATTCATTTCTGAATGCGGCTCACTTTCACTTGAATGTGGCTCACTTTCACCGCCCTCTTTCAAGCCTGAAAGTGTCTGAATGCCTTGCTCCGTCCAGAAGAGGGCATCATTCTGTTTTACCCAGTGCAATCCCTCTAGTAGCCTGTTAAGGTTGCGCCGCTTCCAGGTGTGAATCGTGCTGATTGAGATTCCCAGCAGTTCAGCAGCCTGAGCAGAGGAATATATTTTTTCTTCTGCCATCACCGTCTCCCATCACGAAAACCGCGATATTCGCTTTGGCAGATATCGTTAGCTCGTTGTAATTGCCCTAACTGTTGCCTCAAGTCTGCGATCGCTCGATCCTTCTCCTGGCTGTCTGACAGGATGCCGCTGATGCCAACCCAGGCAACCACGACAATCGCGAAGCCTGCCAGAATTCCTACGCCATCGGGTGAATGTTTTGAGGATTCGTTCATTACTGCACCCCCTCGGATGCTACGAATAATTCGTCGTTTTGATCCAGAAGGTGCGATCCACCTGATCCAGATTCGCCCTTGGAGGATCGATCGCCCGTGGGCGGCGATTCGTGCGATCGCTGTTGCTGATTTTGATTCATTATTTAGGTGTCTCCTGTTGGCAACGATAGGGACGTTAGGCGAGTGTGTGGTTTCCAGCCTGTTACACTCGCCTAAACATTATTGTGCTTATCCTACACAATGCTATCATGTATAACAAGCATCGTGTTAGGTGAGCTATGTTAGCGACTTCAGAAAAAACATTGATTTATTGGCGACTCAGGGAAATGATGGCGCGACGCAGAATGACAAATCGCAGACTAGCTGCGTTGACAGGGATGCACGAAAATTCAATCTCGCATATTAAAAATTTCGATACTCTGCCAGAGATTGGAGGACAAACATTAGAGAAGCTTTGCGTAGCATTGGACTGCACACCAGCCGACTTGATCCAATACGAGAAAGAGGACGATCGCAATGTCAAATCCTGAAAAAACGTGTACATTAGTATCTAGACAGACGCAGCCTGATTCCCCGGTAGTCGTTGGGGGCAAGGGTAGATTCGCTGGTGGAAGCGGTATTTACTCAAGGATGAAAGGTGGTAGGACTTCGGAGCTAGAATTCCTGCGATGGGCGCGAGCAAGCTTAACGATGCTGCGTACCCAAAGATGAAAGAAATTTGTGTTCATCCAATTACGGCAAGATTGTCCGCTTCGGAGTATGAAGCGCTAAAAGCGATTGCTCTTGCTAATAAAAATAATGGTGCGCGACGCCAAAACGTATCCAGCCTCATTAGGGCTGCGGTGCGTCGTACTTATCTGGAAATTTCAAAAGCCGAGTAGATTTTACTCTACCCGGCTCTTAATTGCTTTTTGCCTGAAATCCTCGTCTTGATTGGACTCTTGTTCGAGGGGTCAGGCTAACCACTAAAACAATGGAGGTTGTTACACCTATGATATCAGATTCCAATCTGCCTAAAACTCCCCGTTTCGATAAGTCGCAAGCATTAGCACACCTGAAGGCACTAGGCTATACACACCGTTGTTCCGTATTCTTGGGTTTTATCAAGGCAGGGCACGGTGGATTCCGTGATAAAGGTAAAAATACCCCAAACACCCTAAACGCCAAGGAAATCGAACAAAATCAGCGGAAAGGCTACGATGTGTATTTCGTGGTCAATGGGCAAGGTGATGACGATGCCGCCGTAACCCAATGTCGCGCCATTTTCTATGAACACGACAACTTAGACAAAGGACTACAGCGAGAACTATGGAAATCACTGGGACTGCCAGAGCCAACATTTCAAGTTGATACTGGCGGGAAATCGATCCACAGCTACTGGGTATTTGATAAGCCCATCAGCAAGCAACAATGGGAACCACTTCAGTCTGACCTACTGGAATACAGCGATGGCGATCGCGTAATAAAAAACCCCTCGCGGATTATGCGGTTAGCTGGCAGTAGCTACATGAAGGGCGATAAGCCCGGTACAACCCAGGCACGCATCATCAGCGATAGTGGCAAGCGGTACACCTTTGAAGAACTCAGGAAAGCAGTTCCTACCGCCGCCTCTGCACCTGCACCTGCACCCGCACCATCATTGAAGTTTGAGACTTCTACTAATGATGCCATCCCCCTCTATCAATGCTTATCAAAAGATGACCGAGCATTGATTGACGCGGGGGCAAAGTCCGATCGCAACACCAATGGCGCGAAATTGGCTCGTAATCTCATCGGTACAGCTGCACGGCTCGACCATCTGGGACATCGCTACGAAGGCGACCCCTACCAACTATTTATTGATTACTGCCACCGATGCAACCAAGGCGATGGGTGGAATCAGCGCGAATGGGACACCATCTGGAAATCGGCACAGAAAGACAACCCAACTCCAACGCTAACTGATGAAGCGATAGAAAACTGCGTCAAGGCGTGGCATCGAAATCAGCAGAAGGCTAATAAGCGCATGGTGCAGGTGGATAAAGCAGCAGGCGGCACAGGCGATCGCTCCAACGTCATCAACCACCCCACTGCTGAACGGGTACTGATGACCGACGATGCTATCGCATCGGCTATCGACAACCTAATAGCAGAAGGTCACACGCCGAGTAAGCTACAACTTGCGATCGCAACTTTGGCTAAAGAGGCAAATCGCTCAGAGCGCACCATATGGGAAGCTTATCGCTTCCGGTTGGCAGAGATTGAGCAAGCAGAAGCTAGGGGGGAAACCGCAGCAGATCTAGCAACACTTCTAACCTCTAGTAGCTCAACGATTGACATCGCAACTGTTATCCCGCCCAACATAGCCGAACCCATAAAGAAACTCGCGGCACTGTTGAACTTACGACCAGAACTCTACTTAACTCTACTACTGACTGTCGTGTCCATCCTTTCAAAGGTTGGGACGAAATTAGTTATCCATAACGCTATGGACTTTGAAGTCACGCCCAACCTATTCTCAGGCATCGTGGCTGAGAGCAGTCAGAAAAAATCGCCCGTAATAAAAGCGATGATTACGAAACCATTGGGCGTCTTGCAGCAGAAGGCTAGAGAGGAATTTGAAGAGGCTAAAAAGCAGTTTGAGAAAGATATCCAGAAATGGGAGAACTTGAAGGGAGAAGAACGCATAGAGGCTTTTCCCGAAGGGAAACCAAAAGCACCCAGGATGAAGCGGTATTACTTCAGCAATACTACTAACGAGGGGTTAATAGCACAAGTCCAAGCTCATCCAGAGCAAGGCATCCTAGCCAACGTAGACGAATTAGCTGGCTTATTGAAATCCGCTAACGCCTACCGACAAGGACGCGGCAGTGATGAAGAAGATTTACTAAGCTACTACGACGGTACAGGATCTTCTGTATTACGGGCAGATGGGATGAGGGCAGATCTTGACGGATTGCTACTAGGAATAGCCGGATCTATCCAGCCTGGAGTGCTACAGCAGATGATGCGAGATTGCTCTGATGCTAATGGAAAATGGGCGAGATTCATGTTTGTCAATCAGCCATGTGTTGCATCCGAGATGTTACCCGACACTGGTTCCCTTGAAATTTCCCCAATGCTTGCACACCTCTACCAAGAGGCAGACCGTCTGCCACCGACTGTTTACCGACTGAGTAAAGACGCTCAAGCGTATTATCGCAAGGCGTATAACAAGTTAGAACACTTACGCGCCAACGATCCATCCCAATCTATGAGGTCGGTCTGGGGTAAGAGCGAGGGGCGAATCGGAAAATTAGCAATCAACCTGCATATTATTTCCGCGCTGGCTAACAAGCAGACTCCAAGCGAAATAATTGAACGGGAAACAATAGTAGCAGCAGCTGCACTAACCAAGTTTTATGCCAGTCAGGTGCAGGCACTCTATATGGAATTTGCAGATCCAGATGCGATCGCGCCAATGCTGGCGAAGGTGATTGAGATATCCAAGCGAAAAGACGGCTGGATAAAGGCTAGCGACGTTTATCAGTCCATCACCAAGAAGCAACGCCCATCCCCTGAAAAAGTGCGGGTATGGTTTGACGAATTGGTAGCAATGGGTAAGGGTCAGACACGAGGGGCTGGGCGTTCAGTTGAGTTTTCAGCACTGGAACAACCGACTGAAACCAAATTAGACGATTTTAGACAACTTTTAGACGATTCGTCTAAAACCACAACCACTGATATATATGGGTTACAACCCAAATTAGACAAATTAGACGTTTTAGACGATTCCTCGAAAGCGATCGGGAATCAACCACAGACTAACTTGGATAAACCCAATTTAGATAATCTGTCTAACCCGTCTAATTTGGTTCAAAGCCATGATGAGGTGGATAACACAGCCTTAGACGATTTATCTAAGGAGTTGTCTAAAACGTCTAATTTGGATGAACGCCCGACAGATAGCCAAGCACCTCTCGGTGAACCAAAAAAAAATATTCTGTCTAATTCGTCTCATTTGTCTAATTTGGAGCAAAAACCCGATGGCGTGGACATTGTAGCTTTAGACGATTTATCTAATGAGCCGTCTAATTTGTCTAATTTGGGAGCATCCGCAGTTTTTAGCGTAGGTGATGAAGTTTGGATCGTCGGTAGCGGCCATGTAGGCGATCGCGGGACGATAACCCGGATTGACGCCGCTAACCCACGCCACACCTATGAGGTGCTAGATACCCAGAGCCGATGGACTGATTGGCTACCAGCTTCCGCGCTGTCCAAGGTTGCCGATGATTCCGCTGATTGTGTCATGGGCTTAAAGGTCGGTGACTACGTAGAAATTTTGGTAGGCACCGATAAGGGACAACGAGCAACCGTGGCTGGCTTCACCGATTTACAGGTTGAGGTAAAAGTACCAAGCGACCCGGAACCCTACGCATACTTCGCAGACCAGTTGCGGAAGGTCTAACTCACCCAACAACCATTCCCGTAATCATTGCGGGAATGGTGCAACACCACCACCTAGAATCGCCATGAATACACAGCAAATTACCACGCCCACTCAGTTCTCTGAGGCAACCATTGATGAGGTCAAGTCAGTTCTGGCGATCGCTGTTTGTTGCGATGACCCCGAACTGCTAGCCCGGTGCCGCCAGGTTTATCACCCCGCTCTGTTGAATGTCGCTGCTAAGAGACTAACGCCAGAACAGCACGGGGTAATAATGCAGTGGGTTCTGTCAGCCACCAAAAAGGAGTCCCAACCATGACGCCCAAATGCAAATATTCTTCGCTATATGTGGATAAACTGCATCGCAAAATTGAACGCCTGGAGTCGGATCGCCTCGAACTAATCGCAGAGCTTCGTAGGTTAGGCGATGAAAATCTCTACTTGCGATCACGACTCGCGCAGTACAAACCATCGTCCATCGAGGATCGCGAGGCGTGGAGGCAGATTTTCCAGCAAGTTACCCGCTAAGGAGGCAACTGTAATTTGAACTATAGGTTACAGTTCGTTGCTATCCGTGCCAAATTCAGCTCCCGAAGGTTAAGCTGTAACTTCCAATTAGGAGTTACAGTACGTGACTGAAGACGAAAAGCTGGAACTTTTGAAAACCGCCGCCAAATTTACTGACTCTGACTGTGGCGAGTGGGCTTATCAGAGTTGGGCAAAATTCAACCAAGAATTTTTTGATAATAAGTTAAAGGTTGGCGGTATTAATTGGGGATTGACCCCTCATGGTAGTTCGCTGGGATTTTATGATCGCAGTCGTAACCTGATTGTTTTGCATAGCAGTTTAATTTCTCCCAAAGGCGATGCCTGGGGAAAGGGTGAATTGATGGGTGAGCGGTTTGCTGCTGATACTCTCCTGCATGAGATGATCCATCAATATAATTGGCAGATTCTGCAATATCAGGGCAAAGAATCGCACAACTGTAAAGTTTGGTGCAACCAGATAAATCGGATTGCTCCAGCCCTGGGATTAAAACCCAATGCTGCCGTCGTAAAACAGAAGCGGGAGAGAGAGCCTGGACAGACAAAAGGGAATGGAAAAGTTGTCTGGGTTCCAGATCCAGGAATGATGTCTCGCATGGATCTAGCTAGCTGGCCGCACAGTGCGAGGACGCACGATTATTACCGAGGTAATTAGCTTGCAACTGCAAACTAACAGCAACCTCAAAAAAGGTAGTTAGTAGTAGCGCCTTCCTCGCCAAAGAATAACTGTTCCTAAAGACTATTAGAAACCTTTACATTTTTATTACTATAGGAGGATATAAAGTTGACTGGAGAATATTAGGATAACAATATAAACTTATCGAGGCAACTATGTCTTCCAAAGTCATAAAATTAAAAACTATAAAAAGCCGTCCAAAACTAACTTCACTTTCGCTAGCTGGCACGCTATTAAGTTTATTCAGAAAGCGAGATAAGTTCAAAAAGATTAACCTGCTACTTAAAGTCGCAGGAAGTTTAGGTGGTCGTGTCCTTGTAGAAGGAAAATTTCGTCCCAAGCCTATAGTTTATCTTAATCGCAAAACTTCATTAAGCCAAAAAAGAATTGTGGGAGTTAATCATCACTCCAGATAGATAAGGCGAAGTCGCTACCTTTACTAGATAGCAAAAAGACCCCGGAAGTTGAAAGCCAACCGGGGTCTTTTTGCTAAAAAATTCTATCAGCTAAAACAGGAAAATGCTTCCCTGCGCGATCGCCTGCGTTCCGAGCATCAGCGGAATGATTCTTTGGTGGCAAAGATGGGGTATGAGCGACCAGCCTGGACTCAGCCGGGGTTGATAGATTACTTCTGATTGAGATGTCCATCTACACACCTCGGCAAATCGCTAAAACCCTATATCTTTCGTTGAGGTGTGTCGATGCCTTACACAGCGAGGGTTTGACGTAGGTGTCTTGGTCAAATTTTGGGAAGAATCGCACAAGTCATGGACATTTCACGGTCGGAACTAATCGAGCGCATCAGGTGCGGTCTATTTATACTCACGCCAATTGTGCAGACTTCGCCACTGTGCGAAAATAAAATTTTGCAAAAGCGACTGGTTAACTACATATATGCCATGTATATATCAGGCATGGTTTGACCAGTCGTTTTGTGCAGAAGTTGAAAGAGAAAACTATGAATAATGATGAATCTGAATTTTTCCCGCTTGTATATGTAGCTTGTGCAAAGAGCTACGCAAAAGGAGAAGATTGGGGCACCTGGGTCGATCCTGTACAATCTCTAGAGGAGGTACAAGCCCAAATCCAAGACCTTTTAGACTGTTCCTCTGTAAAAAATGCAGATGACTATTTTATAAAAGAGTATCGGGGTTTTTATGGTCTTCCTTTGGGAGAAACCCCGGACTTAGAAGAATTAGTAGAAATAGCTGATAAAATATGGATATACGGGGCTAGTTGGGCTGCGTATCTACTGGATAACGGAGAAAGTTCTACAGAAGAAGATTATTTGGACAGATATCTAGGGGAAAGTCCTATAGAAGATAAAAAAAGGTACGAAGCCTATAAAAAATATAAATGTATAAATATAGAAAATAAGCTATACATTTTTATTAAGAAGCTTCCTACTTGCGGGTCTTCCGTACTTAGTATGCTAATTCAGCTTTAAATTCCATTGAAAGCCTTGTTTTGCAATGCTTTGAGGATTATTCCAGATAAATCTGCCCTAATGCCACCTGGGAGCGCACTGAAACCACGTATAGCTAGCTCCGAGGCACCCGAAACTAATAATTTAGCATAGCAAGTACGGAAGAGCCGCATTCAACAACTGAACCTCTCACCAGTCGGATTGTGATATCCCAAAGTCCGGTTGATAGATGTCTACATCTCTCGACACTGAACCCGAAAAACGTATTCGTGCAGGGGATACAATATCTCCAAAACGTATCACCTACCCTGCTTAATATATCTGTATTTACTACCAAAGGACGATGCGGGTGCATGAATAAAAACCAGTAAAGAACAGCGTAATAAAAGATTTACCTTTAGGCGGAATCAAATTTATTTAGTCTAGGAACGGCGATCACTGTGCCAGTTGTGTAAGTCCTGTCCCCTCATGTATTGCGCTAAGCGATAGCCAACGTTACATACAAAATTTAGCTAAGTGCGAAGCTCCCTTTGCATAGTACAAAAGTAGTAAAAATGTCACACAAAAGCTGATTTTAAGGGGCTATCGCCCCTTAAATGATGATAGAAGTAAGGGGCGTCTTTTTTAGCAGCTTGGCAATACCTTGAGCAGCTTGGCAATACCTGTAGCCGCTAGCTTTTTATAGAATTTGGGAGCGCAGCCATTTCCCCAGGATTGAGCGGCTGGCATGGCAACTATTGGCGTTCTTGCAGGCCACTGGCTACCAAGTCAATACAACGTGCAAGCTGGCTGGCTAGAAGACTTGCAGCTCTTAGTAAAATTGACGCCACGACTAACCCCACTATCTCAAGGAGGGCGATAGCCCTTACTTATGCTGTAGCTGAATCGCTGCCAGCACCCAAAGAAATTTTTGATTAATCAAAAAAAAACTGACCTCTTGACACTGGTAGTTTATTAGCTGTGGCATGAAAGGTATTATAAACAACTCCCGACTGCCCCTCTTGTAAGCTAGCCCAACTTGAGTTAGGATTTTCATTAGTTGGGCAGCAGGTTCAACCAAATAACTGCCAATTTACGCTCATAGATTGCCTAATATTACGTGTATCTTAAGACATATAAATTCTGAGACAAATCTGAGACAAAAACCTCAAATTTTCGCCCTTTTTCGTTATATTTCTTAATATTAATACTACAAAAAGTGCCATTTTTTCAGGGTGGCTTGTCTCAGATTTGTCTCAAAATCTGGGTTTTTGGCGCTGTTTTTCTGCCAACAACCAGCCATCTGACTGCCCCCTGCCCCCTACCTGATTCTACCCATTTTCCATAATCTGACAGCAAGCTATGTCAATGTGGCCACAAATATTAACCAGAGAATATTACCCCCGTTTTTCCAGCCTTTTCCGCCATTCTCAGCTATTCTCAATAAGCTGTAGTATAAAAAATACAAGATGCCGAAAATAGCCGTTGTAGTACACTGGGCGACAGTTTATGTAGTACAGGGGTTGTAGCGGGATGCGATCGCTATCAAGGGAACAACTGAACCATTAGTAATTTGTGATAGATTGCTGACACCAAATGACACAAATTTGTTAGAGGGGCTATCGCCCCGACACGCCTAGTAAGAAGTAAGGGGGGCGAGGTTTTTAGGCGTCGCGCTCTCCTAGCACCCAAAGTGCGAAGCAATATAAGCGCCGCCTTGTGACGTTAGCCCATATATATTTGACACACTCTCCGACAGCGAGAACACCATTACAAACCCTGGGGTAGCTAGTGGCAACTTGCTACCACTGGCAATATGGGTAAGCTATCCGACACGGCGCTGCTATAAAATTGCTTCGCACGGCTTCACCCTCTGGCAATGGCTTTCTCTTTTGTTCTGGCTGGCATTTCTGCTAGGAGGCTTGCAAGCTGGCTGGCTAGAAAACTATGTAGCCCTTGATAAAATTGACGCCCCTCCTAACCCTACTATCTCAAGCAGGGCGATAGCCCTTACTTATGCTGTAGGTGAATTGCTGCCAGCGCCCAAAGAAATTTTTGATTAATCAAAAAAAACTGCCCTCTTGACACTCGTAGTTTATTGGCTGTGGCACAATATATACTACTTGATAGTACCAATGTGCTACTAATTTTCTATAGGGCTATCGCCCTTGGAAGGTAGAAAAATTTGAGCTAAAATTTCTATTAGTTGAACAGTAAGTGCAACCAAATAACTGTTAATTTACGTTTATAGATTTTCTTATACCGCATCTATCTTAAGTTATATAAAAAATCACTGATTTCTGAGGAAATCTGAGGAAAATCGGCAATATTCTTAAATTTGGGCAATTTTTATACTACAAAAAGTACCATTTTTTTCGGGTAGCTCTCCTCAATTTTCCTCAGAAACTGGGTTTTTGGCGCTTTTTTTCTGCCGACAACCAGCCATCTGTCCCCTACCTGTCCCTAGCTAATTCTACCCGGTTTCCCCACTTTTCAGAGCAAGCTATGTCAATGTGGGTACATTCGTTAACTAGAGAATATTACCCCCCTTTTTCCAGCCTTTTCCCCATTCTCAGCTATTCTCAATAAGCTGTAGTATAAAAAATACAAGATGCCAAAAATAGCAAAAGTATTACGTTAGGTGACAAGTTGTGTAGTA
>Ga0196964_10000655_pt1 | contig 19570 bp, 10 predicted proteins | sample S1_10metaG_FD_148615 | JGI IMG/M metagenome (GOLD analysis project Ga0196964, IMG submission 148615) | Soil microbial communities from Anza Borrego desert, Southern California, United States - S1_10 | ecosystem: Environmental > Terrestrial > Soil > Desert | place: USA: California | collected... | reverse complement strand
GCGTCGTCCTGCAGGGCCGTGAACTTCGCGGCGCGTTTCCCGAATGCCGCCTGCGCCGGATCGTTGACCCACTCGAACTTGCAGTCGCGCATCACGTGAACGTGGCCGAAGTGCTCCTCGAAGTTCAGACCGAAGCTCGTCTCCATCTCCTGCTGCCGCGGCTGCCCGCTCTGCTCAGTCGCCGCCGCCCAGCGCATGCGCGTGATCACAGGCCCTTCTTTGTCTGCGGTTCGATCGGCAATGAAGCTGAACACGAACGGCTCATCGAGACCATTGCCGATGTCGTCGTTCAAGGCGCGAACTTCAACCCTGATTTCAGCGCCAGATTGGAACGGTGCGTTCGCCGCCGCCGCGTTGTAGATGATGCAGCGTTTCTCCGCGTCGTAGCTGACGCCCTGCGTCGTCCCGGCGATGATGCGATCGTTCACGGACATCTGCAGTGAGCGCCAGTTCACGCCGCTGGGATCATCGACATACAGCCGCAGTGTCTGACCTGCCGTCGTTGCCCCCTTTGAAGGCTCCACGCGAACGATCTTCGGACCACTATTGTCGAGATAGAACTTGCGATGCACGGTCTCCGACCACTGCCCCGCCCCGTTGCGCACCCGCAGATGAATCCACGTCCAGCCGTCTTTCAGCGAAACGTTGCGCCTGCGCAGCGATTCGGCCAGTGTCTCGGTGGGTTTGATGTCTACTGTTCCCGGAACGGGCTCGGTGTCGGGCTTCTGATCGATCACCGTCGCGTAATCGGGAACGCCGGTCAAATCGTACGCGCGCCAGGAGAAGCTGATGTCGCCCGGCCGAACCGCCGGGACCGGCAGCACGCGATGAATCCAGAACGTCATGTCGCGCCGCGTGCCGCGCCAGCCGTTGTCGTGGAAGTCCAGCCCCACCATCTCGGTGGTGCCGTGCGGATTGAATGCTTTATACAGCGCCCCGAGCGGCACGGTCATGCTGCGCCACGTTCCATCCGCGACGAAGTCCGCCGGGGGGCCGAAGCGCGAGTGAATGTTGCCGGACTCGTGATCGCGGCCGTCTTCCAAATCCGTCAGGATCAGCGCGTGTGTCGCGCCCCAGCCATCCATCATGTGCATGTTGAACGGCGTCTCGAACGGCACCTTGTAATCGATCTGTATATACTGCCAGCGGCGCAGATCGAACTGGGCGCGGTTCAGCGTAAATCCAAAGTGCCGGCCGTCATGCGGGCAGACGACCTGCAGACTCGTGCGTTCGTTCGATGGCGCCCACGGCGGTGCGTCGGAACTGTCCTGCAGACGCGAGAACGAGCGTCCGCCGTACGTCACGGCGTCGCTCATCTGCAGTGGCAGCGATCCCATCAATTGCTCGGTGTTGTCCGAGCGCAGCGTCAGCACCGGCGGCGCGGGGCGCTTCTTCGCCGCGAAGACTTTCTCGGCCGCGTACTTCCATTCCGCACTGAACGACGGCGATGCATTCGTCGCGCGGTCCTGGAAGCCGAGCAGCTTCAAATTGAATGCGCTGCCTTCCTTCAAACCCGGAAGGTTCAGCGCGTTCAAATCAACGCTGAGCGTCTGCTTCTGCGCGTCGAATTTCAGGAGCTCCTTCGGGATCGCTGCATCGTTCAAGTGCAAATCGAGCGACTCCGAGGCCACGCCGCAGCCGTCGGCGTCATCGAACTGCAGCACGATCGAGCGTCCGTCGCCATCGGCGTCGTACGGCCAGATCACGCGGCTGACTTTCGCCGGAATGGCATCGATATCGCGCGGCGTCATGACTTGGATGTCGCTGATGCTGTACGCCGACCCGACGTGGTTGCCGTTCATTCCCGCGAGCAAGTATCCCTGGTTGGAGAGATTGCCGATCATCACGCGATAGTTCACGTTTCCGCCGCGGTTGAAGCCGCGCGAATTCCAGAACGCGCGCCACGACGGCTGCAGATCGAACTGGACCGTGCGCCACTTGCCGTCGGCTTTCACGTTCGGAATGGATCCGACCAGCGGCGCGAATTCATCGCTTGTCTCGGGGCCCGTCAGCCGCCAGCGGTACGCGCCGGAATTGCGCGGATTGAATGCGCGGCTGCCTTCGCGGCCGCTCGTGTCGATGAGATACAGATCCACCTTCGCGCCGGGTTCGATCCTGTACGCGAAGCGGACCACGCCGCGGTTCTCCGGGTCAATGGTCAGGTTCTTCCACTGCAGCACGCACGGTCCGCCGCCAATTCCGTTCACTACGCGGTATGCGGGCGGCCCAGCGCCCTGAAATGCGGCGTCTTTATCCGGCAGCCCAGAAGCTTCGACGGGCTTGAACGTCGCTGGCGCAGCATCGAGCGACAGCGCGACCGCCTGCGGCAGTTTCTGCGGCTCAACGCGTCCGTACGTTTCGCCGTCGTAAGCGTTCACGACGCGAGCGTCTTCATAAAGGAGCGTGCGGCGCGACTCGAACGGCGCAGTCTCGGCCCCGCCGTGCGCGATCCGCACGCGCGAGAGGATGAAGCCATTGTCGAGCGTCCAGAACCCAACCCGCCCCTTCTCGATTGGCTCAGGATCTTTAAACGTAAACGCGAGGTTCCCGTCGCGGTAGAAGCTGACCGTGTCGCCGAGCTTCTCCAGCTTCAGGTGGAACCAGCGCTGGTGAAGCTGCGGTTTGTCCGGATGGCGGATGCGGTCGCTGAAGATGCGATGCTCTTCCTTGTTCGATTCGGCGACGAGCACTCCCTTCCGGTACAGGCGTGTCCACGTGTTATTGTCGCCACCGAAGATCAGCGTGTAGCCGCTGTCGAGGTTCACGCCGTCGCCGCAGAGCGCGATGTTGTAGTCACCGGGACGCTCGAACGGCGGATCGTCCTTCTGCATCATCAGCGCGACATGCGCTTCGACCGTGATGTCGCCGCGGAAGACGTTCTTGTTCCAGAGCGCCGCAATCGTCGTCGTGCGCCCGCCGAACCAGCTCCAGCGCGGATCGCAGATCCATTTATTGAGCAAACCCCAGCGCCCGCTCTCGACCTTCCAGTCGGAAGGCGCGTTGTCGAAAGTGTATTCAAGCGTGTTCGAAGACGACACACGCACGGCCGCGGGATCGCCGAGGTTCTTCAAACCACGGATCGCGACGCGCGTGTTCTCGCCAAAAGCGTCCGCGGCCGGTTTGCTTCCGAAGCCCGGCCCGCGCGTGAATGGCGCGCGCTTGCCGTCGATCTCCAACTCACCGCCGTGCGACCCCGCACGCAGCGCGATTCGCTGAATTGGCCCAGCGTCCAGGGCGATCGAATGCTCCGACCACGCGCCGCCGCCCACAGTGGCTTTCCCATCAGCGATGGCGGCTCGAACGCTGTAATGCTGGTCAGTTGAAGCGTTCGTGAATGCAGCGAGCTCGAGCTTGTCGAAGCGCGGCTTGTGGATCACGACCGACTGATCGCCGGGGAAGCGCCCGCGATGCAGCGCCCAGCCGCTCTCCACGCTGCGTTCCCACTCCAATGCCGGATTCGCCCAGATCTCCATGTCGCCTTCGTGGGCGAAGATCTGGTTGATGGCGCGTTCGCTGCGCAATCCGGCGATCGTTTCACGCTTGCTGACGACGCGCACATCATCGAAGAAGACCGGATCGCCGCGCATCGAGTACAGCGCCACTGCGCCCCGTTTCAGGTCCGGAACGTTCGCGCGCAGCATCTCGTTGCCGTCGATCAGACAGCGGATCTGCGCGCCGTCCCAATCAACGGCCATGCGGTAGAACTCGTACGGCCGGTACGCGGCTTCTTTGCTTGCGAGGATCTTCTCGACGCCGTCCTTCACCCGCACCAGTTCGATGCAATCGGTCGGGCGGGGCGGCAGCGGTTCCTCAATCTCGGCAAATTGCTCATCATCATCGGCAGGACGTTTCTTCGGCGGGCGCGGGGCAGGACCGCGCCAGCGGAAGACGAGATAGTCCTTCTCCGAGAGCACGCCGACGGCGATGCCGGCGCCGCCCGAACCGAGCGGCTTCACCGCGGCCTGTGCAACGTAGTCGCTCCAACCCTGTTCGCCGCCGACGATCATCGCGAGGCGGTCATCGCCCGCCGTAAGCGGCTTTCCCTGCGGCTCGATCGCGATGCCTTCGGCGGGCGTGCCCCAGCGGAACTGGTCCTTCGTGATGCGGAACTCGCGCGGCTGTTTCTCGCCCGGCCGCAGCATCTTCAGGTGAACTTCGTTGCGGAATCCGCCCTGCGTCAGCAGCGCGTGCGCCTGCCACGGCTGCATGTCCTCGACGCGCGCGCCATCGATCTCGAGAAAAATATCATCTTCAGCCAGCCCCGCCCGCGCCGCCGGCGAACCACCCGTGATCCGGACGATGTGAAGCGTCCCTTCAAACGGCGAAATCTCCACGCCAAGCCCGAAGTGAGTGCCGCGCAGGCGACCCTGGTAAAGCTTGTCGTCCGAAAGTTTGTCATTGCCGAAGAATGTCCGCAACGCGAACGGATTCGCGCTGCGCTCGGGGAACGCGAGCGCCGTCAGCTCCCACTTCCCGCCGACCGGCTTCCAGATGTCGCCGGCCGTTGCGCGCATGAACGTGTCGCTGAAGTCGATCTCGGAGAGCGCCACCGCGCGGCGCGGACCGAGCCGCACACCCTCGACCAAGCTCGTTCCACCGCTCGGTAGCTTCAACGCCACCGCGTCCGCTTCCGACAGTTTCGTCGTCAGCGCTTCCTTCGCGCCGAGCCACACGCTCAGTTCGCCGCGCCGCCAGAGGACGCCCAGCGTCTGCTCGCGGCCCTGAATCTCAAGCGTCCCCGTCGCGAGAACTTGCGACTTGTCGCCGTCGACCTTCTCCAGCTCTACGCCGCGCTCGCCCACTGTGACGCGCAAGCCCGAAAGCGTCTTCGCATCGACGCCGATATAGAGTTGCAGCCAGCGTTGCGCGTTTGGTGTGTCCGCGAGCGTGAAGGACTGCTCGAGCCAGAACTCGCCGCTCTTCGCATCCGCGTCGTCAGAGAGCCGGATCTGCCCAACGACCTGAGGAGGTTCTTCCGGCTTCTCGCCGTTGGGCGACGGGGTCGGCGGGTTGGGCAACACCACTGGCGGTGTTCGTTTGCGCTGCGTCCAATACAGCCCGACCGCCAGCAACAGGGTCAGCGCGATGGCACAGACGGCGGCGGCTCGAGGCGAAAGCTTCATCAGATCAAATCAAACCCGACCGATTGCTATTAACGTCTGGCCGACTCTAGCGTCACTGCACGTCTCGCGAAACGCCGAAATACGTCGCAAACAAGAGACGTTCACATCACACTTTCGCGTCAATATAACTGACGATAACAGCGCTTTGACCCCAATCGTTCTTCCGTGGCGCGGTTTTATAACGCACGTTATGCAACTCCCTTCATGCTCCACGCCTCTGTGCCGATACAGAACTGCTCCTTTGAGAGCGCATCTGGGAACGCTGTCGCCGGTCGTGGCGGGGGTCTATGAACTCGTCGTCGTCCACGGGAACAGGCCATCGGAATGCCCTTGCCCCCTCTATTAAGGGACGGGGAAAAGGTCCGCGCTTCCATATCGCCGTGAATGCGGCGGCGCCATGGCCCGCGATGAAAGTCTCCGTCCAGCTCCGCCTCCCGGACAACACCGTGCCGCTCTCGCGCCTGAAACTGCAGGGCAGCGCCATCGCGTACAACGGCCAGCAGTTCGAGATCGACACGCTCGACGCGCTCCTCTTTCGAAACATCCTGCAGCAGCCGCAAGCCGACGCTGAAGGCTACATCATCGGCGCGAGAGAGTTTGCGCCCATGCTCGCCCTGCTGCGCCAGCATTCAGCAAACTGTACCTACGAAGAGTGCGAACGAATCGCACCCCTGGAGATTCTTTCGCTGCCTCCGGAACTCCTCTTGGAACTGAAAGAAACTCGTGCGGATCATGCGACAGGCAATCCGCAATCCGCAATCCGCAATCCGCAATCGGTCGTCCTCCGCTGTCGCTTCCGCCATCCAGAGACTCGCGCCGAAATGGGCGACGTGCTCTTCCGCGGCAGCAGTTACTGGACCTTTGAGCGCTACGTCACGCCGCTGCCCGCCTGGCCCGAGGACGAAGTGCTGCGGAAGTGTTTCGCGGGAAGCACGCCTCCCGGCGGCGAGGCACACGGCGATGGATTGTTATTCGCTGGTCCCTCGGCGCTCGACATCATACAGCGCGCAAAGAACGCCGCGAACGCCGACGAACTGCTCGTGCGCATCGACCCCGGCCTCGCCGCGCTGAAGGTCTCAGCCCTTCCGCTGCGCGAGCGCGTCCGCGTCGCGTTCGACAAAGAGGGCGCGCTGCGCGTCGATACCGAGCTGCTCACGCCTGAGGGCGAGGCTGTTCCAGAGGAACTGGTCGCCGCATCCGCAGGCACCGATGCCTCAGCCGAGTGGGTCCAGGTCTCGGGGCGCGCGTATCGTCTGCCGGCTCGCGCCGCGCCGTTCCGGCTGCCGCAATCGCGCAAGCTGGAAGGTGATGAGATCGCCGACTTCCTGCAGGAAGAACTCCCCAAACTGAAGGCCGCCGGCGCGGTGCTGGAGAAGAACGTCGAAGCCGCGACGGTCGCGGGGACCTTGAAGCCCGCGGTGAAGATCGAGCCGGGAGACGGGAACGAATCGATAAGGGCTCAACTGCTCTTTGAGATCGAGAGCGTCTCGCCAACGGCGGATGCGGGCGGGACGCCCACCCTACGATCTACCGCGCCGCGTCTCTCTCCAACGGCGGATGGGGCCGAGACGGCCCCACGACGATTGGGATTCACGCCAGACGAAGTGCTCAAGGCCGCGGCCGAAGGGAAGCGCTACCTGCGAAGCGGCAACACCTTCGTCAAAGTCGACAAGGAAGCCGTGCGCCGCTGCAAGAAGGAACTCGAACAGATCGTCGAGCAGCATGGCGACGCGAACGGCGCGCTAGAAGTTGAAGGCCAGGATGTGCCCGAACTTCTGAATTGGGCGCGCAAAGCCGTCTCGCACGTCGTCTCGCCCTGGAACATCTACGTCGCCGAAGCCGTCGATGGCGCGCACAAGATTCAGGACGCGCCCGCCAACGTCCGTTTCTCCATGGACGTCGAAGAAGAAGACGACGGCGCGTGGTTCACGCTCAACGCCAGCTTCGATCACGATGGCGAGGCGCTCAGCGAAGACGATCTGCGCAAGCTCGTGCGCCAGGGCAAGAAGTGGCTGCGCAAGGGCGACAAATGGGTCAAGGTCGATGCCGCCGCACTCGAAACCTTCGAACTCAACGTCCAGCAGAGCGGCATCAAGCGCCGCTTCGGCCGCCGCAGGAAGTTCTACTACCGCTTCCGCCCCGCTGAACGCGACCGCGTCACCGACATCTTCAGCGTCAGCGGCACGATGCAGCACGCCGAGAACTACCGCCGCTTCATCGCGCAGCTCAAGGGCTTCGAACGCATCGAACCCATCACGCTGCCCAAGGGGTTTGCGCTGACCTTGCGACCCTACCAGCAGCAGGGCTTCGAGTGGCTCGTCTTTCTCGCGCGCTACGGACTGAATGGCATCCTCGCCGACGACATGGGCCTCGGAAAGACCGCACAGACCATCGCGCTCCTGACCCAGATGAAGGACGAGAGTGGCGCGCAGCCGAACCTGATCGTGACGCCCACGTCGCTCGTCGATAACTGGAAGAACGAGATCACCAAATTCAGCCCGACGCTCAAGGTCATGGTCTATCGCGGCTCGCCCGGCCGCCGCGACCGGCTGCGGCAGGAGATCGCGCAGTACGACGTGGTGCTCGGCACGTACGCGACCGTCCGCAACGACGCCACACTGATGAACCAGATCGACTGGCGGCACGTGATTCTTGATGAAGCGCACTTCATCAAGAACTCGGCCGCCGCGACGACCAAAGCGATCAAGACCATCCCCGCGCGCCACCGCCTCGCGCTCACCGGCACGCCGATCCAGAACCGGCTGACGGAACTCTGGTCGCTCTTCGACTTCCTGATGCCCGAGTTCCTCGGACGGCAGATGCGCTTCCGTGAAACGTACGAAGACCCGATCGCGAAGATGCAGTCGGGCCGCGCCGAGTCTCAAGACGAACACAAGACCGGCGAAGAGGCGCTCGAGCGGCTGAAAGAACGCATCCGACCGTTCGTGCTGCGGCGTCTGAAGACTGACGTCGCGAGCGAACTGCCGCCGAAGATCGAGAACGACATCTTCTGCAACCTCAGCCCCGAACAAGTCGGCTTGTACAAGAGTTTCGGCGACTCGGCGGAAGCGAAGGAAGCCGTCAACGAGCTCGTCTCGAAAGGCGCCGACCGGGCGTGCACGGCGATCCTCGCTGCGCTGATGTCGCTCAGAAAGATCTGCAACCACGCTGACTTGATGCTGCTGCCCAAGAACGAAGGCCGCCAGCACTTCAAGGAACCGCTGCCCGGCTACGAAGCGCGATCGGGCAAGCTCGAAGCGCTCGGCGAACTGCTGCAGCAATGCCGCGAAGGCGGCCACCGCGCGCTGATCTTCTGCCAGCTCACGACGATGCTCGACCTGCTCGGCCATTACCTGAAAGGGCTGGGCATGAACTACCTGCGCCTCGATGGCGAGACGCCGTCATCCATGCGCCAGGAGCTGGTTAACCGCTTCAACAACGACACGGGCCTGGATGCATTCCTGATCTCGACCCGCGCCGGCGGCACGGGATTGAACCTGACCGGCGCCGACACGGTGATCTTCTACGACCACGACTGGAACCCGGCCAACGACAGCCAGGCGCAGGACCGCGCCTACCGCATTGGGCAGAAGCGTACGGTGAACGTGTACCGCCTGATCTGCAAAGGCACGCTCGAAGAAAAAATCCTGCGCCGCCAGGCCCTGAAGAAGCTGCTCGCGAGTTCCATCGTTCAGCACGACGCCGCGGGCGTGAAGGATCTGAGCCGCGAGGAACTGCTGAGCCTGTTCACGCTCAGCGAAGGGTAAGCCCCCCAACAGCCAACACGAAGACACTAAGGCACCAAGACACGAAGAGGGAATGGAACTTCGACGCGTCAGCGAGTGGGAATCTCAGGAGATGCTTTCGCGGGTTTGTGTCACCTACGCAGATCTTCGCCTTTGTTCGTCCCGTAGGGACAGAATGATAATAGCCCGGCACTTTAGTGCCGGGACACAGGCGTCCTAGAGGTACGCGTCCCGTAGGGACGCGATGACTCAAGCCCACGATTCGATAAATAACGCGGGCACCTCCCTTCCCGGGACTCTCATCGCGTCCCTACGGGACGCGAGACATACACTGATGGAGTACCCCGGCACTAAAGTGCCGGGCTATTGTCGGTTCGTCCCTACGGGACGGGTTGCAAGCACGGCCGTCTCAAGTGCAACCAGCAAGACGCAGACACCGCCCTCGTCATTCCGAATTCCGAACTCCGCACTCCGAATTGCCGTCCTTCCCCACCCACCACGCCCACGCGATGAACACGAACTGAAACGGCAGCCGCACCCAGTTTCCGATCGGGTAGACGGTGTCGCCGAGCGGCAGTTCATTCACCGCCATGTTGATATTCGCCGGAAAGACCGCGATGTAGAGCGCGATCAGGCCCCACGAAGCGGCGCGGCGAGTCTGCGGGATCAGCAGGCCCAGTCCGCCGAGAATCTCGAACACGCCGCTGATGTACACGAGCGCGAAGGGGTACGGCAGAAACGATGGCACGATCCGCGCGAACTTCTCCGGCACCACAAAGTGCCAGACGCCGGCGAAGATCATGAACGCGGCGAGGAGCCAGCGGAGAACAATTCTTACCATGATCCTCGTTCTTAACGCTTGAGTTTCCGTCGCTCGACTCCACGATTAGACGCGATATGGAGCACCGACCGCAAGCGTCATTCCCGCGCCGTTCTACCTTGATCTTCATGGGTGTGCTTGCGCTGCTCTTCATCGCGGCCAATGCCGTGCCCGATCTGTTCCGCGATCTTCTCGAACAGCCAAACATCTCTGGCATGGAGGCGACGTACTATGGCTTCCCGCTCTGCGTTTATACCGACTACAGAAACAAACCGGGTCTAAATGTTGCGGCACTTATCACCAACATCATCGGCGGAATCCTTCTCATCGGGTTAGCAGGGTTGGTCTGGGAATGCTTTTACCGGCCGTTCCATCTTCGTCTGTCGACTCTAATCGTGATGGCGGTGACCGCGGGTGCCTTGTTGCTGCTGAATCTGCGCGGGCAGCTGCAGTACACCAGTATGTCGGAACGTGACGGCGTCCGCTTGGCAGGCTGGCCGTTCCCCGTTTATCCGGTGGAAGGCTACCACTTTGATCCACGCGACCGCAGAGCTCCGATCGAAGAACGCGTTCCAACACAAGCCGGCCCGGCCGACCCAGATGAGTTCGACTGGAGCCGCCTCGGGCTCATGCTCGATCTCGGGGTGGCACTGTTCATCCTCGCAGCAGCGGCAGGTATTGCCGAGCTGCTTGCTCGTCGCAGGAGCAAAGTCGCGGCAGACCAGCTGCCGTCCCCTGGTGTCCACGAACCGTAGACTGTCTCTGAAATTGTCTACGATCTGAACAAATTCCCCATTAATTTTCCAGTTTCTATTGACAACGATTTCAAAATGAGGTTTATTCCCAATCGAGGATTATTGCCATGAACACTTCCTTCACCGCCATCATCCGCACCTTCTCGCCCGACCTCTAGCGACCGTCAGCGCTGACGCGTCTCTCCGTTTCCAGACAGCTCGCGCAAATACCCACTCAAGAATCTCGTGGCCTCTGTGTGCTCTGTGACCTCTGTGTCGAGGCCGTTGCCGTTTTGCGCGCGCTCGCACATCGCGACGCGCCTTCTATCAACCCGCTCCCTTACGGTCGCGGCTCGGATTGTCCGTGCGCCATCGTTGCGCCAATACGGCAATCCGCAATGAAAGGATTCTTCCATGAACATGACCACCCCCACTCTTCCCCCGCGCTGGCAGGAACTCTTCGGCCTCGAACCGCACATTGAGGCCGCGATGGATCGCGACGAACGCCGCGAAGCGCTCAACCAGCTCGTCGACGAGGTCGAACGCCTCGCGCGCCAAGAGTTCGCACACGCCGCGCAGCACCCGGATCCGCGCCGCTCCTTTATGTGGGACCCGCTCGACCATATCTGCAACGTGCTGGAGATCTCGCGCGTCAAGCTCTCACGCTACACGCTGGAAGTCACTGGCCTGCGCGCGCACGAGATCACCGACCGGATCAAGGCCGCCGCGCTGCCGGAGATTCTGCGGACGCACTACGAAAAGCAGTTCGCGGCCCTCGTCCCGATCCTCGAGACGATGTTCCCACTCCTGCCGGCCCTCACCCCCGTCCCCTCTCCCACAAGGGGAGAGGGGGGTACGCCGGACGACGGAGACGACGCGGCCTTCGAACACGCGCTGGCGTGGACTGAAAAAGCCTTCCGCGAGTCGCGCACGGGCCAGGCGCGGATCATCTTCGCGATCCAGCTCGGCTACGCGAACCCGAGTCGTCTGTTCAAAGCCTGCCAGTTCGCGCACGGCACGACCATCCCGGCGCTGGAAGAGGAGTGCGCGCGCACACTCGTGCAAAAGTTTTTCGAGGGGCGCAAAGCGGCGGAAGGCTCGCGCAAAGACGCAAAGGCGCAAAGAACGGAAAAGGGGAGCCGGGAAGAAGAAACAGCGGTCGCGCAGGCCGTTCTCCCCTCTCCCCTCTTGGGAGAGGGGCCGGGGGTGAGGGGGAACGCGGGGCCGGACGCGAGCGCCGAACGTGGTGCAAAAGTTTGCGACCGCGATCTTGAAGCGCTGAAAGCGGAACTCGGCCTCGAAGGCGAGCTTTCCTCCGAAGACCGCGAGGCGCTCGAAGCCATGCTGAGCGAGCGCGCGGCGTGAATTTCGTCGTGGGGGCGTCTCGCCCCCATCCGCCGTTGGGAAGACGCGAACAGCGCGCGACACTTTGTGTCGCGGCACCCAAGATTCCGGGCGACCTAGCTGGAGGGCGTCCGTCCTCCCCTCTTAGTGTCTTCGTGTCTTGGTGGTCTTTGTGTTGGCTGTGGGGAGGGACTCCGCCGAACAAAAATGTTGACTCGGGGAAAACTGCCGCCAGAATTCGCTTCCTTCAAAGACACAGGTAAACTTCATCCACACGGCTGACACGCCGGAGGGTCGCACTTTTACGATGGGCACCAAGGCAGCCACAAGTTCCGCGTCCGCCAAGATCGCCGCGCCAAAGAACGACTTCGCGGCCATCGCCAAGGCCTTCCTGAAGGACTCGGCCGAGTTCGTGGACGCGCACCTGGAAAAGTACCTGCCCAGCGAGAAGACCGCTCCAGAGACACTCCATAAGGCGATGCGCTATTCGACGTTTGCCGGCGGCAAGCGCCTGCGCCCGGCGCTGGTGCTCGCCGCGTGCGAAGCTGTCGGCGGCGTGCGCGAAGATGCGGCTCCAGCGGCTTGCGCCGTCGAGATGATCCACACCTATTCCCTGATCCACGACGATCTTCCGGCGATGGACGACGACGATCTGCGCCGCGGCCGCCCAACCTGCCACAAGGTCTACGGCGAAGCGATGGCGATCCTGGCTGGAGACGGGTTGCTGACGTATGCCTTCGAAGTCCTGACCACAAGCAAGCGCACCGAGTCGATCCCGGGGATCGTCCGGGCCATCGCCCGCGGCGCCGGAACTCAAGGCATGGTCGGCGGCCAGGTGCTCGACATAGAAGGAGAGGGCAAGCCCGCGACCTTGCAGTCGGTCTGCGCCATCCATTCCTGGAAGACCGCCGCCCTGATCACAGCCTGCTGCGAGGCTGGCGCTCTGGCCGGCGGCGCCACCCAAACAGAGTACGAACATTTGACGGAATATGGCCGGAACATTGGTCTGGCTTTTCAAATCGTCGACGATATACTCGATATCACCGCTTCGCCGGAGACCTTAGGTAAAACACCCGGCAAAGATGCACGTGTGGGTAAGGCGACTTATCCTGCAGTGATGGGACTTGAGAAGGCGCGAGCCGAGGCTGATCGCTTGGCCGAGCGGGCGTTTGACAGATTGAAGATCTTCGGCCAGCGCGCTCGAACGCTCGAAGCGCTGGGCCGGTTTGTGTGTGAACGTCAGTCCTGAGTTGTGTGCCACGGGCAGCCTTGCAGTTTGGCTGCCGAGCCTGGGGTTGACGTTGCCAAGTCGTTTGTCTTACCGCTGCGCATGTGCTGCACGTTGGCATGCAGCGGGTTGTGAGGGGGAATAGGCTGCGGCTCTTTCGCCTTGTGTAACAGTGGACCAGGGCGAGGAACTGCGCGTTATTCGATACAGGGAAGTGCCTGTACATACGTCATATGTATAGGGGCCTCCCGGTGACGTGGAGAACCTACGATCCATGAGTGACCATGTAACGCTGTCGGGCAGTGCGGCACCTTCGGCGGATAGTATCTTGAAGCCTCTGGAAGAAGTCGCTCATAAAGCCGGTCAAGCCGTCGGCGCCGAGCGCCCTGTGCTCGACTGCCCGATCGCGCGCCCGTTCCTCCGCCACATCCAGGACGCATCCGATGTGAAGAAGATTCCGGCGCAGTATCTGCCGGAACTCGCGCAGGAGATCCGCGAGAAGATCAACCAGACGGTCCAGCAGACCGGTGGGCATCTCTCCTCGAATCTCGGCGTGACGGAACTCACCATCGCGCTCCATCGCGTCTTCGATTTCAAGTACGACCGGCTGGTGCTCGACGTCGGCCACCAGGTCTACCCGCACAAGCTGCTGACCGGCCGCTTCGACCGCTTCCACACGCTGCGCCAGAAGGGCGGCATCAGCGGCTATCCCAATCCGCATGAGAGCGAATACGACCTCTTCATGACGGCGCACGCCGGCTGCGCGGTGAGTTCCTCCGTCGGCCTGGCCGTCGGCGACCGCCTGCAGAACCAGACCGATCGCCACGCCGTGGCAGTCGTCGGAGACGGCGCGCTGACCGCGGGCCTCGTCTTCGAGGCGCTGAATCACGCCGGCGACCTGAAAGAGAACATGCTCGTGATCCTGAACGACAACGGCTGCTCGATCGCGCCCACGACCGGCGCGCTCTCGGCCACGTGTTCGGACATCCGCGCGAACCACTTCTTCAAGTCCGCCGCGAACAAGGGCAAGCACCTGCTCGAGAAGATCCCGTACGTCGGCAAGGACGTTGAACGCTTCGCCGAGAAGACGCTCGAAGCCGTCAGCCGCGCAGCCAGCGCCCCCGGCGCGATCTTCCTGGACCTCGGCTTCAAGTACTATGGGCCGGTCGACGGGCACGACATCGAAGCGCTGACCCGCTGGCTGACCGAGATGAAGACCATCGATGGTCCGAAGCTGCTCCACGTGGTCACCAAGAAGGGCCACGGCCTGCCGTGGGCCGCGAAGGATCCGTACACGTGGCACGGCGCGAAGCCCTACGAAGTCGAAGGCAGCGAAGCGCGTGTCAAGAAGGGCGCGCCGACGCCGCCGGCCTACACCAAGGTCGTCAGCGATGCGATCATCACCGCCGCGCGCGCCGATGAGAAGGTCGTCGCGATTACGGCCGCGATGCCCGACGGCACGGGCCTCGTGAACTTCCAGAAGGTCTTCCCGAAGCGCTACTTTGACGTTGGCATCTGCGAACAGCACGCGGTGTCGTTCGCCGCAGCGCTGGCCAAGACGGGCATGCATCCGGTCGCCTGCATCTACTCGAGCTTCCTGCAGCGCGCGCTGGATCAGCTCATGCACGAAATCAGCCTGCAGGACGGGCTGCCGGTCGTGCTGTGCCTCGACCGCGCCGGAGTCGTCGGCGACGACGGCCCGACCCACGGCGGCGTCTTCGACCTCGCGTACATGCGCGCGTTCCCGCACTTCGTCCTGTGCGCGCCTAAAGACCAGCCCGAAGCTGAAGCGATGGTCCAGTGGGCGATCAAGCTCGGCAAGCCGGTCGCAATCCGTTACCCGCGCGACAACGTCCCCGCCACGCCGCTGGCCGAGTTCAAGGCGATCGAGCTGGGCAAGGGCGAAATCCTGCAGCGCGGCGAGAAGGTCGCGGTGCTGGCCTACGGCGCGATGACGGTTGAAGCCGTCGAAGCGGCGAAGCTCGTCGAGAAGAAGACGGGGCTGAAGGTGACGGTCGCCAACGCGCGCTTCTGCAAGCCGTTTGACTGCGCGCTGCTCACGGACCTGGTCAACAGCCACGAACGCGTGATCACGGTCGAAGACCACCAGCTCCAGAACGGCTTCGGCAGCGCCGCGCTGGAGACGGCCGTGGATCTGGGACTCGACACGCGCAAGATCAAGCGCCTGGGCATCCCCGACCGCTACATCGACCACGGCCCGCGCAAATGGCAGCTTGCGCAGGCGGGCATCGACGCGGAGTCGATCGCAAAGGCGATTTTGGCGTAGCTTTCGGAGTGCGGCAGCTCTGCTGCCGCTTTTCGGATTCAGAACCGCGCGAGGGAACCTCGCGCGGTTTGTTATTATGAGGGGCTTCGTGTTACGGGTACAATAAATCGTGCTACTGAATCGCAAATCACAAATCGAAAACCGCAAATGGCCAGACTAGAGTCGAGACCCTGTTGGCAGTAACCGTTGCAGTTCCGGAGCCCCCATGCCGTTCGACAACCTTCGCGAATTCCTGCGTGCCATCGAAGCCAAAGGCGAACTTCTGCGCGTCAAAGAGAAGGTCTCGCCCATCCTCGAGATCAGCGAGTGGACCGACCGCGTCGTGAAGAAGAACGGCCCCGCCCTGCTCTTCGAGAACGTCGAAGGCAGTTCGATGCCCGTGGCGATCAATCTCTTCGGCACTCCCGCGCGCACTGCCATGGCGCTCGGCGTCGACGACCTGAACAAGATCGGCGATGAGATCCAGGCGCTTCTCCATCAGCGGCCGCCCGAGTCCATCGTCGAAAAGCTGAAGATGATCCCGCTGCTGATGAAGATCGCGAACTTCCCGCCGCGAAAAGTGAAAAGCGCGCCTTGCCAGGAAGTCGTCTATGCAGACGAGAAGGTCGACCTGTCGATGCTGCCTGCGCTGAAATGCTGGCCCGACGACGGCGGACGGTACTTCACGCTCACGAACGTCTTCACCAAAGACCCGAAGGGCCTGCCCAACTGCGGCATGTACCGCATCCAAATCTTCGACCGCAACACCTGCGCGATGCACTGGCACATGCATCACGACGGCGCGCGGCACTTCCGCGAGTGGGAGAAGCTCGGCAAGCGCATGCCGGTCGCGGTCGCGATCGGTGGCGATCCGGCCGTCGTCTACGCCGCGACCGCGCCCATGCCGCCGGGCATCGACGAGATGTTCCTCGCCGGCTTTATCCGCAAGCGTCCCGTCGAGATGGTCCCGTGCGTCTCTCAACCGGACCTGTTCGTGCCAGCCGAAGCGGAGATCATCCTCGAGGGTTATCTGCAGCCCGGGGAACGCCGCCGCGAGGGCCCGTTCGGCGACCACACCGGATTCTATTCGCTCGCGGACGACTACCCGGTCTTCCACATCACCGCAATCACGACGCGAAAGAACCCGATCTACCAGACGATTGTCGTCGGCACGCCGCCGATGGAAGACACGTACCTCGGCAAAGCCACCGAGCGCATCTTCCTCCCCTTCCTCAAGCTGACGCTGCCGGAGATCAACGACTACAACCTGCCCGAGTTCGGCGTCTTCCACAACTGCGCGATCTTCTCGATCAAGAAGAGCTACCCGCAGCACGCGCGCAAACTGATGCACGCGATCTGGGGCCTCGGCCAGATCATGTTCACGAAGATCATCATCGTCGTGGATGAGGGTGTGAATGTTCAGAACCTCGACGAGGTCTTCCATCACGTCGGTACCAACTGCGATTTTTCGCGAGACGTGGAGATCGTGAAAGGACCGACAGACATCCTCGACCACGCCAGCCAGCACTACGGCTGGACCGGAAAGATCGGCATCGACGCGACGCGAAAGTGGAAGGACGAAGGGATTACGCGCTCGTGGCCGGAGACGATTCCAGTCGACGAGTCCGCGAAGAAGCGCGCCTTGGACGAACGCGCGGCTCTGCCGGCGCTGATCAAGTCAGCGCACCCGGATATCACCGCCGCGAACGTGCGGCCGTTCGGCGACTACACCCACTGGGCGTTCATCGCCACCCGGAAGTCGGCTCCACACAACGCCCGCAAAGTGCTGCAGGCGCTCTGGAGTCTCGAGCAGAGCCGTTCGATCAAGGCTGCAATCATCGTGGATGAGAACGTCGACGTTCAGGATCAAGAGGCCGTTCTTTTCCACGTGGGCGCGAACTGCGATTTCTGCCGCGATGTGGAGATCGTGAAGGGAGCTGCCGAGCCCATCGATCACGCCAGCCAGACAGAAGGCGAGGTCGGAAAGCTTGGGATCGATGCGACGAAGAAACTCAAAGACGAAGGCTTCGTGCGCGAGTGGCCGGATTACATCGTCATGAGCGACGAGGTGAAGAGGAAGGTCGCTGAGCAGATGAAAAAAGTGGGATTGGCTTGAGATCGTTCTATAATCCTTCCACTGACCGGAGTTCTATATGATTGCCCAGACAGGTTCCTTCCAACCCGCGCTTGTTCGCCTTGACCAGATGCTGCATGGAATGACGATCGCGCCGCTGACGGTGGAGCAACATCGAACCGGAAGAATCGAGTTGCTCTACGAACACGAAATCGATCCATCCCGGGATTTCCGCTTCAATCTCGTTCAGCTCACCGTCGACCTTTATCATGTCATGAAGGACGAGCAGATCATCCCTGCGAACGAGCACATCGAACTGCTGAATGGAATTATGTTCTGGGTTGACCGCCGCGACGCACAGCCGAGGCCCGTTCCGCGCGAACTCGTCGCGCTCACGATAGAACAATATCACCGCATGAGTGAGACCGGAATCATTCCAAGCGGGACTCCCATTGAACTCATCGAGGGGCTGCTCGTCTGGAAGAATCGCAGTGCCAGGGGCGAAAATTTTATGACGATCGGAAACTATCATCGAATTTGCGTGCGGTTGCTGATGGACTTGACTGCAAAGCTGAATGAATGTGACTGCGACTTGTTTCTTCAAGCGCCATTGCAGATGCCCGATCGCCATGAGCCCGAGCCGGACGGATACATCGTAAAGGGGAGTATGAAGTCGTACTTGAGCGGCCATCCCCGCGCCGAAGACGCTTGGTCCGTTATTGAAGTTTCGGATAGCTCCCTCGAAACGGATCGGCATGAGAAGTTGCAGCTCTACGCGCGAGCGGGTATTCCGCAGTACATCATCGTCAACATTGCAGAGATGCAGATTGAGGTCTACGAGCAACCCGTCCGTGCCGAGAGACGCTACGCGCACTCCGTCACTCGGAAGCCCGGCGAGAACGTCAGCTTTCTCGTTGGTTCTGAAAAGAGGCTCGAAGTCCCCGCGCAGAGCATTCTGCCCTGATGACCTTCCGCCCCGCCCTCCCTGCCGACGCGCCGCAGATCGCCGCCTTTCAGATCGCCATGGCGCGCGAAACGGAGAACATCACTCTCGACCCCGTGACGGTCGACAAAGGCGTCCACGCCGTCTTCTAGCAGCCCGCGCGCGGACGGTACTTCGTTGCTGACGAGAATGGGCGCGCGGTCGCTTCGCTCCTCATCACGTATGAGTGGAGCGACTGGCGCAACGGAACGATCTGGTGGATGCAAAGCGTCTATGTCGAGCCGGCGTATCGCGGACGCGGTGTCTTCAGGAAGCTCTACGAATTCGTTCGCGCGCAGGCAGAAGCGGACGTCAGCGTCATGGGCATTCGCCTTTACGTCGAACAACACAACGCGAAAGCCCAGCGTGTCTATCAAAAGCTTGGGATGAAATCCGACCGTTACAGCCTCTTTGAGTGGATGAAATCTTTTTAAGGCGAGAGAGAATGGGGTATTCAGATCGTCAACACCGAAAGCTGTCCTAGAGATGCACTCGCTTCAAGGCTGAAGCGTGGAACTCCGATACGCGAAAAAATTATCCACCTCTGCACTTTTCAAAGAAACGCGTGTTCTTGCCACTCACCCCGCGACACAACCAAGTTACGGCTGTATCTGGAGTTGGTATCAATGTTGCGAGCCTCAACGCGACACATATTGGGCGGACTATGAAGACAGCGTTTACCACTCAGCGCCCCATCGCCGGCACTTCGAAGCTGGCCACATTGCGCATATTGCATCTGGAAGATAACCGCCTCGATGCCGAGCTTGTTCTCGAGACCCTCCGCAGCGGCGGATTCGCCTGCGAAGTTACGCGTGTGGAAACGCGCGAGGCGTTTCAGGCTGCTCTGCAGACGCGGCAGTTTGATCTGATTCTCGCCGACAATTCCGTCCCGTCGTTCGATGGCACCTCTGCGCTCGCAGTCGCGCGCGACTTTGCCCCGAATCTGCCGTTTATCCTTGTTTCGGGGACGATGGGCGATGATCAGGCGATCGAGACGCTGAAGAGCGGCGCGCGCGATTATGTCTCCAAGCATCGCCTGCTCCGCCTTGTGCCGGCCGTCCGCCGCGCCCTCCGGGAAACAGAAGAACAGAACAAGGCACTGCGTGCCGAAGAAGCGCTGCTCGCGAGTGAACGCCGCTTCCGTTACCTCGCCGAAACCAGCGCCATCCTCGGCTCGTCGATGGACTACCGCGCGAACCTGACCAGCGTGGCCCGGCTTTCCGTGCCGCGCATCGCGGACTGGTGCGCCATTT
>Ga0196964_10000654_pt1 | contig 19575 bp, 31 predicted proteins | sample S1_10metaG_FD_148615 | JGI IMG/M metagenome (GOLD analysis project Ga0196964, IMG submission 148615) | Soil microbial communities from Anza Borrego desert, Southern California, United States - S1_10 | ecosystem: Environmental > Terrestrial > Soil > Desert | place: USA: California | collected... | reverse complement strand
TAGTCACTCTCCACCTCCGTCGCGTCGATCACGCGCGGCGGGAACGGGCGACGAACCCGGAGCAGGATCCGCCGAAGCCGTTGCAGCGTCAGGTACCAGCGTCGCATGTCCACCCTCCCCCCCCCCTTGTATCCACGACGCATACGCGAGGTAGCGGATCCACGGTCACGTTCTGTCACGGAACCACGACATGGATGTCGCGGTGATAGGACCACGACATGAATGTCGCGGTGTCCCGCTACCCCTTGCATGCGTCGTGCCGGCATGACGCTTGCTATCGCGTGCGTCCTTACGGGGAGCGCGCGCCGCCTCGCGCCCCACCCGGGGCCAGCGGGCCCGCGCTCTCGTGCAACCGCGCGCTCTCGTGCAACCGCGCCCACGGGGTAGGGACGGCGCGCTCCTGGCGCCGTCCCTACGCCAATCGTGCAACCGCGCGTTGCACGGCGATGGCGCATCGACTACGGGGCTCGCCCGCAAGGAGCGTTTCCATGATCCTCGCCCATTTCGAGGAGACCGACCTCGGGTACGAGGTGCAGGATCTGGTGACTCGGCAGCGCCTCGGTTTGGTGTACGACCATCCCGAAGCGGGGTGGTGCTGGGAGATCTTCCTGCCGCACCTCGGCATCGGGCTCACCTGCATCACGCCCTTCGCCGATCCGAAGGAGGCGATGGACGATGTGGCCGACGAGCTGATGGAGATCCAGTCCTTGCTCGATGGATGGTCGCTCGCGTGACCGAGCGCCAAGCCTTCCTCGGCTCGGTCCAGGCCGAGATCGACCACCTGTGGTGGACGCACGTGATCTGCCACCGACTCCTGTGCGCGTGCGGGTGGTCGTCGTCCTCGGCCGAGCGGGCGTGGCGCCACTCCCGGACGTGTCCTGACGGGCTGTCGCTCTCGCTCGAATGGTTCGGGTGGCGGATTCCGTTGAGCCTGATCCCGCCCTTGGAGGAGGAACGATGACCCCCGACTCACCCCCGCCCGCGCAGGGAGAGATCACCGACGCCGACCTCGACGATCTTGAGGCGTTCTGCCGCGAGCCCGGCGTCGTCAGCAGGACCGACGTGGCCCGCCTCATCGCCGAGGTTCGCCGCCTGCGGGAGCAGGTGAGCGAGGAGGACGACGAGTATGCGCCGCCCGGCGACGCCCCGCACAGCCGGAACGTGACCCAGGTCGGTGACCCACTCCTCGCTCTGCGGGCCGATGTCGCCCGACTCCGGGGCTGGACCGAGGGGGCCACGGAGACCCTCAAGCTGCGGCTCGACGGAATCGAGCAACGACTCGACGCGCTGACCTTCAGCGACGGGCCGTCCCCCGACTCACCCCCGCCCGCGCAGGGGGATCTCGACCGGTTGGAGCGCGTGGTCTCCAAGGCCACGATGGGCGAAACGTCGTGGGGGATGCTGCGCGTCGAGGTGCTTGCCCTCATCGCCGAGGTGCGCCGCCTCCGTGCCGAGAACGCGCAGCACCGCGCGCGGCGGCGGGAGAGGGAAGCGTACGACAAGATCCGCGGAGGTGCTCGATGAGTACGGGTACGCAGCGCTGCGCCGCCATCGCCAAGCTGCTCGACTGCCGGCCCACGCCGGAGGAGCGGGCTGAAGCCCTGTCGCGCATGGAGGAGGAACGATGACCCCCGACTCACCCCCGCCCGCGCAGGGGGAGGCCCCGGACGGCTACTTCGCGTGGCTGATCGCCGACTTCCAGATCGAGGTGTCCTACCGCGGCCCGCTTGACGAGGAGGATCTCGCAGACCTGGAGGCGTGCTTCGCGATCTGGCTGCGTGGGCTGCGGAAGCGCATCGCTCCACGAGGTTCGCGTGCCGCTTCCCGAGGAGGTGCTCGATGAGTACGGGTACTGACCGCCCCCCTCCCTCCCCCGCCGAACTCGCCGATCTGCGCGCGAAGGCCGAGGCGGCGACGCCGGGGCCGTGGAGCCGCGACAGGGACGGCGAAATCGAGGGGCTGTCTGGCGAGCACGTCGCCACGTCCTACCGCGACCAAGACTCCGCCTTCATCGCCGCCGCCAACCCCACCACCATCCTCGCCCTGCTCGACGCGCTGGAGGACGAGAAGATGAACTACCTCGGGGCGCGCGCCGACATGCGGCACGCCGAAGAGGTGGCACATGCACTGCGTGCAGAACGGGACACCCTGCGCCGACAACGGGATGCGCTGGTGAAGCAGATCGCCGCCATCCCCCCTGCCCTCGGCGAGCGCGTGGAGGGAGAGCCGTGAGCTTCAACTCCTACTACCAGCAGAAGGAAGCCGAAGCGCACGAGCGCCTCGCTGCTGCCGCCGATCGGATCGCGCGCGTGATCGAGAAGGCGGTCGCCGAAATGTTGGAGCGTCAGGCTGGTCCGTCGGAGCCCACGGGCAGCGACGTCCCGCCGACGGGTAGCACCACCACGCGCCCGGCCGCCGAAGCCGGGCACCTCCACGTCCACCAGACCCACCCGCCGGACGAGCAGTGGGAGGTGATGTCGATGCACGAACTCACCACGACGTACGCGTACAGGGCCTTGTCCCCTCCGGGGTGGGAGCCGTTCGCGGTGACGCGGGACGATTCGGGCACCATGTTGTGGCTCCGCCGGAAGCGGACGTGACCGACCGCGAGCGAGCACGCGAGCGGATCGTGAAGCTCCTCGCCCTCGGTCAGCAGACGAACCCGGAGGGGCGGGCAGCGCGGGCGAAGGCCAAGGAGCTGGCGGACAAGTACGGCTTCACGATCAAGTGGAGGAGGCGACCGCCGGTACGCCACCCGCCCGCCCCCGATGGGCTCGATCGGTTCGATCAGTTCATGACGCTGTGGGTGGAGCACGTCACCCCGGCGTGGCTCACGTTCTTCACGTGCTTCTTCATCGCCAACCTCTCCCCGGTCGGGTGCCCGGCATGAGCACCCCCGATCTGCTCATGGCCGCCCGTCGGCTAAAAACGGCCCTGTCGAAGCGCGGGCTCGAAGCCTATGGCAACCCCTTGCCCGGGCTCGTGGCGAGCTCACAGGTGCCTTGCCGCTTGAACGGCGGGCATGGTCCGATGGTGGTCCGGTTCTCGAAGCGAGGGGTGCTGGAGGCGGTGCTCGAAGGGAAGGTGGTGGCGACCGAGCACGGACCGACGGAGGAGCTGCGGTCGACCGGGCGCCACCCCGTCCGGTCGTTGCGGATCAGCGCGGCGTTGTGGAAGGCGGTCCACCTGCGGGCGATCGAGGCCGGGCTATCCACCAGCGAATGGGTCCGTCTCGCCATCACCGATCGGCTTGAGCGTGAAGGCGCCCCCCTCCCGCAGGGGGAGGGCGGTGACGAGGAAGAACCGGAAGGGGAAGGCTGACGCCGAGACCTTGAGCTTGATGAAGGCGTCTTCCCGCATGAACCCCTTCACCTCGTGGAGTTCGAGCGACCCGTCCGCGAGCTGGACGAGGAAGTCCGGGGTGTACCGGGTGTCGTCGGCCAGCTTGAGGGTGAGTCGCTCGAACCACCACTGGTAGATCTCGCCGGCCAAACGCCGGCCTTCGAGAACGCGGGAGTACCGCTCTTCGGTCTTGTTCATCTGGCCGGGGATCCGGCGCGGACCGTGACCGGTGGGGCGGCGCAGGGGGTAGGCCGGGCGGACGCTCACGAGACGCATTGTCTCACAGCTCCTCCTTGAGGTGGGTCCGCAGCTTCGCGCCCTTCGCAACCGCCTCCCGGGCCAGCTCGTCGCAGCGCGCCAGCATCGGGGGCCCACACTGCTCGCAGCCGATCTTGCAAGAGCAGGGGGTCTCGGCCATCGCCTGATCCATCAGCTTGATCCGCAACACCCCGTCGGACAGGAGCGCCCAGGTCTTGCCGACGAACTCCTCCTCGGGAGCGTAGTCCTCGACCGGGCGCCCCTTCGGCAGGTGCTTGATGAGGTCACCGGGCTTCGGCCACCACTTCCCCTCGGGGGAGGCGAGGTGCCTCTTCGCCGCCTCGATCACGAGCGCCACCGGCACCCCGGCGAGCATCGACTCCCACAGCTCGACCCCGGCCACCACCTCCTCGGGGGTCGGGTACTGCGACTTCGGGCGCAGCCCGCCGGCCTTGAGCACGTCCCACACCGTGACCACGTCGTCCTTCGTCATCCCCCTCCCCCTTGCTTGCGCAGCGCCTCGCGCTGCTTCGCGAGGGCCAGCCCCTGGGCGATCGGGTCGTCCTCCCGAGGCGGCGGGCCAGCCTCACGCAACTCGTCGTAGTCGTCCAGCTTCTTCACGATGAACGCCACGCCGAGCTGCTTCGACCGCACCCACACGGCCTGATGGTGGGGGGAGAGCGCCACCCATTCGAGGACGCGCGAGACCTTGTCGACCCCGTGCAGGCGCAAGGCGTTCATCAACGCCCGGCCGGCCTCGCTCTCCGGGGAGGGCCCGGCCTCGTGGCGCGGGCGGTTCATCGCCGGGTTGAGCACCGTGCCGACGAGACGGGCCGTCGATGCGTACGCATCGAGCAGGGCCTCGGCGGCCTCGACGGCCTTCGCCTTCCTCCTCCGGGCCTGGAGGTCCACCACCGTCGGCCCCTCGTCGACAGCGGCGGCGATCTGATCTCCGAGCGTAGCGAGGAGATCAGGCTGTTGTTCTTCCTTGTTCTTCTTCTTGTTCCGCGCGCGTGTCTCCTTTTGCAAGGGCTGTGCCTGGACATCCGCTGGACGTCCGCTGGACGTCGGCTGGACATTTTCGGCCGAAACCCCAGGTTCGTCCATCTGCGGCTGGACGTCCGCTGGACGTCCGCTGGACGTCGGCTGGACATTCCACTTCTCGGGCGGAGCCCACGCCGCGGCGTCGTCGAGCAGCGCGCGGGTCTTGCGCTCGGTCCACCCCCACCGCTCCATCAGGGCGGGACGGCCGGGGACCTTGCCCTCGATGGCGTCATGCCGCAGGTCGGCGAGCGCCGCTTCCTTCGGCCACGGCTTCGGGATGAGCGGGCGGACGATCTCCCAGGCGTCGCACGGACAGGCGAACCAGCAGCTGCTCACGGCTCCACCTCGATCCAGCTGCGCGCCGCGGGGTCTTCCGCGATCCAGGCGTCGGAGGAGGCGACGAGGCGACGCTCGTGCGTCCACGTCCCGGCCTCGACCTCGGGGAGGTTCGGCGAGACGTAGCAGGTGAGGAAGGCGGCCGCGCCGCAGGTCGGGCACGGGACGCGCAGCACGGTATCGGCGACCGGCCACACCGGGTCTTCCCACCCGATGGTCAGGAGCTTGTACTCGTACCGATACGCCCCGCCACCGAACACGGTCCGGCGCCGGTCGATGGCGCCATCCTTGTAGAGTTTGTGCAGGTCGGACTTCCCCTGTCCGTCGGTCCACCCGTTCGCCCGCATCCATCGTGCCAGTTCGGCAATCGGCACCCAGCCCCGATCGGTCAGGTACTGGAGCAGCTCTTCGCGCATGGTCTCAGCGTCGCGGGCGGCGGCGGGCATCGGCACCCCTGGGGAAGGTGAGGACGTTGTCGGGGAGGGGCGGGTCGGGAAGCCCGAGGAGCTTCCACACCTCGCGTTGCAGATTTTCGGACGCGGTGGCAATCGCCACCCGCAGCATGCCCAGTCGTTCGGCCTCGGTCATCTCGGCGAAGGACGGACCGGTCATGCGTGGGGAACCCGGCCGGGGTGGCGAATCGCCCCGGGATTCGCCCAGGGTACGGGGGAGGATCCTCCGTGGTCAAGCGATCGTCGGTTCATCAGGGAGGAAGGCGGATCTCGGCGATCGCCTTGCGTTCGGCTGAACGCATCGGTAGTCTTCCCGAACGCAGGGAGGGCTGATGAACGACAGCATGAAGCACGAACTCGCGCGGGTCCTGGAGGCGGAGAAGGCGCTGCGGGAGTCGCCCGCCTTCCTCCGCCCGTGGGGTCCGGCCGCGCCCGCACCGTTCGACGAGGACATCACGACCCGCTCCCGCTTCCGGCTCGGGAGGAACTCGGTCGAGGTGTGCAACGTGTACGGCCCGACGAGCCCGACCGGGGCGTTCGGCGAGGGCCCGCCGCGGTGGAACTGGAAGGTGCGCCTCGACGGACTGTTCATGTTCGGGGTGACGTACACGGTCACCTACACCGGGCGGGCGCACTCGATGGAGCAGGCGATGGTCGCCTGCGACAACTTCGCCCAGCTCTCCGGTGCCTCGCTCCTCACCCCGCAGGACGGCGTGCCCCCGGTGGGGGAGCTGGGCTTCGAGAACGACTAGCAGGCAGGCACCCTGGGCTGTGGGAGGGGGTGGCGAAGGCCCTCTCCGTTAAAACCACGGTTTTCGAGCCCCGGGCCACCGGGGGTGGGGGAACAGGTGGCACACAACCAAGGAGGTGTGATGTCCGACGATCCGGTCGGGAGGTTCCTCGGTGGAGGGGCCCCGAGTGTGAAGCTGGAGCGGGTGGGAGACTTCGTCGAGGGGGCGGTCGTCGAGTTCGAGGAGAAGCAGGACGAGGATATGGACACCCGGAAGCCGAAGGTCTGGCCGAACGGTGACCCGGTCAAGGTCTACGTCGTCACGCTCCAGACGAACGAGCAGACGAACGACGACGACGATGGGCTCCGCCGCCTGTGGGTGCGCAACCGGGGGATCAAGGCGTTGCGCGAAGCCTTCCGGGAAGCCGGCGTGAAGTCGTTCGCCGACATGCAGGGCGGGACGTTGAAGTTCGGGTACACGGGCGACGACAAGCCCCGGCAGCGTGGGCAGCGCGGGGCCAAGCTGTACCGCGCGCGGTTCACCCCCCTCCCGGCCGAGCAGCGCAGGGAGGTCGCGGCCTCTCGGCAGCCCGGGGACGAGGACGAGATCCCGTTCTGATGTAGTCTGCTTGACAGGTGTAGGCTGGCTGGATACATGGTCCCCATGCCCGCCGAGGAGCGTGAAGCCGATGCGACCGCCTACGTGTCCGGTGAATCCTTCTCGGCGGGCTACAACCCCAAGTCGTCCCCGTTCCAGGACTCCCGCTGGCGGAAGTGGGTACGCGGGCCGCACCTCGGCCCACTGCTCCTTGAGATGTGGGACCTCGGGTTGTGGAACTACCACTACACGTACCGCTACCTCTCCTGGGTGGCGTGGAGGAGAAGGCTGATGCGTGGCGTTGAAGTGAATGCGCGGTCCGTATCGGGCACGAAGCCCAAGGTGGTGAGCGACAAGACCGTCGGCAAGGACGGCAAGGTCCGCCCGATCGTCACGGTGATCGTCGGCGGGAAGAAGGAGTACAGCAACTTCCGCAAGCTCCCCGATCTGCTGTGGCGCAACTACGGCATCGACGTGGTCGAGCACTGGACGCAGCCGAAGCACGCTCACAACTCCTCGATCAAGCCGGACTTGGCGATCGTTCTGTACGATCTGACCAGTCACGAAATGGGGAAGCTCGCGAAGGAGAAGGCCGTACAGACGGTCAACAGCCCGACCACGTGGTCGGCGCTCCAGACGCACCTGTTGAAGAACGGGTTCAAGGAGTTCTGGCCGTCGGTCGACATGAAGCGGACGGGCGACAAGGACGTGCTCGCCCCTCCGCCCGAGCCCGAGCCGTTCAACCCGCCGGTCGTTCGCCGGGAGGTGGTGCGTGAGCCCACGCCCACGCCCTCCCCCCGCCCCCTGCGGGCGAGCGAACTCGACGCCCCGACGAAGCCGGCGATCACACGCCCGCTCGTGTCCTCGACGGGGGTGCGGTACGAGATCGCCAAGCTGATGCGCTCCTCCGAGAAGGGGACGGAGTGGACGGCGAAGAAGCTGCGGGATGCGCTCGGGCTCTCCAACCTCTCGGGCAAGGAGAAGCAGAACTTCAACAACGCGATCACCTCGCTGTACCAGGGCGGGTACATCGACCGCGTGCGTATGGAGCCCCCGGCCTCGGGCTCGGGCGGGATGGTGGGCGTGTACGTGTGGAAGTCGGACACGAGCACCGATGGGCTCCGTCAGTGGAACGATCCGCCGAACGAGGCCCAGCGCAAGGGCGGGGTGAAGGGCGGGCAGGCGCGGTTGGCGAACCTACGGAAGCAGAAGGAGGAAGAGCAGCGCGAGGTGTACGCCGCGCAGCCGGCACCGAGCGCGGTCCTCCCGCAGCCCGAGGCGCACACGCTGCCGCCGTCCCTCCCGCCTTCGCTTCTGGAGGCGGTCCAGGAGCGCGAGCAGCGCTCGACCGGAGGAGGTTCTCTCGAAGAGGAACTCAAGGCGGCGATGGCGATCCTCAAGCCGCTCATCGCACAGCACCGCCTCGGGTTCATCACCATCGACATCCGCGAGGCGGGCGGGACGGTCAAGGCGACGTGTGACTACGAGGCCGAGGTCGTGACGGTCGTGCGGACGAAGAAGTCGGTGGAGGGCTGACATGGACAAGGGCATGGGGCTCTTCTGGATGGGCCTGGGCGGGGTCATCGCAGCCACCGTGACCCTGCTCGCCACCTCCCTCACCCCGGCATGGTGGTTGAGCGAGTTGTGGGAGGGGTTCACCGCGCCCTGGAATGGGCTCTTCGGATGGTTCGCGACCTACGAGGCGTGGCGCTTCCTGGGGAATGCGGCCGGGGTCCTCTCCATCGGGGCAGCGGTCATCGCCGGGGCGGTGGGCCTCTTCCTCCTGTTCGGTACGTGGATGGGCTGGAACGAGCCGGGAGGGTGGTGATGGAGCAAGGTCAGCTGTTCCGCCGCCTCGTGTGCGACGCCTGCGGGGCCGAGGGATGGGTGCCGGGGACGAAGGCGCAGGCCCCCCCGATCCACCACATCCCCGAGGGCTGGAGGCGCTGCTACACGTCCCGCTACCAGTACCTGACGGTCTGCCACCTCCACGCCGAGGAGGCGGACCATTGGGCGAAGGTGCAGCAGGAGCGTCAGGCCGCGTATGGGGAGGTGGCCCGCTCGTTCTACCCGGCGGCCAAGGCCGCCTACGAAGCCGCCCTCGCCCCGCTCCGTGAGTGGGAGGCCATGAACCCCCGACCGAGGCTGCCGTGGGAGAAGGAATGAACCGTCGCGGCTTCTTGAAGTCCCTGGCCGCGCTCCCCGTGGTGGCGCAGGTGCAGGAGTCGTGGTGGACGGGGTTGGCCGAAAAGGTGGTGGAGGGGGTTCATGTCGCGAACGAGTACATGAACACCACCGGTTTCGTCGTGCAGTGGGAGCAGGTGACGAAGTGGACAGTGACCCGGATCATTTCACCGGGTGCGCCGGGCGCCTTCTACAAGCTCTACAGCAAGGAGTGATCACGAAGAGGGCGACCCCTCACCCTGCTGTGTGTGCTCTCGTGGATGGGAGGGTGGGGGGTCGTCCTCTTTTTGCCGCCGTCGCTTCTGCAAGGCGTCGACCAACCGAGCGATCCCCTCGGCCACCACCAGGACGAGGGAGATCACCTTCCAGAGGGCCGCGATCATCGCGCCTCCAGCCCGAGGTGCCCGGAGAGGGTGGTCAGCGTCGTGGCCGTCGCGATGTAGAACGGGTGGAGACAGCTCCCGTTGTAGAGCCGCATCCCGCCCCCGGTCCCGCCTTCGTAGCTCCCGGTCGGGGCGGCGTAGGTCCACACGATCGGGCGGGCGACGAACAACGAATACGTCCCCGAGACGAAGCTCGTCGCGTTCGTGATCCCCTGGATCGAGGTGACACCCTCGTCGCCGGCCTGCATCCGGAACCACACCACGGTCCCGACCACGGGCGTCGCCGGGACGGAGGAGGTGGCCGTCCGCGACGCGGTGCCCGCCGAGTTCGTGTAGCGGATCGTGCAGTTCGTGATCGGCGCCGCATTCCCGAGGGCGGCGGTCACGAGCATCCCGATCCACAGCCCGGTCCCGGTCGACAGCCCGCTCACGTCCCGGGAGGGCCACGCCGGGGTGGTGAACGTCTGCTCGGTCAGCGTCGTGACGTTGAGCCCGTCGTTCACCCACAAGATGTCGGCCAGCACCACCGTGGCGTTGACCTCGGAATGCACGGTGAACGAGGTGAGGAACAGATCGCCTTGGGAGGGGGAGGGGACCAGCAGGCAGCCATCATCCGCCGTCGCCGTCCCGTCGGTCGCCCGCCCGTTCACCCCCGAGGTCCCCACACTCCAGGCCCCCGGGAAGCCCGTGTCCTTGCTCGCGCAGTACCAAGCCCCCACGGCCTCAGCCCCGGTCGTGACCTTATGGAACGTGGTCGGGAACGCGGCGTACGCCTGCTGGTTGCTGACCCGGACCCGGAGCTGGCCGTCGGTGACCCGGACGTTCACAAGACCACCGGCCCGGTCCAGTCCCTCCACCGGACGTAGTCATCGGAAGAGCTGGGCTGCACGAGCAGCGCCCGACGCGGGAGGGCACGCATCGTGTGGCTGACGTGAACCCAGCCCTGATCCTTCGGGCGAACGTACACGATCGCCTGATCGATCGGCAGCGTGGTGCTCAGCTCCACGATCACGCCCCACAGGACATCGAGCGAGCAATCGAGCGGTTGGATGTCGGCGGCCTCTCCCCGCAGGTGTTGCGAGGAGGGCTTCCCGCCGACGGCCTTGTTGACCTCGGGGCTCCGGAAGCCGCTCGTCACCCGGAGCCGCCCCACCTTCTCGCGCAGGGGTGCGAGGACCGCCGCGACCAGACACCTCAAGTTGTCGAGCGCATCACGACCCGGGGGGTTCGGCAGTCCCGTCGTCGTGATGAGCATCTCGGCGAGGGAGAAGTACGGGTGCAGGTTCACCCCTCCCCACCCTCCGTCGCCGTCGGCCCGTTGCTGTAGACCGAGCCCGGAATGTCGAGCTTCGCGAGCACGGCCTGCATCCGGAGCGCGATCGCGTGGACCTTGTTCGCCATGCTGTGGTTGTGCTCGCGCAGCCGCGTGACCTCGTCCTGCGTCTTGTCGAGGCAGTCGTCGAGGTGCTCGACCTGGATCGAGAGGTTGTCGACCGACTTCTTGATCCCCTCCAAGAGCTGGAGCTGCTCGGGGGGGAGACCTCCCGGCGGGTACATCGCGAGCCCACGTCGCGCCCCTTCCTGCCCGACCCGGAAGGAGGTGGCGATCGTCGCGAGCCCGGCCGCGATCGCCCCGATGATCATCTCCCAATCGAGAGATTCGGGGCTCACGGCAGCACCACGCCGACGAGCGGGAAGGTGTTGAACCACTCCTGCGCCTTGTCGCGGAACGCAGCCAAGGCCGCTTGGCTGCCCACGAGGTTGTCGACCTGCGTGACCAACTCCCCGTTCGCGGTCTCCAGGTTCGCGATGGTCGCGAGCTGATCGGCCAGCGTGTCGTTGAGCGTCGTGACCGAGGCGTTGAGGGCCGCGTTCGCGGTCTGGAGGTTCACGATCTCGGCGTCCTTCTGCGCGACGAGCGCATCGAGGCGCACGATCTCGTCGGTCGCCGAGGTGCGGGTGAACGGGGAGGGGACCGGCATCAGTCACACTCCTGGATCGTCGGACCCTCGATCGCGAAGTCGAAGTCGAGTTCGATGATCTCCTGCGCCACGACCGGGGCCGCGCGCCCGAGCAGCTCGGCGTACGCCACGAGCTGGGCCTGGGCCTCGCACGAGATCGGCGAGACCAGATCGAGGCACCCCGAGGCGTGCAGCTCGATGTCCGGGATCTTCTGCGAGGACTGCTGCGCTTGGCCCACGACCGAGGTTCCGGACGCCACCATGGCCGTCGTGAGGCAGGTCCCCGTGTTGAACACGGGCAGCCCCGCCTCGAACACCTTGCACCCACCGAGCAACATCAAGCCGGGGATCAGCCTCATTCCTCCACCTCCACGGGGGGCTCTGCGCACCCGCACCAGATCTCGTTGGACGGGGCCTCGCCGGGCGGCGGACACACACACCGCTCTCCCTCGGCCATCCCGCACGTCGCGCAGTCCGCATCGTGGAGGAAGCCCGGCGGGTGGGTGCAGGGCTCTCCCCGCTCGTGGTAGCCGACAGCACCGAGCTGGTACCCCACGTCCCACACGATCTCCGTGTTCGGATTCGACTCGATCACGGCGACGGTCGCGGTGCTGGTGCCGACAGCGGCCACCCCACCAGCGATCAGATTCCGAGCGCGGGACAACGGCGCCTCCTACGGAGCGGTGGCGGTGATGGTGGCGAGAGAGCAGCCGATGCCGTCGGACAGGGCGCGGCGGGGGATCGTCACGTAGGTCGTCCCCGCCGACGTGATCGTGTACGAGTGGCGGGCCGGCGCGAACTGCCCGTACACGGTCTTGAGCACGGCAGCGTCACGACGGGCCCGGAACTCGGACGCCCACTCCGTCGGCGTCTTCGTCTCGCCGTACAAGGGATCCACCCCGGCCGGGGTCGGGGAGTCGTCGCGGGTCGGGTTCATCTCCCCCGACGCCCCCACCCGCTGGTGGATCTCCCACACCATGTCCGCGTAGAACTGGTGCTGGACGGCGTTCGTGTAGCAGGTATTCGCCCACATGGAAGACTCGAACGCCATGATGTCGTCGATCCCGCCGCCGCGGTTGTTGACCTGGAAGGCGTTGAGGTGCGGCCGTGGGGGCGAGAGCGTCGTGTTGTTCGCCCACTTGTTCGGCGCCTGCTGCTGCTGGCTGACCGGGCCGACGAGCGCCAGCGGGAACGAGCACGCGGGGGGCGAGCCCGCGAGGTTCGGGAACGCCGCGTACGACGGGTTGCTCGACGCCGGCTGATCCGCCTCCAGCGCCAGCGTCCCGAGCCCGTAGTGCGGCCACCACGCCGGGCTGTTGTCGGTCGTCTGCGTCGCCGCGATCATCGCTTCGAGCTGCGGCACGCTTCCGGTGATCTGGTTGTCGTTGTTCTGCGCGATCTGCCGGGTCGTGCCGCACGCCGGGCACAACATGTTCGCGCCGCTGTTGAGCGTGCAGTTCGCCGGGTTCGTCCCGGCCACGCACAGGCTGTCCCCGTCGAAGTTCGTCGGCGACTCGACCCCTCCGTACCCGCCCTGGATGATCGGGTTGAGGAACGGGACCGAGAACCCGAAGGCCGCCTGCGCGTTGTTGATCCGGGCGACGACGAAGTTCTTGAGCGCCTCGTCGCTCCACAAGAGCTGCGCCATGACGTAGGTGTTGCACGTACAGGCATCACCCCTGATCGTGTCGAGCACCCCGTCGTTGTCGCTGTCGAGGCAGCTCTTCGGCCACTTGAACTCGCCCGAGACGTTGTTGACCCCGACACCCTGGATCCCCCCGAGGGCCTGGATCCAGTCCTCGCGGGTCTTGAGGTGGGTGGCGATCCCGGCCCACGTCTCGTCGATGTGTGTGGCGAAGTCGGCGTCGCCCACGCTCGGCATGAGCCACTCGGTGCCGCAGTCGCTGTCGCTTGCCGAGACCCCGTCGTTCGTGTCTTCGACGAGTCCACACGAGACGTTCCCGCCGTTCTGCGTACAGATCCACTGCGGCGTCCCTTCCTGCCCGTAGCGCAGGCCGATGATCACCTGCTTGCCGTGCCACGCCGCCTGATTGAAGTGCCAGTCGAGGATCGTCCAGTCCCAGTTCGCGACCACCGACGTGTTCGTCGGGCGGATCTGGTTCGCGTCGATGATCAGGATCACGCCGGCCACCCAGGTGTAGCCGTACACCTCGGTGGGGATCTGCCCGGCCGGGACGCCGGACTGGTTCGCGCACCACTGGTCCGACCCGACGACGGTGGGGGACGTGTCGTGAGAGCACGCGGTCGGGAGCGTGACGATGCCCGCGCCGCGGGTGCCCGACGTGGAAACGCGGGCGAAGATCCCGGGCGGGCCGTGCCGACGCGGGCCGGCGATGCTGCTCGCCGAGTACGCAGCGACGTTGCTGCACGGCTCGCCGACGTTCGTGGTGACCGGCACGATCGAGTCGCGCCAGTCAAGGTTGGTGAACTCGATCGTGTCGCTCACAACCGGCTGGATCGTGTTCGGCACGAACGTCCCGTCCGACTGCACCTCCGAGGAGATCGTGTGCGGGATGATCACCCGGGTACGCGCGGTGGCGGGCGGGGTGGCGATGAGCAGGGCGATGACGATGCCGAGGAACGCCCCGAGCCACACCGACCAGAGCAGGGGAAGGACGCGCATCAGTAGATCTCCACCAACATCCAGTCGAGCCGGGTGCTGTCGAGGTCGTTCATCGTCGCCGCGTAGTCGAGCGCCACCTCCCACTGTCCGGCCTGGGTGGTGTCGAAGGTGAAGGTTGTGGTCGTCCCGCTCCCGCTGCCGAGAAGGAACGACGTTCCGGTCGACGTGCCGCGCGCACCCATCACCGCGGTCCCGCCACACATGAGCGTCCCCGACGCCCCAGGAGAGCGGATCATGCAGGTCATCTGCATGGGGACGATCGCTTCGTCCCCGCAGTTGAAGCTCGACGTGGAGGCGACCGCATTGTTGTTCAACCGCATCGCGAGGGTCATCTCGAACGCGGCGCCAGACCCGGCTTCCGAGTTCGTGCAGAACACCTGTGCCGTGATCTTCACGACCGACCCGGCGCGGTACAGGGTGCCGGCCGGCATCGTGTAGCTGATGTCGAAGTCGGTGTTGTTCTCGTTCGTCCCGAGGATCTCGGTCGAGGGGCCGACCAACGCCGAGGCGATCCCGCCCACCCGTCGCGCGGTCCCCGACGCGACCGCATCCGTCACGAACAGGGCTTTGTAGGCGGTGATGTCTTCGGCGCTGTTGACCGTGTCGATGACGATGTAGTCGTTGGCCGCTTCGCCGACGGACATGGCGCGGAGCGTGTTGTCCGACAGCTCCATCCCCGGGTCGAACAGCTCGGTCGGCGTGGCCCAGGTGGCGTCTTCGCGCAGGAACTTCGCGGTCCCAGCACTCCCGCCCGGGGAGGGAACGAGCCCGGAGCGCGCGGAGGCCCCCGACGGCAGGAACGGGTCGAGGCGCGTGTCGTTCGACTGCACGACCTTGCCGGCCGCGTCTTCGCGGTCGGTCGCGAGTTCGACGATCCCCTCGGCCGTGGTGGTCGCGGTGGCGACCGAGGCCGAGCTGGCCGTCTCGGGCGGCCACGTCCGGGCCGCGAGGAAGACGGGCCACGCCGCGAGCAGCAGCGCCGGGAGCAGGAACCGGAGGTGCTTCATGGCGCGGCCACTTCCAGGTCGAGGGTGATCACGCAGTTCCGGGCCCCACTCCCCGCCGACGTGGTCCATTCGAGCGCACACACGAGCCCGTGCGCGAAGAGGACCGGGTTCTCGGAGAAGTTCTCGTGGATGTCGGCATCGGTCGCCGAGCCGGTCGGGTTGACGACCGCGACCGACGAGCTGCGGAAGACGACGACCTCGTCCGGGTAGTTGTCGAAGTCGGAGAGGAGGCTCGACGGGTCGACGTAGCTGTCGTGCGCGTCGATGACGTGGAGCTTGATCGTGGCGATCTGGAACCCGCTCCCGGTGGCGATCCGGGCGTGGGCCCCCTTCACGATCCCCTGGAAGCCGTACCGGGCGCCGAGCAGCGTGAGCCCCGGCCACGCGAACGTCTGCTGCCCTGAGGCCGCGTTCATCGACACCGTGCGCGTGATCTTGAGCGGGACGAGGCCGGTCATCCGGGGACTCCTGCGAGCACCTGCAAGGCCACGTGGAAAGCGTGGAGGTTGGCCGTCGAGGTGTTCGTGGTGCAGTTCACGCACACCCGGAGCCCGGCTCGGTAGGGGACCGGTGTGTCGAAGAACTGCTCGTTGCAGAAGGCCGAGGTGGCCGAGTGCGTGATGTTGTCGACCGAGGCCGACTCGAACAAGAGCGCCCCGTCCGGGGAGGAGCCCTGATCGGTCGCCTCGGCGAGGTCGAAGACGCAAACCGTCACGCCGTCCAGCTCTTGCGTGGACGCGGACAGCTTGTCGAACCGCACACACACGCCGACGAGCTGCCCCTGCTCGTTCGACGAGCACAACACGTCCGAGGTCACGACCTTCGATCCGGCCGAGGTCGAGTCCAGCGAGATGTCGCCGTAGTGCCGTTGCGGCAAATACCTCATGGGCGGAAGTCTACCGCTGTTCGAGGTCGGCCGCAGCCCTCCGGATCTCCTGCTCTTTGTCCCGCTTGTGCTGACGCTCGACTTCCGCGTCCTCGGGGATCGCCCTCGTCGTGCCGATCAGGTCGACCATCTCCTGGAGCTGCGTCTGCGTCGGGCCGGGCTCGATGATCCCGAAGAACTTCGCCCACTGGTCGGTCGTGGTGAAGAGCCCGAAGCTCCAGATCTTGACCATCTGCCACTTCTTCCACAACGCGCGCAGCTCGTCCGGGGTGCGCACGGGAGACTTGGCGCCGCCGACCGCGAAGTAGGCCGCCTGCCCGGCCTCCATCGTGGCCTCGTGGTCGGCCATCCCCGGATCGTCCAGCGGTTCGAGGGGGACCGGCCCCACGTCGAACAGCTCCGTCACGGCCCACCCGATCCCCGGCATCTTGAGGAGCGAGAGCGGGACGCGGTTCGACTTGTAGTTCTCCCACCCCCACTCGCGGCCGGGGATCGTGTCGGAGAGTCCCAAGAGCAGGGTGGCGAGGAACGGGTTGAGCCCGCCCGCGAACTCCTCGCTGTCCCAGGTGGCGACCGGGATCGCCCACCCGAAGAACATGCGGATCTCGTTCAAGAACTCGCCGACCCCCATCGGCATCGACTGGAGGCGGTTGTACCGGTACCAGTGGTGCGGGCGCCCGTATTCGTCGACGACCTGATCGGACTGGTACAGGGTGAGACGGGCTGCGTCCTGATCGTCCATCGCCCCGAGCTGGGCCGGCGAGAGCCCCCACATCGAGTGCGACGCAAGGAAGAGTCTTCCCTGGCTCGCCACCCAGTGGGGGTTGCGGAACAGGGCGCGCGTCCAGGCGTCCGCGTTCTTGCGCAGGAAGCTGTAGAACGTGAACGCCCACCGGATGTACAGCTCTTCAAACTCGGTCAGGTTGCTGTAGTCGAGGAACGCATTGCGGGCGGTCTTCGCCGCCTGATCGAGGCTCGCCCCCCTCTCCAGCTCGTCGAACATCGTGGCGACGCGCCCCATCTGATCGGCCGCCCCGGCGAACATCAACAGCTGGTTGTTCCACCACCGACCGGCGGCGTGGATCTTCTTCCAGGACAGCCCGGGGAGGCGTTGTGCTTCCATCTTCCGCAAGAGCCGGACGAACCGCGGGGCGGTCTCGAACCGGTCGAAGGTCTCCTGCAACCCGTTCGCGCGGGCCGCCTTCACGATCTCGTCCATCCGGTACGGACCGTACGGCGTGTGGAACAGCTCGTCGCCGATCTCCGGCGCGAACCTGATCACGTCCGGGTCGGCGAGCTTCTGCATCACGTACCCGACCTGTCGCGGGTGACGGAAGAACGAGCGGGTCGTGCGGTACGCCCCGGTCCACCCCCCGGTCGCCACCCGGGTCGGGAACGCCGAGAGGAACTGCCCGAGGAGGTTGTCCGGTCCGGGGAGGAACCACAGGCCGCGCATCATCTTCTTGCTGGTGCGGTAGGCGTTGTTGATCACCTCCCACGCATCCACGTTCAGCACCTGGAGATCGCGGCTGTCGATCACGCCCGCCCGGTTCAGCTCGTCGAGCTGCTTCGCGAGGTGCTGGGGGACGAGGAGCTTCCTCCCGCCGATCACCTCCTCGCGCAGCACGACCTCGGGCTTCCGGGCCTTGTTGCGCCACGCCTTCGTGAACGGATCGACCCCCCACTTCGCGAGCGTCTCCATCACCATGTGATGGGTCGAGGCCGGGAGCGAGGTGTGCATCGTCCCGTCCGGGTCGCGCGTCACCCCCCTCTTGCCCACAGCCTTGAGGAGCGGCGAGCGGGAGGGATCTCCCCGCCCGTACAACGGAACGTGGGGCAGGAACGCGATCCCCTCGTCGAGCATCTCGTTGAGCACCTCCTCCAGCACCCGGTCGAGGCGGGCGCGCAGGAGGAGCTGAGCCACGGCGTGCAACGGGTCGGGGTCGTTGATGACGATGTTCGCCACGTTGAACGCGGCCTTCACCGCGTCCCCGTCGAACTTCCCCTGGTGGAAGACCTGGGTGTAGACCCGCAAGAGCAGCTTGCGGTCGACCGTCGACGGGTCGATCAGCGCCCGCTCTTGCAACGAGGACTTCGCCTTCGGGCCGATCGCGGCCACGTGGTACGCCTGGAGGTACTTCTGCGCCTCCATGACCATGTCGTTCTCGACCGCTTCGGCCCAGCGATAGAGCCCGTCCCGGATCCCGGGGATGTCCTTGTCGTCGAGGAGCAGGAACGGGGTCTTCTTCTCGCGGCCCTTCGCGATCCGGCGCACGCGGTTGCGGAGTTCGAGGATGTCCTCGTCCTCAAGCTCTCGGAGGCGGTTCTTGATCGTCTGCGCCAGCTCGACGCGCTCGGGTTCGAGCAGCGTCGTCTCCATGAGCAGCTGATGGACCGCTTGATCGCGCCCCATCCCGCTCTTCGCCAGCGCCATCAGCTCGTCGCGCAGCTCGTCCGCCGAGTGCCGCGCCATCTCGACCCATCGCCCACGCTTGAGGAGGATCACCTCCGGGCTCCCGGCGAGAGGGTCTCCGAGCGCCCACTCCATGAGCTTCCCAGCCCACCACCGGAAGCCGGAGAGGAACGGCGAGAGGACCCGCCGCTCTTCGTTGATGGACGCGAGGAAGTTCTGGAGCCGGTCGGCGAGGAGCGGCATCCCCTGGAGGCGGTAGCGAGCCGTGGCGACAGCCCCGCCCACGTCCTCGATCACCGCGGCGTACACCTTGCGGTACTGGTCGGGCCTGAGCTGCGCCTTGTCCGGATCGGTCGCCGAGGGTGGCAGATCGCCCAGGTCGACGCCGAGCTTCGCCGCGACCCCCCGGATCTTCTTCGCCTGCTTGACCGACAGCACCTCCTTGTACTCGCCAAGGCCGAGGTTGGTCATCACAGTTTTGGCGTCGGCCAGGATCTTCGGCTTGTCCCACTTCGGGACCATCGCCCCGTTGAGGAACTCGAAGCGATGGGCCCCCACGTGCGAGTAGAAGGTGAGCTGCGCCGCCTGCTCGAACACCCGCCCGAGGGGGGTGTTGGCCGGGCGCACGAGGCTGCGCGGGAACGGGGCGTCGGTCAGGTAGTCACCCAAGATCGGGCCGACGGCGCGGGCCGTGAGGAGCCCCGAAGCGTTCGTCATGCGGTCGGGGAGCCCGTGGCGCCGGAGCTGCTGCGGGCGGGCCTTGGGGTTCTTCTGCACGAACGCCTTCGTGAACTCCAGCTCGTCGGGAGAGCTGAACAGCCAGTCCGCCTCGATCCGGTTCTTGCGGACCCCCTTCGCCACCCAGTGCGCCACGGGGCGCTGCCCGTAGAAGATCAGATCGCCCTCGACGCCACGCTTCGCGAGGAGCGTGAGCATCTGGCCGTAGTCGCCCTTCCCGACCATCCCGCCATCAACGCTCACGACCCGGTAGAACCGCTGCTCCAGCCCCTGGGGCATCGCCCCTTCCATCGCCCGGTAGCCGTCATGGCGGCCGAGGTTGTGGGTGGCGAGGTGGGGCTCCACGTCCTCGAAGAACTCCTGGATCGAGCGCGGCGTGCGCGTGGGCGCGGGCACGCGCGGACGAACGTTCTGCCCGATCGCCTGCGCCTGCTTGTGCGCCGCCACCCGACGCGCGGCGTACGTCGGGTCCTTCTCGGGACGCTTCGTGAGCAGCTCGTTGATCGGCTGACGGTTGATCCGGGCACGGGCGAACTTCGTCCCGTTCTCCCCGCCCCTGACCGAGAACGGCGTCCCCTCGTCGAGGTACACGGGCACGA
>Ga0196964_10000653_pt1 | contig 19636 bp, 46 predicted proteins | sample S1_10metaG_FD_148615 | JGI IMG/M metagenome (GOLD analysis project Ga0196964, IMG submission 148615) | Soil microbial communities from Anza Borrego desert, Southern California, United States - S1_10 | ecosystem: Environmental > Terrestrial > Soil > Desert | place: USA: California | collected... | reverse complement strand
CGCCGCCCGCATCCCTAAGCATCTCTCAAAACCTTGCAAATCAAGGAGTTCAGTGTAACATAGGCCAGTGTTCAGCACCACAGTTTTTGCGTTCCAATGCCCCTCAAGTCCACCGTCCTATCGACCCCTTCAAGACATCAAGGTCTCGCGTCATCATTTTTTCGGCCACTGTGGCCGCCCCGGCTGCTCGCACGCCAAAATCCTCGACATAGACGGTCTCATTCACAGACTAGGCCCAGACTACGAGTTCGTAGGGAACGACAAGCTCCAGAAGTCCCTGGTCTGCGATGTGTGCGGGCACGAGGGCGGGACTATTACCCTTCATGGGCCTGATAGAGGAAAGGCGCCGGGGAGGGGTTAGGCGCGCTTGTCCTCCGCCGGCTTCAAGTACTCACCGAGAGGGATGCGCTCGATCGAGCCGTCATCGCGCATCAGCGCCAAAGAGGTGCCTAGGGTTAGCGCGTCGATGCGCAATTCATCCTCAATGGCCTTGCGCTCCGCAGGTGTCTGCTTAGGCTTCTCATTCATCTCTCAAACCCTTGTGCTGTATGGATTCCAGCCTACTCTTTTCATTTGCGGTAGGCTACTGGTTTTGCTATGGAATACGGGTCGCCAGTCTGGTTATTCGGCTGGTCGGGTGCGTGGCCCGCGCGGCGCTGATCGACTTTAGCTCAGACTGCCCGTTATCCACGAAGTCCTCGGATGCATACGGGGCGTTACTAGGAATGCTATGCTACGGCGTCCTACGATTCGTAGCATAGCATTCCGCCCATTTCACTCCATCGCAGGAGGGGCAGGAAGCGGACGCCAGTGGGTGAAGTTCTTGCTGTCCTCGTAGCAAGCGCCGTGCGCGACCATCTCGTTGGCGTCTTCAATGCCGCGCTCCGAGAAGACATCATAGGTTTCGTCTGGCCATACCCATGCCGGTTCGATATCTTCGTTGGCGTCACCAGCGTGCCAACGCACGTAGACGGGGTTTTGCCACGCGCCTAGCGGAGACGATCCGCGCCACGCCTCGATCCATGTCCCGTCCTTCGGCGCTGTCTCAATCGGCTGCCACTCGCTCATCACCGTCTCCTTGGTTTACCTTGCGTCCTCGCTCACCCCACCCACCTAACCACCCCCACTCCAAGGGCAATAACCAACCCGATAAGCAATAGCAGCAATGCGCGCTTCTCTCGGGAGAGGGAGTTCATGCGTCGCTCTTTTTGGCAGGCCGCTTGAAGTACTCCTCCGGGGCAATCCGCTCTATCGAGCCGTCTTCCCGAACCCGAGCAATCGAGGTGCCGGCGGTCAGGGCATCGATGCGCAATTCGTCCTCGACCTTCTTCCGTTCCTCGGCGGTTTGCTCACCCTTCTCCATTGTCTTCCTCTCCCCTGTCCTTGTCGGGTGAACGGATGGCGGCGGCGTACATCGCGTGTATCTCGTCCAGTATCATCGCACATCTCGCTCGCTCCCTCGCCGTAGCCACCTCTCGCTCTGCCAGGAGAGCGCGGGCAAGCACGGCGACATGGTTGAGGCGATCGTTGGCGAAGCCCATCTCCTCATACCAGACACGTTGAGCGATCTGCATCACTTCGGCCGGTATCTCGCTCATGGCATGGGCTCCGAAAGAGCGGCGTCTATCGCGGCTTGCCATGTTTCGACCGCATCGTCGGGTTGTAGTCGTGGAGCCTTGTCGGGTGAACGGATGGCGGTGGCGATCTCCTCGCAGCCAACCCAAGCCTCGGCTATCTTCGCGGCGCGCTCTCGCTCCCTCGCCGTAGCCGCCTCTCGCTCTGCCAGGAGAGCGGCGACAATGCGGGCAACATCGCTCTGAGTGTCGGGCTCGCGGTCGTCTGATAGGCCCGCCAGCAGTTCATATGCTTTGGCTCGCACATCGTCCGGTATCGTCATGGCATGGGCTCCGAAAGAGACGCGCGAACTTCAGCAAGATAAGCCTTGTTGCGAATGAGGCGCGTGTACTCGCTGCGGTGCCCTTCATCCAGGCCGGCCTGCCAAGCCGAATGCAGGCTGTGACGCCTCGTAAGAATCCACCACGCCTCGACAATGGTCTGATACCAGCGGGGAGCGCCGCGCCTGTTGCGGTAGATTGTGAAAGGCCGCGGGTCTCGTACCCTTTCCTGTTGCGCTGTCATTCGGGGGTCTCCTGTTTCAGGCGGCGCTCTATAGGGGAGGGGAGGGAAGCCGACGCTCCTGCTTTCAGCATTTGGAGGTTCGGGCTTTCGCAGCCGAGGAACCTGCCGAACGCCAAAACCTGTTCGTCAGGATAGCGTTTGCCGCAGAGCTGGGTGGCGTCTTCCATCGCACCAGATGGGTCCAGCCTAAAGGTGCCGATGACGCGGGCTTCCGTCATTGGGTTAGTGTACCCTCCGTGCCTTCAACGCCTCGTCAGCGAGAATGCAGAGTGCGATCGCCATGTCGGTGTCCATCTGGACCTTGGGCATTCCCGCGCCCATCGACGCGGAGGCGAGGCCCATAACCTCGCCTAGGCCGCCGGTTTCGAGATAGCGCTGGGCCTCTTCAATGGCTTCCTTGGCGTCGGTCATTTTTCGTTCTCCACGTTACACATTGATATCCTGAGGGGGCCTTGATAAGGGTCCGCGTGACACAGAAAGCCATGCGAATTCAGGGACGCGGGCATTCCGGGCGAGGCCTCCAACCGGCGGTCTATGTTGTTGATAGATAATAGCATTTTTCTCACGTTACACGCCATAGGTGAAACGCGGGGTTGACGCGTTACACACCGGCCATCTTCCCTGCACCTTCATGCGCCAGCCGCTTCCGACTCGCTGCCTGCACGTAGGGGCGGGCTTCCTTCGGGTCGCGCCAGCCGAATGAAGCCATTAGCTGGTATTCGGTCCCGCCGTTTTCGGCCATCTTCGTCGCTCGCCATTTCCGGACGCTGTGAGCAGTGATCCCGGTGATGCCAGCCTGGCGGAACCACTTCGCCACGCGCTGGGACAGGGACTTGTCGCTCTCAAAGGGCTTGCCCCAGTCGTTCAGCAGGAACGTCATATTGTCGCGGGGCAGGGCGGCTTGGAGCTCAGGCGCAATCGGTAGCTCGCACAGCACGCCGGTCTTGACCGTTGTGAAGACTAGCAGGCCATTGCGCACGTGCTGGCGGCCGAGAATGCGGAGGTCCGACACCCTGACGCCTGTGTGCTTCAGAAGCAGGCCAGCGAGGCGCGCAGGCCCTTTGGTGTGGTAGGCCAGATATTGCTCGACATGCTCGTCGGTGGCGGTGTCATGCCCACCGCGGGGCACGGATAGGCGCTCAACGTCGCGGACGGGGTTAGTCGATACGTGCTTCTTGCCAACGCCTAGTTTGAATATCTGGTTGAGAATCTTCAGGCGTTCGTTCGCTGCGTTCGGGTTCGATGCCTTGCGGTCGCGCAAAATCTCTATGTGCGCCTGGCCGATCACTCTCGCGCGCTCTTGGCCGAACGTTTCAGGCTTGCCGCGCTCAAGCGGCTCGCTGACCATGGTGAGAATGACGCGGCGTCGGGCCTCGCGGGTCGCCTTCGCCTTGCTCGCGAATATCGGCGCATCCATGTATTGGTCACAAAGCCATGCAAAGGTGCCTTCCGCGATAGAGGCTTGCGGCGCTACCCACGCGGTGCAGGTCCGATAGACGGACATGAACTCGTCGGAACCCGGCTCGCCCGGAAGGCGGCAAATTGGCTGGCCCCGGCGGCGGAAATAGTAGCGTAGCGTCCCGTCCGCGTTTTCACGTGCGGTGACGTGCTTGAACTCGATCAGCATGTTGGGAGTCACAGTTTCGGCTCCCGAATTAGGGCGGTCTCATCGTTGTCTTGGACAGCTGCGGCCAATGGTCTTTCCCCGCTATCCCCGCCGATCACAACCGACAGTTCACTACCATTGAAGACGACACGCCCAATGGGCAGGCCAAGGTCGCGCACAGCCTTCACCATGCGCGTTACCTCGTCGTGCGTAATTCTGGCCGCGCGCCTCACTTCTTCTCCTGGTGCTGGGTGGCCTTGAGGAAGGCGAGGAGAAGGGCGAGCGCTACGGGCTTGCCTCCGACTGGCGGCGAACTTTCTTCGCCGGGCCGGTCGTCGCGATACTTTGGCCCGATGAGGTAGACGTCGAGCGCAACGCCATCCGTCGCTGTGAAGTTGACCTCCCAGCCGGGCAGCCGCCGGAGTATCAATGCCAACACGGGATCGACCGCCGACGAGTAGGGTTCGACGTAGCGCTGGGTAATGCGCCGAAGGTACGGCCCGTATTTCGCCGCCTCTGCCGGCAATTCACCCGCAAAGACAGCTACGTCGAAGTCAAGCTCCCGATCCGGCCCTGTCGCCTTCTCGACGCGCTCAATCAGTTCCGCCAGATCACCCATCGCTTACCTCACTGGGTGTGTGGTCCTGAAGGGAGCGGAGGGAGAGAACTTCATCGATCAGCGCGACCATGAAGTCGCACTGCACCAGCGCTTTCGGGCTATCGTCACACTCCCCGTACCATGGCTTTGAGTCATGGCGTTTAGCGCACCAGTCGCGCACCAGCTTCAATTCGGATTCGGACAATGCCGCAGCCAGTCTCGCGCTCATGCGCTCTGCCCCATTGTGGGAGATGTGGGGGAGGGGATAGCCGCAATCATTGCGCGCCAAACAACTACGGGGCTGTCGGCGTCATCCTTGATCGGGTAGTTGGCCTGCCATTCTCTTGCGGCCAAACACATTTCGCGCGTCGGCTCGACGGGCACCAGTTTCCATCCGGCCTTCTCCCCTTGTGTAGCTTCGGTTTCGAGGGATGCAGGATGCGGGTCGCCGATGAAGGCAATCAGGTGGTGAGCGCAGTGGCGAATGTCGTCGGCGTAGGCCTCGATGTTTTCAACGCCGCTCAGGCAGTTGCTTTCGATGGTGAGGATGCTTTCGCCGTCCACGGCCACGGAAACGGCCCAGTGCTGGCGCTTGGTTCCCGGCTGCGTCACCCCCTCCCGTCTCTCTGCGCGGGAAAGAGCGGCTTCGAGAGCAGCGCGCATGCATTCGGTGCGCGGGGCCTCCTTGAAGAGCTTGCCGAGGTAAGCTTTGAGCGCAGCCTCAACCATTTCGTCGGTCGGTGTCATTTAGGCTGGTCCTTTGCGAGGAGGGCGGAAACGCGACGGAGGCGCTTCAGCGCAATGGGCACGCTGGTTTCATCATCGCAAATGTCCGGGAAATATCGCGCGGCCTCATCAAGTGGTTCAAGCGCCGCACGCAGTCTCTCCACCTCTCTGCACTTTTCATCAAAGGCATCGGCGGCTTCGGTTGCGAACTTCGCGAAGTGCCGGCCCATGTCGGCGGATATCCGCGAAAGTAGGCCGGGAGAAAGCGTTAGGCGTTCCTCGGCCGTGGTGGGCGGGAACACGTCTTCAGGGTAAGCTCGCGCGAAGTCGCGCAGCTTGCGGTGAAGGGCTTCGTCTGCTTCCTGAGCGGTCATGGGTTAGTCCCCTTCGGAAGTGCGGCTGGCTTTCCAGAGACCGGAGCGGCCGAAAGACTCGACAGCACGCCACGCCTCCCTGAGAATGACGTAAGCCTGGTCGTCGTCTCCGGAACATGCATGGAGGGCGAGAGCTATCCTGAGCGGGTCCAGCCCGTGGCGAGCCCAGAACTCGCGCTCATTGCCCTTGTGCTGCTCGTCATGCAGGCGGCGGGCGAGGGGAAGGCACCAGCGGTCATCCGGCTTCTCGGCTTTCCCGACTTCGCGCTTCCCATAAACCGGGTCGGCATACCGAACGTGGGCAGCATCAACCGGACGCTCTCCGCTAATGACGCAGGGAAGGGTACGCAGCCATTTCAGGTGTGTGCCGTCCTCTTGTCTCGGGCGCTTCTTCTGCTTGCCTATGGGGGCGTTGGAGAAGGCCGTAGCGGGGCGACGGATGGTGAAGGCTGGCATTGTCAGGCCACCTTGCCCATTGCCCGGAAATTGCTCTGGACGGTACGCCAAGCCTCAATGACGGCCTCGCATTTGGACCGCTGGTTCCGGAACTCCTCATCAGCCTCTACAGCCGCATAGAAGCGCTCGCAGGCTTGCCGGTACTCTTCGTCCAGAACGGACGTTGCTTCGCGCTCTCCTGCCGTCCCTGTGGCCTTCAGGAAGGCTCTGGCCTTGGCTGCTCGCCGTTCGTCTTCCCGGCGCTCTCGCATGGCCCTTGCGGCTGCTGCCGGCTGAGCGTGCCCTTCGAGCATGTCGAACGCGGCATGCACGGTCTCGTCTCGAATGACAAAGCGCATGGTCATTTTAGCCAGCCATGTATCGTTCGGCGAGCGCGTTCGGCTCGACAGGTGAAAAGCGCTCTGGAAGGAAGCGGCGGGCGAACTGGACGAAGCCAGCCACCTCCCGCGTCACGTCCTGCCACAGGCCTGGGTAGCGGTGCATGATGAGCGGGTGGACGGCATTGATGATGTAATTGCGGGGCGCGGACTCTCGGCCTTCGAACACGTTCCAGCGGAATTCGTCCGCGTCGAAGATGTCCAAGTAGATGCGCCACTGGTAGCTATCAAGGAAGCGCTCGGCATCGTAACGAGCGGTGAATTTATGGTCATCGATCCGCCGACCGTGGATGGCGTCCACCTTGCCGACGACAACCGCCGTGGTGTCCCCGACGCGATATTCGGTGACGCCCTTGATCTCGCGGATGGCGGGTAGGTCGATGGTGGCGTCCGCGTCAAAGGAGAAGCTGAAGCCGTCAACGCTGAAGCCCTTGACTTCGCCCTCGGTGGCTGTCTCCAGCGCCTTGTGAAGCGCCGTCCCTGCCAGCATGGCTTCAGTCGGCGGCTCCTCCTTCCGCAGACGGCGAAGGAAGTCGACCAGATCGGCTTCCTCGTCAGCGCGGAACCAGCGCAGCGCGTCTATCTCAGTCACGCTGATGCGAATGGTGTCCATCTCAGGCGGCTTCCTTCTGCGGCTCGGCGTAGGCGCCGGCCTTCTTGTCGAACGTCAGCCCTAGCTCCTTCGCGCGGGCGTTGAGCAGAGCAGAGCAAGCCTGTCCGCTGTCCTTGGCGCGGCCGATCAGCGCGTTGATGCCGTCTGCGTCCTCAACCTTGGGGAGCGCGTTGCGGAACCACTGCTGTTCGGCAATGGCGTCCTTCTGCTCCTCGCTGAGTTCGTTGAGCCGATCCTTGGTCCGCTGGATGACGCCGGCCAGGAAGCCATCGAACTCCGGAGCGTTGAAGTGGGGAACCGTGAGCGCGTCGAGTTGACCGGGGTTCTTGCCGAAGGCGGCGTCCGAGGGAGAGAAGCGGAGCAGGAGCTTGCCGTTGACCATGGACAGGCGGCCCATGGCGTCGGCGGCCTTGTAGATTTCGCCCTTCGATCCGCCCTGCACGTCGAGGCGTTCGATCAGGTCGTCGCCGTTTCGCTGCTCGTCCATGTGGGCGATTAGCACCACGTCCTTGCCGAAGCTGTTCAGGAGCTTCAGGAAGGTGGTGAAGCGGGTCTTCAGCACGCCGTAGCCAGGCAGAGTGAGGGCGCCGTTCTTGTGGCCCTTGGGATCAGTGCGGATGATGTCGGCGGTGATGCTGTCGAGCGCCCGGCCGGCGGTGTCCACGATGACGGTCTTGAACGGGGCGAGGTCTTCCGCGGTGATGTTCGCCACGTCGCCCCACTCGGTCACGCGCACCGTGTCCTTGCGGTTGACTGCCCGATGGCTGCCGTTGTCGAAGTCGAGCAGCAGCGGCTTCTCTGACGTGAAGGCGAGGGATGACTTGCCAAGGCCGGGCGGGCCGTAGATGACCATATTGAGGCGATCGACGGTGATCGGGTCTTGGGCGCGTGTGATCTTAAGCATTTGCAGCACTCCATTTTCTGGGATAGCGTCGGCGGGCCATGTCGAAGTTGAGCCAGGTTCGCCGCCAGTAATTCCGGGCCTCAAGGACGCATTCGAGGTAGAGCTTGCGGTTGCCTGAAGCCTCGTATTGCTTGGCGTCGGCGGTGTAGCGGTTGGCGATCCGGCGGCAGGTCTGCGAATAGGAAAACCAGTCGCGGAACTGCTCCGCTTCTGTCCGTCGCGGCACGAATAGCGACGGCATCGGGTCATGCAGTGCTGCTGCCTCGTCCAGGGGGATCATGAGCGGCACCTATTCATCATCGCGATAGCCTCCGAAGCTGGCTTCGTTCATCTCGTCCCAGCCGGCGAGCCAACGGTTGTGCTGCCGCGTGCCGCGAGGGTATGGGTTTTCAGACCGGTCATGCTGGCGGCCATGGGCAGCCGCGCCCTCGTCCCACGCATCTTCAGCAACCGGCGTATGCTTCGTTTTCATCATCAGTCTCCCATCCACATCGGCATCAGGCACAAAGCGCAGACAAGGGCGCAGCAAAGGCGAGGATGCTCAGCGAGCCAGTTCGTTGCGGTATCCAGAAGCGTGTCCATCACGCCGGCTCCGACGCTACGGACCAGTCAACCTTGCCGGTATGAGCAAGGTGGCGAAGGACGCGGGCGGCGCGAGCCGGCGTGATGTCGTAGTATTGGCGGAAGCTCGGGAAGCAGAGGTCGTGGGCGTCGTCTTCGGTAATGTTGAAGGCCTCGGCTACGCCCTGATACCAACCGGAGGGGCTAACGTGTCCGCCGATGCAGCAAATCGTCCCGCAGGCACCCTCACGCCGCCACTGGCTCATATTGAAGCCGGGCTCGATGACTTCCAATTTCCGGCCGTATTTGCCGTGCGGCATGGCCTCGATCTCGTCGGCCACCTTGAGGATGAGTTCCTTGTTGAGCGTATCCATCGGTCTATCTCCCCTCATCTGCTTGGGATCGGGATAGGGCGGCATCGGTTGGAAGAAGGCTTTTGAGGAAGGCGACTTCAGCGCGGGCGGCCTTGCGCGCTTGTCTGGCTGTGCCGGTGCCGGTGTGCCAAAAAATTTTCGCGTCGTGCGCCACCATGTACGGCGTGCGCAGACAGTATCCGCTTCCGCTCCGCGCTTTGACCGGGCATCCAGCGCAACGGTCTTCAATGAAGAGGTTGCACAGCGGGCAATTGTCGGAGCCGGTCCGATATTCGTCGGGCGTTTCCGCCACCGCATTCCGCTCCCACTTCTCGATGGAAGCTTGGAGGGCTTCGAGAGTCTTGGCGTCCATCACGAATCCTCTCCGTGATCGAAGGGAACGACCTCGGCCATTCCGAGAGCGATGAGCAGCAGATCCACCTTGTGCTCTGGCAGCGACGCGACGAGCAGGTCAGCATTGAGCGCGGCGATCTGCTTGATGCGGTCGGCGACTTTCTCCTGCTTCGCAGCAAGCCTTTCGCGGTCAGATTTCGTAGCCATCAGAATGCTTCCTTCCTCAGTCGAAATGCGTATTCCGCATTGGAAGCCGCACGCTCACGAGCGGGGTTGAGGTCTTCATCGAAGGGCGCCTCAAAGTCCTCGGTGACATCGCGGCACATGTCGTCCAGCGTGTCCCTGCGAACCTGGAATTCGGTGCGGGGGCCGAGATACTCGTTGAGCCACAACTGCACTTCCTCGTGCGAGGAGTTGCGCATGAAATGGCTGTCGTCGTTCTTGCCGTATACGATCAAGTAATCTTCGCGGGCGGGCATGGTGGGGACTCCGGGAATTAGGCGGGGATGGTGAGGTCGTGCGTGGAGGCGAAGCGGCGGAGATTTCCTTCGACGCTCTCAGGCCCGCCGGCTTCGTCGTGGCAGTGCTGCAGATCGGCAGCGAAGCTGGCGTCGGCGCTTGCTATCCTTGCCGCTTCCCGAACGGGACCAAAGTAGGCGTCGCGGCCTTCGAACGAGTGCCTGTAGTCCCCGTCTTCAATAAGGTAGCCGATCGCGCATTTGCGGCCATCGTGAGTGCGGTAGGCGCACGTCGAACCATTCATGGAACGGCGGAACCCCTGCGCCTTCAGCCCATTCCAAGCGAGGTCGAAGATTTCTTGTCTCGTGCGGTAGTTGGCCATGTCTCTCTCCCGTTCTGTCCGCCGTATGGGCGGGGGATATTCGCTTTCAGGCGGCGCGCTTGGCTGAGGCTTCCAAGGCATCATTGGCGAGGCGGCAAAGCTCATAGAGGGCGTCGGGGTTATGGACGCGCTTCAGAACCGCCAGAATGTGAGGATCGCCGCCCGAGGGGTTCTCGCGAACGATTGTCGGAAGCTCGGAGTTTTCCCAAGGGCCATTGATGAACTGGAAGGGGCGCATCACGCGGCTTCCTTCGCGGCTACGGCATGAGGGCTCCACCCTTCGGCGCCCCTGATCCATTCGTCGGTCTCGACAGAGCCATCGGCGCACTTCCATTCGTGGCGCTGAAACCAGCGGAGCCCGTCGAACTGCTGCCAGATGCGGTACGCTGAGTATCCACCATTGGAGAGACCGGGATACCAAGGGCCGTCCTTGCATTCGGTCCACGGGGTCACTCGGGTTTCCGCTGCCGTTGCCATCTTCGCCTCCGTTGTTCCGCCGTATGGGGTTCAGTACGATGCGCAGCCGTTGTCTTCCGCGATGCTCTGCGCGATGGAGGGGAGGCCGTAGATGTTCTCGGGGTCTGCGTCGTCTTCGCAGCACTCGACCCGGATGGTGGTGTTGAACTCGCCATCGGCGTCATAATCGCCGCCCCATATGGCGTAGAACTTCAGCCGATCGAACTGCACGCATCCGCGCGCCTCGCCCAGCGTATCGTAGACGCCGTGGCTCTCATCGGTTTCGAGATTGAGGACTTCGTAGCGCATTGCTGTCTCCCTTTGGTTGTTCCGCCGTATGGGGTGGAACCTTCGATGCCGTATGTTTGCACACTGCAAACCGACTTGCAACAGAAAAGTTTGCGCTGGGAAAACTTTTAGGCCAAGCGCCTAGGCCGGATAGTGTGGAATCAGATGGTTAGCCGATGTACTTGATGCCGCGCCGTTCGAGCTGGCGCTGGTGTCGCCGGACCCGCCTAAGCATGGTCCGGTAGGAGAACCAAACAACGAGACTGATGATGCAGCCGAAGAACCCGATCAGGATCGCAATGCCGGTGGAGGCGGTCAGGGATTCGTCCCTTACGACCGTATAGACAATGCAGCCCACTATCACCGCCACGCAGATGCCGAACCAGGCGCCGGCTGTCCCCTTGGTGTCTTCCGCGTGCAGTTCTTCGCCGATAAGGAAGCTCTGCAATTTGTCGAGCGCGTAACTATCCCACGGGTCCATCTGGGGCGGGCCGGGGATGTCGTCGGTGACCAATTCCTCCAGCAGCCGCTTGAGTTCATCGTCGCTAGGCTCCGACTCCCCCGGCATGGCCCCGCCTCACGAAGCCTTCTTGTTCACCAGTACGCGGAGCAACTCAATCGCTTGGCGGTGAACGTCCGGCGGCACGTCCCGGAGTAGTTCGTCAGCGCTTGGGCGGTCAGGGCTCCTGAAGATGTCGCTCGGCTCGATGTCGAGAGCCTCCGCAAGAGCGGCTTGCACTTGGTATGTCAGCGCGCGCCGGCCGTTCTCCCAATTGCTCACCTGTCCCTTGTAGGTGTTGAGCCGCTCGGCCAATTGCTCCTGCGTGAGTCCGCGCATTTCGCGCCACTCTTTGAGGTAGTTCCTGCGCGGAACGCGGGGGCCAATTCTTGTAACCATACCAGCATGTTACGCGCCGTGCAAACCTCTGTCGTCGCGCGCCATGCAAACTTCGGCAGCGCGGGTGCTTGCCTTTTGGTTTGCGATGTGCAAACAATGCGGGCGATGGACAAGCACCCGATGACCAAGCGCCGCGAAGAGATGGGCCTGACGCAAGAGGCCCTGGCTGAGCGCGTCGGATGCAAGCGCTGGATGGTCAACAGTATCGAGGTCGGCCGCCGCTTTCCATCGCGCCGACTTGCCCTGCGGATCGAAGCGGAGATTGGCGTTGATGCCGGCGCTCTGCTCGGCTTGAGCGAGGCCGCGCAATGACCTCAGTGCTCGACCCGGTCGCTCAACGCACCACAGCAGCGCTTCCCAAAGTGCTGCATGGTCATTCGGATCGCGTGCCAGATGAGCGTGGGGCCGCTGACGAGATAGACCTTCGTCTCGACATGCCCGCGCTTGGAGGCACCGAAGACATAGCGGGTGTTCCCGTCCGCTGCATCCTCGATGCAGATCAAGGTATCGACGTAGATGTCTTCGATCTGGAACGGCTCGGAATAGTTTTCGACTGCGGAAAGCATGCCCAAACCCCTTTGGTTGTTGTTCTTCTTGGGGCCTATTCCGCGCCTCAAAGTCGCTCATCCGCAATAGCTAACAAATTTGCCAACGAAATTACTAACGGGATTGGTTATCGAAACGCTAATCCGTCGCTGCTCCTCTCAGCGATGGCACACCGAGGCCGGGGACACCCACGGGGAGCCTTCTCCGCTTCGGTTCGGCCGGCACTGGGCTCTTGCTCCTCCCAAGCTAGTCCAGTGCCGGTCTCCAATTCTTCATTTCGGGCGGTGGGATCAACAAAAACGGCGGCTCGCCCGAAGACAGCCGCCGTAAGGAAATCACAATGCTCAAAGTAGCAGAAAGACCAGAAACTGCAACGCTTCTGACCAAGGTTGGAAGTGAATTCGTTAAGGCTTCCCCAGACAAACGCGCCGCCGATTGGCTGGAGACGCAGATTGCAAAATCGAAGGATGGCGTCACCAGTCTGGTGACGGAACTGACCCCAGCGCTCGCGCGCGTTCTGTTGAACCGAAACGATGGCAACCGCAAGATCAGCGACAGCATCGTCGCTGGCTACGCTCGCGACATGGCGCATGGCGCATGGCTGTTCAATGGCGAGCCGGTCATCGTCTCGGCAGACGGCAAACTCAATGACGGCCAGCACCGCTGCGAGGCGGTCATTCTGGCCAATGTGTCTGTTTCGGCCCTCTTCGTGTTCGGCGTCGAGCGCAAGACGCGGACGACGCTCGACCAGGGGAAGATCCGCACGGTCGGCGACTTCCTTTCGATGGGCGGGCACGTCAACACCAACCATCTCGGCGCCGCAGCCAATTGCGCGTGGATGTACCAAGCGCACGGCAAGATCGTGCGAGGCGGAAATCAGCGCGCCACGAAAAGCGAGGTCATCGCCTTCGTGGACACCAATCCGGACATCGTGAAATCGGTCAGCTTCGTCCAGAAGAGCGGATCGGCACCTGTCGGCGGCCCGACCATCCTGGCCTTTGTGCATTGGGTTCTGTGGCAACGTGCCGGGCGCCAGAAGGCCGACATCTTCATCGACAAGCTCATCGACGGCGCCGACCTCAACGCTTCGAGCCCAATCCTCTACGTTCGCAATCGGCTGATCGTCGGCCGCGGCCGGCTGCGCCCGAATGACAAGGCGGAACTGATTTTCAAGGCCTGGAACGCCTACCGTCGCAACGAGACGCCGCGGCACATGGAGACGACCGGCACGCTTCCCAAGTTGGAGAAGTGAGCCATGCTTCGCGACCTTCCCATCGCTCTCATCGATACGCGGCCAGACGCGCGCGTCATCAACGAAGCGGCCGTTGAGGCGCTTGCCGAAAGCATTGCCGCAGTCGGGTTGATCAACCCGATCCGCGTCCGTGCGTCTGGCGAGCGGTGGGAAGTCATCGCGGGCGCTCACCGCCTCGCGGCCTGCACGTCTCTCGGCCTGATCGACATCGCTGCCGTTATCGTGACGGATGATGACCTCCACGCCGAACTGGCGATGATCGATGAGAACCTGTGCCGCGAAGAGTTGTCGCCAACCGAGCGCGCTCAGCAAACCGCGCGCCGCAAGGCGATCTATCTGGAGTTGAACCCCGACACGGGGCGCGGCGGCGATAGGAAGTCCATCAAAGTCCAAAGTGCGGAGTTTGATCGCGGCGAAAGTTTTGTCAGCCGTACAGCACAGGCGACTGGGAAATCCGCATCGGCGGTCTACCTCGACGTGCAGCGCGGCGAGAAGATCATCCCGGAAGTGATGGAGCTGATCAAGGGCACGAAGCTCGATACCGGTCTGTATCTCGACAGGCTGAAGAAGCTCCCCCCGAACGACCAATACAAGGCCGCCACGCGCGACCTCCTCCAGATCAAGCAGCAAGAGCGGATCAAGTCCAAGGTCGTCAAAGTCGCCGACCATCCGCTCAACGATGAAGAGGCGCGGGAAAAGCAAGTCGCTGCCCTCATGGCTGCCTGGAACAAAGCGAGCAAGGAAGCTCGGGAAGAATTTCTGCTGCGCATCGAAGAACCGGTCATGGATCGGAGCGCGGCATGACGGTTTCATTTGCGGCGGCCTGCGAAGACTCCGGCGCGGCACAGCGGACTAAGGGAAGCCGCGCCGGAGTCAGCCCTGCGCTCCTCGCAGGGGAACGCAATCACGTTTGTAATCTGGTCGGGCATCTCGCCCGAAGGTCTCTTCCGCTCATCAAGCTTCGCCAAAAGTCTCTGAGCGGCCTCACCGAGTGTTTCGAAGTCCTTTCGTGTGTCGTTGCTGTCCATGTGCGGCAATCAAACACATGGGGCGTCGGAAATGTCCGAAAAGTCTTCGGAGAAATCAGAAATGTCGTCAGTTGAGTGTTTCGCGAGTGACGCGCTTCGGCGGCGCGTTGCTCCTCCGTCCATGGGGAACGTGAAGGCGCGCATCCGTCATGCGTCTCGCGCGTTGGGGTGGAGCCACAGCAGGACGAAAGACGCTTGGTATGCGGACCCGCGCATATCAATCAGCGCCAAGGAACTGCGGGACATCGAGGAGGCTTCAGGGCTTCGCTATGGCCGACAGGAACTCAAAGAAATCGACCGGCTCATCGCCAGGGCAGACGCGCTCCTGGACGGCCATGATCCGGATTTCCATCGCCCGTTCGTTGCTGCGATCCGCGCGTTCTTTGGCGCTCTGGATCGCACCGGAACTGGAGCACGAGGAGATGAGTAGCCCCGAGTAGCGGCCGGAGCTTCATCCGGCATTCAAGGGATGGGAGACGAGACATGCAGGAAGCACTCACGCGTTTCATAGCAGTCGCTGCCGGCGCCCTCGTTATCGGGGCGCTCGGCGTCGGGATTGTGGGCGGCTTGATCACCTTCCTTGATCTGTTTGCGCCTCGCTACGGCGTGGTCGTGGCGCTTCTGGCCTTTTTCGTGGCCGCCGCCTTTGTTGCCGGCGTCCTTGCTGCCCTCTTCGGCGGTCCAATCAGCGAGCAGGAGTCGAAACCCGAGTAGCCAGGCCGAAGCTGATATCGGCCATTCAAGGGACAATTCCCGCAAAGAGCCAAAAAGGCCAGCGGGGAAACAGGGTGTGGGCAATGGAAGACGATCGTCTCGACAATACTGCGCGCGTTGACCGCTGGCTTCTGAAGTGCCTGGCGGCAATCGTGGTCATCATCATTGCAGGGTTTGCCTGGTCCGAAGCCTACGGGCACACCAACGTCAACACCGGCATCGCCTATCCCGCCTCGTGCTGTTCATCCGCGGCGACCAGCACCTATGGCGACTGTGCCCCGATCAGCAGCCAGTACGTCACGGCCGGCCCTGACGGCTACCACATCGACATTCCGGTCGGCGCCCACCCGAAGCTGAAGACCAAGGGCTACAAGGGCATAGTCCCTTACGGCCAGGAGCGCGCGCCGCTCGACCACGAATATCACATCTGCCTCTCGACGGACGGGCAGACCCGATACTGCTTCTTTCCAATGCCGTTCGGGAGCTGAGCGATGGGAGAGGAAGTACGTTTCGCCCCGCGCGCCAAGCTCCTCGACTGGTTCAAGGAAGGCTGGCGGCTCGTAGAAGGACACCAATATCGCCCCGACGACTGGGCCATCCTGGTTGTCATGCCGACCTATCCAAAGCCTGTCGAACTGGCGGAAATGATTGCTTGGACGAAGCGGTTTGAGCCCGCTCCCAAACGCCCGGCCATAAGCAACCATTCGGCTGCATCGAAGCAGGCAGGGCAGCGCCTCCAGGCAGTCCTATGGGAGCGCAAACGCGCTGCTCTGGCGAGGTACGAGGCCGCATGATCCGCAAGGAAGTCACCATTGGCGATTGCAAGCTGCTGCTGGGCGACATGCGCGAAATCGTGCCAACGCTCGGCGGGGTCGACGCGGTGCTGACTGACCCGCCCTATGGCATAGGCATCGCATCGAACCCTGTCCGGCAGCGGCACGAGCGCAAGGACTGGGATGCGCAAGCGCCGGCTGCGACTGCCTTCGAGCTTATCAGGGCAGCATCAGCGCAACAAATAATCTGGGGCGGAAACTACTTCGATTTGCCGCCCAGCCAGTGCTTCCTCGTCTGGGACAAGGTGCAGCCCGAGGACTTCAGCCTCGCCATGTGCGAGCAGGCGTGGGCAAGCTTCCAAAGCCCGGCAAAGCTCTATCGGCGGCGCGTAGTCGGATACGAGAAATTCCACCCAACGCAAAAGCCAGTCGAGTTGATGGAATGGTGTATCGGCTTCCTCGCTCCCGGCGTCATCCTCGACCCCTTCATGGGTAGCGGCACGACCGGAGTAGCCTGCGCCAAGCGAGGTCGGCGTTTCATCGGCATTGAGATTTCCGAAGAGTATTTCGAGATCGCTGTGGAGCGCATTCGCAAGGCTTATGCGCAGCCGGATTTCTTCGTCCCTCGCTCTCCTGAGCCAAAGCAGGAAGCTCTATTCGGCGAGGCAAGCGCATGACTGTCCGCTACGAGCTTCCGTTCCCTCCATCGGTGAACAACCTCTTCGCGACGGTGGGCAAGAACCGCATCCGCTCGGCACGCTACAAGGCGTGGGCGAAGGAGGCCGGTCAGCTCATCCAGGTGCAGGGTCGGAAGCGCGTGCCGGGTTCGGTGGCGCTTGCTGTGGACTTAGTGAAACCAGATCGGCGGCGGCGCGACTTAAGTAATACAATCAAAGCCATCGAAGATTTGCTGGTCGAGATGCAGGTCATTGAAGACGACAGCCTAGTCCACGCCCTGTCTGTTCAGTGGGTGGACGCTGGCGTGCCGTGCGTCGTGACCATCACCGATCTGTCTTCTGTCCCGATGGAAAGGCCGCTCAATGGCTGAACGCAAACCGCTCGGCAAGAAACTGCGCTTCGAGGTTTTCAAGCGCGATGGCTTCACCTGCATCTATTGCGGCGGCCAGCCGCCAAAGGTCGTCCTGCACTGCGACCATGTCGTCGCGGTGGCCAATGACGGGACGAACGACATCGACAATCTGGTGACCGCCTGCGACGCCTGCAACCTTGGCAAGGGCGCCCGCGAACTGACATCAATCCCGCCGACGCTCGAAGAGAAGGCGGCCATTCTCGAAGAGCGCGAAGCGCAGATCACGGCCTTCAACGAACTGCTTGCGGCGAAGGTCGATCGCATCGAGCAGACCGCATGGATTGTCGCCGATGTCCTGATCGATTCATGGGGCGAGGACGGCATCAGAAAAGACTGGTTCGCCAGCATCAAGCGGTTTGTCGAATCCTTGCCGCTGGATGAGCTGCTCGATGCAGCCAATCGGGCCGTGTCTAGGCAGCCGCACAACAAGAACGCCTGCTTCGCATACTTCTGCGGCATCTGCTGGCGCAAGATCAAGGGCGACAGCCAGTAATGACGCAGACCCGCGCCTGGAGCTGGCGACACGCCATCATCAAGTCGGACCTTCCGGCCACGACGCGGCATGTGCTGCTCACCGTCTCCTGCTACATGAACGAGACAGGCGAGGGCTGCTACCCGACGCAGGAACAGCTTGCCGAGGCGACCGGGTTGACCGCCCGCGCTGTCCGCTCGCACCTCGAAACCGCTGAGGCGGCAGGCTGGATCAAGCGCACCGAACACGGCTTCAAAGGCCAGCGCTGGCGCAATCACGAGTATTCGGCCGCATGGCCCGAGACACAAGATGTAGTAAAAGGTGAGGAACCTGCTTCCGGTCCTTCTGACGAAGGTGCGGAACCTGATGCCGGTAAGGTGCGGAACGTCCTTCCAAAAGGTGAGGAACCACGTTCCGCCTACCAGTCCAGTCACCACTCCAACCACCAGTCCAACGCGCGCGAGCGCGCGGGGGAGGGTGGGTTCAAGATATTGTGGGAAGGGTGGCCAGTCCGGAATCGTCCAGACAGTCGAGAGGCAGCAGAGGCGATTTACTCCAAGCTCTCGCCGATCGACCAGGCTCGAGCGGTGGACCTAGCCAAGACATTCCTGCGCCGATGCGTGCTGCGGAAGAAGCCTGCCCTCCTCATCGGCTACTTGAAGCAGCGCAAGTTCGAAGAGCTGTACGGCGCCCCCGACCTCGATGAGGAGGGCCGCTTTCTCATCAAGCCGGGAATGCCCGAATGGTCTCCGTGGCTCGGCGCCATCCGCTCGAAGTACGGCGAGAAGGGCGTCGAGCACGCCGTGAAATACGGTCTTTGGCGGGCTGAGACCCGGTTCCCCGAAATGGCGACAGCGTAGGAGTAGAATCTGATGGCGCGAGTAATGTTTGATCCAGAGAACGAAACGCGGCAGCCGCTGACCTTTGGCCGGCTAGAGATGCGTTCGGCGGAATTGCGAGCGCGGCAGGCATCGGGGCGCCTCAAGCCGCTGGTGGAAATACGCGAGCAGATCGTCATTGACGCCGAGCGGCGGGTTATGGCGGCCGAGCGGATTCTGGTCGCTGCCCAAGTGAAGCTGGCCGAGGTCAAAGACATCCAGATACGGCGGCGCACGCGGTTCACCTATGCAGAAATCGAGCGGCGCGCTTGTCAGATTTTCGGCGTCACTCGCACGCAACTGCTCTGCGGCCGGCGGCATAACAGCATCGTCTTCGCCAGGCAGTTTGTCATGTACTGGGCCATCCGATTGACGCCGATGTCATACCCACTCGTCGGCAGGCTGATGGGCCATCGGGACCACACGACAGTTTTGCACGGCTGCCGTGCCTACGTGGACAAGCGCAAGGCCATGAACAGAACGCTCAGGGCGGCGAGATAGGAGGCAGCAGATGGGCGACAACCGGCTCTATCTCGACACGGAATTCAACGGCTTTGGAGGCGAACTTATTTCGCTCGCTCTGGTGGCGGACGATGGCCGGGAATGGTATGGTGTTTTGCCTGAGCCGAGTTCGTGGAACGGGTGGTGTTTCGACAATGTTTTCCCGGTCATTCACAGCCTGCCGCCGACGCTCTGGCCTTGCGATCGCAAGCTTTTCCGCGCCTCGCTCTTCGCCTTTCTGAAGCAGTTCGAAAACCCGATTATCGTAGCAGACTGGTACTCGGATTTACACCAGTTTTTCGGGCTTTTCGCGGGCCGTGACCACACTGAAAGCTGGGCCTATGCCTGCCGCACGGAACTGGTGCTGCTCGATAGCTACGCCAGCGAATTCCCACACAACGCTTTGTCCGATGCCCGCGCAATTCGTGACGCCCTCGCGCCCATGAACAGAACGCTGCGAGCTGCAAGGTAAACCAAGGAGACGGATGGGATGAGCGAGCGAGAGCCACACAATCCATTTGGTGAGCGCGACTGGCCCATGCCCAAGGAACAGCGAGACTGGATCATCGGCGAGGCTGCCAAGAACGCCACCGACGCAATGCGGGTGTCATTGGAGAAGATCAACCGCCGTGCGAGCCCATCGGCAGAGCGGACGTTTGATCAAGCCATTCGCGACCTCGAATGGATCACGGCAGAAGCTCGGGCGGCGCTTGCTGGCACGACCGAATATCCCGAGGGCATCACCGCATCTGACCATATTGCCCATGACATGAAGATGGGGCGGTTTCCTGAGCAGTCTTCGGTCGAAACGTTCTTGGCAGAACGCAAAAAGGAATTG
>Ga0196964_10000652_pt1 | contig 19659 bp, 25 predicted proteins | sample S1_10metaG_FD_148615 | JGI IMG/M metagenome (GOLD analysis project Ga0196964, IMG submission 148615) | Soil microbial communities from Anza Borrego desert, Southern California, United States - S1_10 | ecosystem: Environmental > Terrestrial > Soil > Desert | place: USA: California | collected... | reverse complement strand
CAGCCCGGCCGTGCGGAAGATCCTGCGAGAGCGGAGCCGTTACGAGACGGATAACAACTCGTACGCGCAGGGCATCTTGCAGACCATCGCGAACAACCTGGTGGGGTCCGGCCCGACGCTCCAGGTGACCTGGGGCAGCGACGAGGCGAACAGGCAGATCGAGGGGCACTGGAAGCTGTGGAGCACCGCAATCCGCCTGGCGGACAAGCTGCGGGTGCTGGCCAAGAGCAAGAAGCGCGACGGCGAGGGCGTCGGCCTGTTGATCACCAACCCGGCCGTCCCGGGGCCGGTCCAGCTCGACCTGCACCTGGCCGAGGCCGAGCAGATGACCACCCCGTTCCTGTCCCCGATCGACCCGCTGAGCGTGGACGGGATCACCTTCGACGACTCCGGTAACCCGGTGACGTACCACTTCCTGCGCTACCACCCGGGCGACTGGGCGATGGCGGCGCACGAGACGCGGCAGGTGGAGAGGCGCTACGTCGTCCACTGGTTCCGCTGCGACCGGCCCGGCCAGGTGAGGGGCATCCCCGAATTCACCCCGTGCCTGGGGCTGTTCCAGGCGCTGCGGCGCTTCACGCTGGCGACCATCACCGCGGCCGAGACGGCGGCCTCGTTCGCGGCGGTGCTGGAGACGACCGACGGCGCGTCGCGGACGGACGACGGCGGCGCGGACGAGGACTTCGACGCCTACGACATCGAGCGGGGCATGATGATGCGCCTGCCGCCCGGCGCGAAGATGAACCAGTTCAAGGGCGAACACCCGGGCACCACGTACGAGATGTTCGTCTGGTGCCTGTTGAGGGAGATTTGCCGGTGCCTGGGCGTACCGCTCAACGTCGCCCTTGGCGACTCCTCGAAGTCGAATTTCTCCAGCGCCCGGCTCGACCACCTGGTGTACTGGGAGGGCGTGGACGTCGAGCGCGAGGACATGGCCCGTGAGGTGCTCGAGCCGGTCTTCGCGGAGTGGTATCGCGAGGCGCGGCTGGCCGGGCTGCTCCCCGAGGGGACGCCCGCCGACGCCTCCGCGCTGCCGCACAGGTGGGAGTGGCCGAGCCGCCCGGTGATCGACCCCAAGACGGAGGCGGAATCCGACGAGATCCGGCTGCGGTCGGGGACCGCCACGCACGCGGAGATCGCCGGGGCGCAGGGGCGCGACTGGCGCGAGCGCATCCGCCAGCGCGTCATGGAGGAGGTGTACGAGGCGCACGTGCGGGACGCGCTCGGCGCCCCGCCGAAGCAGGCCGCTACAGAGGGGGTGCCGACCAATGCCGCGTAAGGTGCGAGCGACCGGGCCGGCGCGGGGGCTCACCCTCCGGGGCCGCGTGCAGATCCAGGCGGCGGCCGGCGAGGGGCAGCCACGGCGGTTCAGCATGGTCGCGTATTCGGGCGAGCGGTTCCGGCAGCCGTGGAGCGACTGCCCTCTCGTCATCGACCTGGACACGCTGCGTCTGCCCAGCCAGCCGCTGCCGGTCCTGTACGACCACATGGACGTCGCGGAGTGGGTGGCGGGCCGGGCGGACACCCTGGCCGTCGAGAGCGGCCAGCTGGTCGCGGCCGGGCCGGTCTACGAATCGACCCGCGGGGGCCAGATGGTGCTGATGCTGGTCGCCGAGGGGCACACCTGGCAGGCCAGCGTCGGGGCGGACATCGGCCGGCGGGAGAAGGTCAGCGCCGGCGCCACGGTCGTCGTCAACGGGGTGGAGCACGCGGGGCCGGTGGAGGTTGCCCGCGACGTCGAACTACGGGAGATCTCATTCGTCGTCATCGGCGCCGCGAAGAACACGGCCGCACTGGTGATGCGCAGGCTCAAGGGGGGTGCTATGGACTTCGAGACGTGGGTGACGAGCAAGGGGTTCGACCCGAACGCGCTGGACGAGATCCAGCGCGCCAACATGCAGCAGATGTACGACGCGGAGTTCGCCGAGGAGGAGGGCGCCGAAGGCGAGGCCGAGGAGGAGGGCGCCGCGCCGCCCGCGCCCGCCGCCGCCGCCGAGGGCGAGGAGGACGTGGAGGCCGCGGAGGGGGACGAGGAGGAAGAGGAGATGACGGCGGCCTCGCGCCGCCGCCAGCTCCAGGCGCGGCGGGCCGCGGACGCCGCGGAGGTGCGCCGGGTACACGCCATCACCGCGCTGTGCGCCGGGGCCGGCAACCCCAGCGTGCGCGTCAACCGGCAGGACGTCCCGCTCGCCGCCCGCGCGATCGAGCAGGGCTGGACCCGCGACCGCACCGAGCTGGAGCTGCTGCGGATGCGGCGGCCGGCACAGGTGGACGTGGTCCGCGGCCACGACCGCGACTGCACGTTGCAGGCGCTCCAGGGCGCCATGCTGCTGCGGGCCGGCGGCCGGCTGGATCACCCCAGCTACACCACCCAGCGGGCGGTCGCCATCGGGCTGCCGCGGTGGCTGCGCCTCTCCGTCAACGCGGACCAGCGGCAGCGCGTCATGGAGGCCGCGCACGACTACTCCGACATGAGCGCGGTGGACGTCTGCCGCGAGGCGCTGCGCCTGGCCGGCCGGGAGGTCCCGCGGGGCCGCAAGGCGCTGATTCAGGCCGCCTTCTCGGGGGGCGACCTGACCAACATCTTCACCACGTCGGTCAACGCCCGGCTGCTGGAGGCGTACGCCGAGGCGCCGGACACGACCGGCGGGTGGGTGCAGGAGCGCGACGTCAACGACTTCAAGGAGAACGAGGACATCCGCCTGAAGAAGGGCGGCGCGCTGAGCCGGCACGCCCGCGGCGGCACGGCGCAGCACATGCACCGCAAGGACACGAAGGAGACGTACAAGGTCGGGCGGTACAGCGGGCAGATCGTCATCGACGAGATGGACATCATCGACGACCGCCTGAACGCCTTCGCGACCCTGCCGGGGGAGATGGGGCTGGCCGCGGCCCGGCTGCGGCCCGACCTCGTCTATTCGCTGCTCAAGGCGAACGGGGCGCTCGCCAGCGGGACGGCGCTGTTCCACTCCAACCACAGCAACACCGACAACCCCGCCGTCCTGTCGATCGCGACCATCCAGACGGGCGTGACGCGCATCCGGCGGCAGCAGGAGGAGGGCGTCAACCTCAACCTCCAGCCGACTCACCTGATCGTCCCGAGCACCCTGGACTTTGCGGCCCGCGAGCTCGTCCAGTCCACCGTCCTGCTCATCGCCGGCGCGACGGACACGGTGAGGGGCAACGTCAACACCGTGGCCGGGATCGGGCTCACGCCCGTCAGCGAGCCGCGGCTGGACAACGGCGTGACGGACCCGGCCACCGGCACGGCGTACGACGGCGACACCAACGACTGGTTCCTCGCCGCCGCCGCCGCTCACGGCATCGTGGTGGCGTACCTGGCCGGCACCGGCCGCTCCCCGCAGAGCCGCAGCTGGGTGCTCGACCGCGGCGGCCAGTGGGGCATGGGCTGGGACATCAACATGGACGTGGGCGCCGACGTGCTCGACTACAAGGGGCTCTACCGCGGCAACAACGCCTGACCGGCCGACTGACACACCGCGCCCGGCGTGACGTGACGCCGGGCGGCCCTCACGCGAGAACACTCCTTCGGAGATCAGATACATGGCAGACGCCATTCCCCTTCGCAACGGGAGCGAGTACCGCAAGACCGCCGCGGCGTCGATCGCCGGCGGCGAGGTCCACCAGCTCCCCAACGGCATGGCCGGGTACAAGACCGGCCTCACCTCCGCGGCGCTGGGCGACACCGCCGGCTTCGAGACGGACGGGCAGGTCACCCTGACGAAGACGGCCGGGTTCGTCGGCTTGGCCGGGGGCCGCGCCTACTGGGACCACTCGGCGAACGCGGTGACCTACAAGAAGGTGAACGACCGGGACTTCTACCTCGGCCGCTTCGCCGAGGACGCCACCAGCGCCGCCACGACCTGCGTGGTCACCCTGAACGTGGACCCGCCTTACGACCTGGACCTGCACCGCGACCCGTGCCTGTCCACGACGGTGGGCACCGCGGCTGCCGGCGGGCTGGGCTACCCGGTGCGGCTGGGCGGCTGCGCGGTGCTGGAGCTCACCGCGACCAACGAGGCGCAGAAGACGGACCTGCTGACGGTGGACCGCTTCGCGGTCGCGGCGAACGCCATCGTGGAAGGCGCCTTTCGCATCATCAACGACGGCAGCAACGCCACCCAGGACTTCAACATTGGCGTGGCCAACGGTACGCACGCCTCCGACGCGGACCAGATCACCGAGAGTCTGTTCATCCACGTTGACGGCAACTCCACGAACCTGGCCGTCGAGTCCGACGACGGCACCACCGAGGTCGCCGCGACGGACAGCACGATCGACTACACCGAGGGCTCCAGCGTCTCGGAGCGGGTCGAGTTCTGGATGGACCTGCGCGACCCGGCGGACATCCAGGTCTACATCAACGGCAGCCTGGTGCTCGGCGCCACGGCCTTCAAGCTGGACGCCGCGACCGGGCCGCTGGGGCTGCTCGCCCACCTGGAAAAGAGCAGCTCCACCGACGTCTACAAGGTCGGCGTGGACTGGCTCCGCGCCCGCTACCAGGAGTAAGCGGACACCCGGCTCGCGGGCTCCGGGGCGTTCCCTGAGCCCGCGATCGGCGCCGGTCCCGGGCGTGCGGGGCGAGTCTAGGGGGCAGCAGCATGGCAGACATCACGGTGACGGCGGCGAACGTCGCGCAGGGCACGGGCGCAGCCGTTGACCACCAGTTCCTGGCCGGCGAGACGATCACGGCCGGCCAGTCGGTCTACCGCAAGGCCAGCGACGGCCGCTGGTGGAAGGCGCAGTGTGACAGCGCGGCCGAGGAGGTGGGCAACGGCACGGCGTCGGTCCCGCGCTTCGGCGTCTCCCTCCACGGGGCGCTGGCGGGCCAGCCCCTGTCGGTCCAGACGTCGGGTCCGTACACGGCCGGCGGCACGGTGGTCGCGGGGACGCCCTACGTGGTCAGCGCGACGGCGGGCGGCATCTGCCCGCACGCCGACCTCGTCGCGACCAACAAGGTCACCTTCATCGGCTACGGCATCTCGACTACGCAGATCCAGATTGCGCCGATCATCACCGGCCTGACGGTGGCGTAAGGGGGTTCCATGGCGGACCTGCTGAAGACGGGCGTGGAGTGGCTGGCGGCGCAGGCGCGGGAACACGTCTCGCGCCTGGTCACCTACCGCCGCGGGGCGACGGTCCTGACGGGCGTCCCCGCCGTCGTCAGCTCGTCCGTCCTGCGGGTGGCCGACCGCAACGGCAACGTCCGCATCGTCCGCACCGAGCGGGACTACCTGATCTGGGTGGACGACCTGGCCGCGCTGGGCCAGCCGGCGGACGGCGACCTGATCGACGACGCGACGGACGGCCGGCGCTACGAGGTGCGGCCGGTGATGAGCGAGCCGGCCTGGCGGTACAGTGACGCCCGGCACGAACGGTTCAGGGTTCACTGCAAGGGGGCCGCGGACCTGTGAACGTCGTCCAGATCGCGGACGCCCTGGTGACGGCCCTGGCGGCGCAGGCGTGGAGCGCCCCTTACGCCTCCATCACGCCCGTCAGGGAGTACCGCCCGAAATACACCCTGGAGCAGCTGGAGACGCTGCGGGTGTCTGTCGTCCCGGGGGGCATCGCCGGCGAGCAGGTCGCCCGGGACCTCGCCGAGATGGACCGCGCCGTCGCGGTGTGCGTCCAGCGCCGGGCCGACACCGACGCCGAAAAGGACGCGCTGGTCGCCCTGTGCGACGAGATAGCCGTCTACTGCCTGAACGCCGACCTCGGCGCCTCGGGGCAGTGCCAGTCGGTCGCGCTCGCCGTGGACGGGCCGTATGACCTCGGCGCCATGGAGGAGGACGCGGTTTTCGTCTGCGCCATGACGGCCACCTTCAAGGAGGTGGTCTGATGCAGATGAACGTGAAGGCCGCCAGGGGTAACTTCTTCGACAGGCCGGGCGTCCTGTCCGCGACGGACAGGACGACCCGGAAGAACCTGTCGAAGTTCGGCGCCTTCCTGCGGGCCGCGATCCGCACCCGGCTGAAGTACGGCGAGGACATCAGCCAGCCGGGCGGGTCGCCGGTGATCCACAAGACGATGAGCCGGCCGGGCAAGGTGTCGGCGAAGACGGGCAAGACGGGCAAGCCGCAGTCCGTCTCGCCGCTGCGAGAGCTGGTGTTCTTCGCCTATGACGAGTCCCGCAAGTCGGTCGTCGTCGGGCCGGCGCGGCTGCAAGGCAAGCCGGGCAACGCGCCCGCGGCGCTGGAGTACGGCGGGCCGAGCGTCATCAAGGACGGCGACGGCACGCGGACGGTGACGATCCGGCCGAGGCCGTACCTCGCGCCGTCCTTCGAGCAGGTCAAGAAGGAGCTGCCCGGCATCTGGGCCGGCTCCATCAAGCGATAAAGGGGGGAGCAAATGCCGACTCTGGGGCGACGTGGCAAGCTGTACGTGAATTCGGCGTCCTACGCCTCGCCGACGTGGGTGGAAATCACCCTCGCCCGCGACGTCAGCGACAACAAGGAGACGACGACCGTTGACGCCGACTGCCGGGCCATGGGCGACTGGGAGGCCGAGCTGGCGGTCAGCAAGAAGATGTCGATTGACTTCGACATGATCCACGACACCACCAACAGCGCGTGGTCGATCATCAGCACGGCGTATCACGCGCTGTCCACCGTTGACATCCTCATGCTCAACGGGCCGCGGACGACGTCCGGCAGCAAGGGCATGCGGGCCGTCTGCACGGTCAAAAAATTCGCGAAGAGCGAGCCGCTCAAGAACATCCAGGTGGACGCGGTCAGCCTGGCGCCGGCGCTCAACGACAACGTGCCGGTCGAGTACACGGCCTGACACGCGCGGCCGGCCGCGCTCGCCCACGCGCCCGGCCCGCATAACCTCCATTCGGGAGTTTGAGCATGCGGAAATTCATCGACACGCAGGGGCGGGCGTGGGCCGTCAAGATCGACGTCGCGCAGGTCAAGCGCGTCCGGGGCGAGCTCGGGCGCGACCTGGTGGCGCTCATTGACGGCGGCATCCAGGCGCTGGGCAAGCTCCTGTCGGACCCCGTGGCGGTGGTCGATACGCTGTGGGTGCTCTGCCAGGGGCAGCACGACGGAGTCACCGACGAGGACTTCGGGCGGTCGATGGGCGGCGACGCGCTGCAGGACGCGGCGCAGGTGTTCGTTCAGGAGCTGCTGGATTTTTTCCCCGACCGGAGCCTGCGGGTGGTGCTGAGGAAGGGGGAGCGCAAGGCCCGGGAGGCGATGGAGCGGCTGGTGATGGAGGAGGAGCAGCGGCTGGACGCGATGACGGTGGAGGAGGTCGTGAAGGCCATGAGGGGGCCTGGCCCCTCGTCTGGCGATGCGCCGGCGTCGTCGGCATCGACCCCCACCCCCTGACGCTCCGCGAGCTGGCGGACATGGCGCAGGCGCGGCGTGAGCTGGAGTGGGCGCAGACGTCGGAGATCCTGGCCATGGTCTACAACATGCACCGCGCCTCCGACGCGAAGGCGGTCAAGGCCGAGCAGCTCAACCCGACCGCCCGGGCGGCGCCCGGGCCGGAAGAAGACGACTTCGTGGAGCGGGTGACTCGCGAGTGGGTCGCGTGGGGCAAGACCGCGAAGGAGAAGGGTTATGGCTGACGCATCGGGCATCCGCGCCGGACGCGCCTACATCGAGCTGGGCGCCGTAGACGCCGGCCTCCGCAAGGCCCTGGACATGGCGGCGGCGCGGCTCGCAGCCTGGGGCGCCGCGATCACCGCGGTAGGCGCCCGCCTCGCCGCGCTGGGCGGCGCCGCCATGGCCGGGCTGGGCGCCGCGGTGGGCCAGTTCAGCAACGTCGGGGCCGAGCTACAGCGCATGTCGGAGCGGACGGGCGCGTCGGTCGAGGCCCTGTCCGCGCTCAAGCTGGGGGCCGAGCAGGCGGGCTCCGACCTGGCCACCGTCGAAGGGGCGATCAAGAGCATCGACCGCGCCTTCATCGACGCGGCCAACGGCGCGGACGGGGCCATCGACAAGCTGGGCAGCCTGGGGCTGACGTGGCGGCAGCTGGCCGACCTGCGGCCCGAGCAGCGGCTGGCCATCGTCGCCGAGCAGCTGAGCCGCATCCCCAACCCGGCCGAGCGGGCGGCGCGGTCGATGGAGATCCTCGGCACGACCTCCCTGGCGCCGCTGCTGGACAGGGGCATCGCCGGGCTACGCGACCTCGGCGAACAGGCGAAGGCCCTCGGCGTCGTCATGGACGCGGAGACGGCGAAGGGCGCGGCCGAATTCGCCGCGGGCATGTCGGGGCTGCGGCTGTCGTTGCAGGCCGTCGCGGTCCAGATCGGCGCCGCCCTGGCGCCGGCGCTGCGGGGGCTGATGAGTGCCATCGGCCCCGTGATCAAGAGTACCATCGACTGGGTGAAGGAGAACCGGGGCATCGTGGTGGCCGTGGCCGGCGGCGCCGCCGCGGTCGCCGGGCTGGGGGTCGGGCTCGTCGGGCTGGGCGTGTCGATGCAGGCCGCCAGCGTCGGGCTGGCCGGGCTGTCGGCCGGCGTGGGGCTGCTCACGGCGCCGCTGCGTCTGCTGGCATCGACGGCGTCCGGGGCGGCGACGAAGGGGTTCGCGGCGCTGCTGGCCGGCGGCAAGATGGCGCTGGGCGGGCTGGCGCTGCTGGCGTCCCCCCTGGCGCTGAAGCTGGGCCTGATCGCCGGCGCGGTCGGGCTGGCGGTCGCGGCGGCGCGGCGCCTGGCCGGCGCGACCGGCGGGCGGGCGCCGGCGCCGGCGGCGGCGGGGGGCGCGCCACCGGCCGCGCCGCGGGAGGGCGGGGGCGCCGCCCCTGCCCCCGCCGCGCCGCGGGACGGCGGCGGCTCGGGATCGCCGTCGAGGGTGCAGGCCGCGATTGCCGCCGTCAGCGCGTCGGCCGGCGCCCTGTGGGACACGGTCGCCGGCGGGGCGGGCCGCGCCTGGGGCGTCGTCGCCGACACCGCGAGCAGCGCCTGGGGCAGCGTCCGCGACACCGCGACCACCGCGTGGGGCGGCATCACGGCCGCGATCCAGTCGGGGGACATCGGCGCCGCGGTCAAGATCGCGACCGCCGCCATCAGCCTGGAGTGGGTCAAGCTGACGGGGTTCCTTGAGGGGCAGTGGCTGTCGTTCAAGGGCGCCTTCGCGGAGATCACCTACAGCCTCTCCGACGCGGCCGGCTCGTCCTGGGACGCGATCCAGCGCGCCTGGGTACACACCACCTCCTTCCTCATCGGGGACACCGACTCCTTCGCGGAGTCGGCGCGGTCCACCTGGCAGACGCTGGGGGAGTGGATGTCGAGCGCCTGGGAAGGCACCGTCAGCGGGCTCTCGAAGGCGTGGGACGGGTTCAAGTCGTTCTTCGTCGGCGCGGTCGAACAGATCAAGGGAGTCTGGGAATCGCTGTCGGGGGTGTTCGCCAGGATCGCCGGCCCGATCGAGAAGGCGCTGGGGCCGATCAGGGCTTTCCTCAACAGCAAGGCCGGGCTGGCGGTGCTCGCCTCCACCGGGATCGGCGCCCCGATCGCGGCGGCTGCCGTCGCGGCGAAGGGCGCCCAGAACGTCGCCGAGGGGCGGGGGCTGCTGGGCGGCGACCCGGAGGAGGTGGCGCGGCAGAAGCAGGAGCGGCTGGACGCCATCGCGGCCGAGCGCCAGGCGAAGGACGCGGCGAACCAGGAAGCGCGGGACGCGGCCAGGGCGGCGCGGGAGCAGGAGCGGGCCGACCTCCAGGCGCGGCTCGCCGAGGCGAAGAAGGCCGCGGAAGACGAATTGAAGGCGCGGGTCGATGCGGCGAAGGCGGCGGCGAACCAGGGCAAGGACGGCCTGGCCGGCAAGGTCAAGGACGCAAAGGCCGGGCTGGTGACGGCCAGCCAGAAGGTGGACGTGGCTGGCACGTTCAACGCCCGCATCGCGGGGCAGCTGGGCAGCCGGACGGTACAGGACCGCATCGCGGCGGGGGTCGAGAAGCTGGTCGATCACGCAAAGGAACAGGTGGAGCAGCTCAAGAAGGGCGTCGGCGGGCCAGCGGTGGCCGGGGGGTAATCCATGCCTATTGTCCTGCTGGAGAAGAAGAAGGGCAGCCGGACGGCGACCATCACCGCCGACGCGGTCAGCTCGCGCCTCGCCCTGCGCTTCCTGCTCGTCGGGACGATGGACGACCTCGTGATTCACACGTTCTTGAAAAGCGGCGTCCTGCCGCCCACGTACGGGGGCATGTGGAAGCAGGATTACACGATCGACTGTATCGGCTGGGGCGCCTGGGACGTCACGGTCAACTACGCGCCGCTCCAGCCGCGCGAACCGGGGTTCGTCGTCATCGAGGGGGAAATCGGCGGCGGCACCCAGCACATCACCCATTCGCTGGGGACGGCTTTCCGGTACTCATGGGTGCCGAACCAGTCCGCGCCCGACTACGAGGGCGCCATCGGGGTCACGAAGGACACCGTGGAGGGCTGCGACATCCACGCGGCCGGGCACACCTGGAGCGAGACGCACACGGTGCCGGCCGCGCTGGTCACCGAGGACTACATTGACCTCCTCGACTGGATGTCCCCCAGCGTCAACCTGGTGCAGTGGCGCCGCCACGCGGCGGGTGAGGTGCTGTTCTTCGGCGCCCGCTACGCCCGCCAGGGCGCGGACCAGTGGCAGTTCACCTACCGCTTCGCCAAGAGCCGAAACTCCGACAGCATCAAGATCGGCGGCGACCCCTCCAAGGTGGTCAGCAAGCAGGGGTGGCAGTACCTCTGGAGCCGCTTCGCGGACAAGTACGACAACCTCGCGAAAAAGATCGTCCGCGCGCCGCTGGCAACGTACGTCGAGAACGTCTACACGCCCGCGGACTTTTACGACCTGGGGATTCTCTGATGGCAGAAGGCAACAGGATGCGGCGGCTGCTGCCGGGCGAGTCGCTGCGGAGCATCCCTCGCGAAGTTTACAACGCGGTCGTTGACGCGGTGCTCGATCACCTGTCCCTCGGCGACGTGGGCGACCGGGTGCGGCGGACGGGCGAGCACGCCCCGCCGGTGATCACGCTGCGCAACTCCAGCGGGCGTTTCGTGGACCGCTGGGGCGTGCTGGCGCTGTCCTCGGCGACGACGACGCCCGCCCAGCGGGCCGACGAGTGGGAAGGGCGGGTTGCACTCGACGGCATCGTGCCGACGAGCACGACGGCCGCGTTCGCCGTGCTGCTGGAGCCGCTGGCGGACGGGGAGATCGGCCGCGCGGTGGTGTCGGGGGCGGCGTGGGCGCTGCTCGACGTCCGCTGCTCGACGCACACCGCGTGCGGGCCGGACGCCGACCGGACGTCCTCGCTGGTGACCTCGGCGAGCGGGCCGGCGCGGGTGCTGTGGGTGGAGAGTGAGGCCGACGCCGACGCGGACCTCGACGGGCTGCGCCGCGCCTACGTGCTGCTGGGGGCGACGACGCTGGGCGGCTGCGAGTCGGAGGCGTGCGGCTCGCAGGCGTGGGAGCGGTGCCTGGAGGTGGTGACCGCGGTGCGCTGCACGGCCGGCGGCTGGGAGTACGACACCGTCACGCTGTACCTCTCCTGCGACGGCCGCATCCTCTTCTGGGACGAGGAGCCGTGCGGCGGCTCCGGGCCGGGCAGCCCGACGCTGACGCTGGAGGACATCGAGGACGGCACCTGCGACGAGTGCTCCGCGCTGAACCAGACCTACACGTTCAGCCAGACCGGAGCCCAGGAGTGGACGGCCACCGGCACGGGGACGCTGTGCGGCAACCCGATCACCCTCACCCTCTACTACGACGACCCGCGCTGGTATCTGGACATAGCCGGGGTGCAATTGTACGAGAACCTCACCGCCGGGTCCGGCTGGGCCGGAAACGAGAGTATGGGCATGAGCGCCAGCTCCAACACGGGCGAGTGCGGCGGGTTCCCCTTCAACATCACCATCGAGGCGTGATCCGTGGCGACCTACACCCAGACCTCGGTGTGCTGCTGCCGCGGGTTCAGCCCGTGCTGGAACCGCACGGTGCCCGGCTCGCTGCGGCTGCGGGTGACCGACGCGGGCGGCGAGCCGGGCTGGACCGCCCTCTGCACGGGCGACGTCCCGGAGGGCTGCGCCGACTTCTTCGACCGCGAGTTCATCATCCCCTACACCGGCACCACCCCCAACGGGGAGTACCACCGCTGGGAGCTGACCGAATCGACGGGGGGGCCGGCGCCGGCGGGGGCGGGCATCCGCATCGGGCTGCGACTGGCGACCTACAACGAACACGGCGCGGCGCACGGGTGCAACGGCGGGTCGATGCGCCCGCTCTGCTGCCTGATCGGCGCCGCGGTCACCTGGTGCGACGGCCTGTACGCGGCGGGGGTCACGCCGTTCCCGACCTTCGCCTCGATCAACTGGGACTTCGACGCAAGCGTTGTTTCGCCCCTGGTGGACATCTACGGCGAGTACGGGCCGAGCCTCTGCAACTGCGCCTGCAAGTTCCACATCTGGGAGGGGTGATGGCGACCTACCTCAACGGCAAGCTGATCTCCCGCAGGACGCTGCCGGCGCCGCCGGGCTCGACGCGCCCGCCGGGAAGCCGCCTGCCGGTCGGCCGGACGATGCAGTCGACGGGGGCGCGGGAGCCGGGGGAGATGTCCGCGCGGCGGCGGGAGGAATTGCCCTGCGTCCACCTGGGCGCCGAGACGGGCGAGCGGCTCGACTGCCAGGGCTGCGGCGGGGCGAAGGACGTCCCGGTCAGGGCGTGCGCGGTCCACGGCGAGTGCAGCGGCGCCCGGCGCCTGGTCGTCCGCCGCGACGGCCGCAGCCACGAATACCCCTGCTGCCTGTCCTGCAAGGACTACCGCGGCGTGGGGCCGACCCGGCGCGTCCGCGTGGACGAGGCGCTGGCCGGGGGCGGGCCGATGACGCGGTTCAACGCCAGCCTCCACCGCTGGCGGGGGCGGCTGCTGCTGGCCTACAGGACGGGGTGGAAGGGGGCGCAAATCCACGTCGCGCCGCTGTCGGAGGACCTGACGCCGGCCGGCCCGGAGTCCACCCTCAACCTCTGGCACCCGCGCTGCGGCTACGGGCGGGAGGACCCGCGATTCTTCGAGCACGCGGGGAGCCTGTGGGTGTCCTTCATCGGCGTCCGCGGGCGCGACCAGGTCGCGGACACGCACCAGATGCTCGCGCGGCTGGACGATGACCTCACCGTCGCGGATGTGACCTATCCGCATTATGACGCACGTCGCGGGTGGGAGAAGAACTGGGCGTTCTTCTCCCACGGCGGCGACCTGCTGGCGGTGTACGACGTCCACCCCCACACGGTGCTCCGGGTCGAGGGGGACAGGGCGCTGCCGGCCTTCCGGCAGGACTGGCCCATCCGCTGGGCCGGGGGCGCCCTGCGGGGCGGCGCCAGCCCGGTGCTCGTCGGCGACGAATACTGGTGCTGGGCGCACGGCAAGATCGAGCCGCGCTACATGTACTCGCTGGGGGTCTACACCTTCGACGCGAAGCCGCCGTTCCGGCCGCGGCGGGTGACCCCGCAGCCGCTCTACTGGGCCGACCGCGGCACCCAGCCGCCCGGCCAGTACGCGCCGGTCGTCTTCCCCTGCGGCGCGGTGCTCGACGGCGACCGCTGGCGGGTCAGCTGCGGCATCCATGACCGCTGGATCGAGGTGCTCGAGTTCGACCACCGCCAGGTCGAGAAAGCCATGGTGAGCGTATGAGCCTTCACGCGACCCCCGAACACCCCGTCTTCCGGCCCGGCACGGTGGACCGGGCGATCTGGCACGAGGCCATTGAATTAAACACCTACCGCATCCCCGAAGTCTTCGCCTACGGCGACTGGGTCCTGAACGTCGGCGCGCACACCGGCTCCGTCGCGTGGAGGTGCGCCGCCGCCGGGGCGCGGGTGGTGTGCGTCGAGCCGTCGCGGGAGAATTACCACCTCCTGTGTCACAATCTCAGGCCGGTCTGGGACCGGGTCTTGCCCGTCAACGCCGCGGCGTGGCGGTCGGACCAGCCGGCGGGGGTGATCCGCTTCGAGCCCAACTGGGTGCCGGCGAACACGGGCGGCGGCGGGGTGCTGGGCGACGGCGGCGGGCAGGGTTACGACGTGCTGGCGCTGCCGCTGGACGACCTGCTGCGATTGCGGAAGGTCTGGCGCCTGCTGGTGACCGACTGCGAGGGCTCGGAGTTCCCCGCGCTCTACACCTCCCGCGAGCTGGGGCGGGTGCGGGAGATCGCGGGAGAGTACCACGAACGCCACGAAGCCAGGGCGCACGCCGACGTGGGCCGGCCGTTCAGGATGCCCGACCTGGCCGCGTTCCTCGAAGGGCTGGGGTTCGCGGTGCAGGCCGAGCCGACGGGCGAGGGGATGGGGCTGTTCCGGGCCACGCGCTGAGTCAGGCGAACAGCGCCGGCTGCGCCGCCTCGGCGTCGAGCCGCTTCACCCACCTGATCGCCTCCGGTATCCAGGTGTCCGGCCAGCGCGAGAAGCTGCCGCCGTCGATCGAGTCGCAGCCCATCCGGTGGGCGATGGCGAAGCGACGGTAGGTGTTCACCCGCCCCATGTGGACCCACTTGCCCCGGCCCTTCGCCACGGCGACCAGATCGGCGACGTAACGCGACTCCTTGAAGGTGTCATCACCGCCGACGAACAGCGCGTCCGCCTGCGCCAGCGCCCATTCCCACTCGCGATCGCCCCAGCCGTTCTGGGCGACCAGCGCCCAGCGGAGGCTGCCCGCGGCATCGCCGTACAGCCGTGAGTAGCCGTCCCACAGGCACAGCGTGCCGTGCGCGTTGCCGACGATATCGGGCATCGTCACCCACTCCGCGCCGGGACCGAACTGGGACAGCATCGGCTCGAAGAGGGCGGGCTCCCAGCGGCGGAAGCAGCCGTTGTCGCAGGCGTAGGGCAGGCCGGTGGATTCGATGACCTGGAGGCGGTTGCGGGCGCGGGGCAAGATCAAATGCCCCAGGTAGCGGCGGGCGTCGGGGCCGCTCCCGGGGTCAGCGATCAGGCGGGAGACGGTGCGGGTGGCACCGGAGACGAGCAGCCTCACGGGATCAGCCCCGGCGCGGCCGTCAGCGGCGCGTTGACCGTGCCCGGGAAGTTGACCAGCGCGAACGGGCCGAACACCGCCGCCGCCGCCCGGTCGTACGCCCAGGCAGCCTCGATCTCCGACTCGTACAGCCCCAGCCAGTGCTGCCGGCGGTCGATGGTGATGGTGGCGGACCACTTGCCGCCGGCCCGGTGCCAGGAGACGCCCTTGTAGCGCGACGTGGGGGGCTCCCCGCAGTAGCTGACGCGCTTGCGGCTGTTGCCCTGGTTCTGCGACTTGCTGCACACGCGGAGGTTCTCCCTCCGGTTGTCCAGCGGGTCGCGGTTGACGTGGTCCACCTCCTCATGCGGCAGGGGCCGCATCAGCTCGCGGTGCATCAGCACCGTCACCGGCCCGCGCCGGCCGCTCACGCGGTACTCCCGCGCCGCGTAGCCGCGCGGGTGCAGCCGCCAGACGAACGGGGAGAGGGCGGGCCAGTCGGCGGCGTCCACGACGGCGAAGCCGCCGCCGCGGAGCGGGATCAGCCGGCAGCTGGCTGCGGCGATCGCTTCGACGTTCATGGGTCACAGCTCCAGTATCTCGACGTTGTGGATCGCCAGCATCAGCTTCCGCTTGATCCTGTACTCGCGGGTGCGGACGCCCTTCGCGTCCGCGACGACCTCGCGGGCGAGGCGGTTGTCCCAGTACACCGCGTCGGCGACGTAGGTGCAGACCAGCACGCCGTTGACGGCGAGCGGGTAGCGGACCTGCCGCCTGAGATCGCGGATCTTGCCGGCCTTCTGCTCCAGCAGCAGGCCCTGGTACATTTCCGCCTCGCGCTTGCTGTCGAAGCGGACCCCGTCCACGGTGACGGGCACGTTACGGTACTTCCGCGGCTTCACGTCTTGCCCCCCCCTTGCGTTCTTCCGCCCGCCTCCGCGCGCAGTCGGGGCACAGGTCGATACCGGCGCCCTTCAGGTTCGCCCAGCCGCCCTTACGCAGGCTCGCACGCATCCTGCCGGCCGCGCCCCGGCCGTTGGGGTAGAGCGGCGTGCGACCCCCGCAGCCGTCGCACCGGACACACACGTAGGTCACCTCCGGCCCTCCAGCCTGTCCAGCGGGATGTTGTGCGCCCGCATGAACGCGACCAGCGCGTCATGCGGTATCCGGCGGAACGTCCCCCCCGGCACGCGCCAGCCCTTCAGCTGGCCGCGGTCGAAGCACCGGGCGATCGTACCCGCGGACACGCCGCAGATTTTCGCGGCCTCGCCCGTGCTGTACCAGTCACGGCCCATCGCCCGCCCCCTTCCTCTGCGACCGGATCAGCTCCAACTCGCCTTTCAGCGTGATAAGGTCCGCCTCCGCGTCGGCCAGGTTGTCCCTCACGGCGCGTTCGGCGTCGATCAGCGCCGCCTCGCGGTCGCGGTAGACGTCCCACGGCGACAGCAGCGGCCCGCCGCAGTAGACCGCCCGCGGGTAGCCGGCGGTCACGTCGCGCGGCAGGTCCACGACTTCGAGACAGCGCCGTTCGATCACCCGGCCGTCAACGACCTGATAGAACGGCTCACCCGGCCCGAGCGGCCCGTCCCGCACCTCGATCTTCTCCATCGCCTGATCCCTCCGGTTCTGCCACTCGTCCCCGTCGCCGGTCTGACACCAGACCCATTCCGCGGCGACCAGGGCGTCAAGGACGTGACCCGACACCATCGCACTGTTCCTCCCCCGGCCGCGGCAGGCTCGCCACCGCGGCCTCGAACGCCTTCTCGGCCTCGGCGCGGGTGGCGCACCAGACCGGGCGCGTCCACTCGTACGGCCGGCCGTCGTCGTCCAGCTCCAGCGCCTGCACCAGCCACGCCCCGCCGCCGCCGGGCATGCTGGACACCAGCCCCACCCAGGAGAGCCGCGCCTCGTATCCCGGCCGGGCGTGGACCCGCGGCGAGCCGTAGCCGGGCGTCCGGTACAGCGCCGCCCACTCGTCGCGGCTGACGGGCTCGCCGGCGGCGTCGTAATACCTCAGCATGATCACCCCCAGGGGAACGTGCGCTGGCTGAAGCCGGCGTGGACGTGCCGGTACGCCAGCGACTCCAGGGCGTCCTTGCCGTGCCTGTCCACGACCGCCCAGAAGCCGCCCAGCTCGTAATCGTGCGGGCGCATCTTCAGCCGCGGCCGGCCCGCGGCGTCGTACCTGACCTTGCCGTCCTCCCTGCGGACGAGCGTCAGGTGCTCCAATTCGTGGTCGAGCAGCGCCCGCCGCTGCCGGTCGGACAGGTCCGGCCAGCGGTCGCCGTCGAGGAGGATACGCGCGTCCGATCTGCCCTCCACGCGGTCCTTGTAGGAGACGACGCCGACGACCGCCAGGGCCGGCCAGCCCCGGAGCTTCAGCGCCGGCCCCTGGATCTCCCCGTCCTGCGACAACGCCGCGTGGGCGAACAGCAGCGACACCGTCACGCCCTCCTCGGCCAGGTCGCCGTGGTGCTCGGCCATCACGGCGGCGAGCATCTCGATAACGTCGGGCTCCACCTGTCGGTAGGTCACGGGCATTGCCCAGTCCTCCAGAGACTCCACACATGCGGCTGTTACGCGGCGCGTTCGGCGAGCATGTCGATAAGGTCAGACAGGTAGCCTGCCTCCGGCGTGACGTCGCACGCAGCATCCCACAGTTTGCGCTCGACAAAGCAGCGGTCGAGATAGTGGATCGCAGCCCACAGGATCGCGGGGGAATCGTGAAACTTCCCCAGTCCCGTGTTGCACCGCGGACATAGGATGCCGCGGATACGTCCCGTCTTGTGGCAATGATCAACGTGCGAGCCGTCCTTCAGGTAGTCCTGGCAGATCGGGCATCGGTTGCACTGCCGATCGTAGAACGCCTGCTTCTCCACATCGTTCAGCTTTCGCTTGCCAACGTAGTTCGGATCTGTCCGCTTCATGCCTTCCCCCTCAGCTTCTCGATCGCCTTCGCCACGATCGACGCCGGGACCTCGGCGAGGCTGTCGGCGTTGGCGTACTTGAGCAGCTTGGACCGCTTCTCGTCGGCATCGACGCGGACGCTGATAAGCGACTCCAGCTCCGCGACCTGCTCGGCGCTGGCGAACGTCACCGCGACGGCGGCGCGCTCCAGCACCGCGGCGCCGTAGCGCGAGGCGATCTCCTGATAGGCGAACGGGAACGACTCGCCCTCGCCGAACGCCTCCACCCGCGTCTTTCGCACCACGCCCCGGCGGTCCCGCGGCCCGACCTTGCGGACCTCCAGCACCAGGTCGAAGAGGTAGTCCAGCCCCTTCGGACCCTCGTACGTGGTGCCGATCACCTTCGCGTTCTTGCCCTCCCCGTACTCCTTCTTCGCGTGGGCGGTGATGATGACGTTCATGTCCAGGCGGGTCAAGAGCCGCCCGAGGCGCTTCCAGTCCCGCCGCGCCCTGGCCGTGTGCTTGCCCCACTCGTTCCCGACCTCGTCCTCGGCCTTGTCGATGGCGTCGTCGTAGATCGTGGTAATGGGGTCGAGCACCAGGGTACGGTAGGGGTGCTCCTCGGTCAGCAGCGACCGCACCTCGGCGACGATCTCGTCCCAGTCGTTGCTCTGCCAGTAGGCGCCGCCGCGGGCGCGGATGGTCGCGCCGTACTGGTCGTTCTCGGCGCCGGCCTCGGTGTCGATCACGTACGGCCTCGGGAACTCGATGGCGGCGGTCGTCTTGCCCGCGCCGGCCTCGCCGAAGAGGAGCGCCTTCAGGCGTTTCTCCACCTTCTCGGGGGTCTTACCTCTCAGAGCCATTGCACACCTCGTTGGTCGCGAACAGAGCCGCGGGCATGGCGTTCGTCCTGGGTTAACTGGGGGGGCTGCTCAAGGCGGGTGCCATTGTGCCACCCGGGGAAGGTGCGTTCAATGGCGGATGGTTGGGGGGACGGTGGAAAGTGGGTGTCCCCCGTCGCGTCCTGCGGGGCCTACGCGAACGCCCGCGTCTGCGGGGTTTGCGGGGGCTCTGCCGGCCGCGGGGAGTCTTCGACAGGTAGGGCACATTTCGGGCGGGAAACACAGGGCGTCTGGGCACATTCTGACGGGCGATCACGCACATTTCGGGGCGGGTTTGAGGGCAGCCGCGCACATCCAAACGGGCAGCCGCGAACATATTTCGGAGGCGGAAAGGTCGCAACAGCTTGCCCCGCTTGCGGATGCGGCAGGGTCGCGGCCCGCTTAACCTGTATTGGACCTGTGAAAACCAACCAACACCGACTGGCGGTTGACCGGGCGGGGGGTCAGGTGGGTGTGTGAATAACGGGCGGGAGGGCAATCAAGACACCGGGCCGGACGAAGTACCGCCAGGCCGCGTTGCCTCCCGCTTGCGCCTGCGGCATGCTTGGGGGGCACGACCCCGCACCAGGAGACAGCTCGCATGGGACAGCATTTCAGGATCGCGGCCGACCTGCTCGCGGACGTGGACGCCATCGTCGCAGCGATCCGGGCGGAACAACACCCACAGGTTTCCGCGCTGCTGCGCGACCTGCTCGCGCTGGCAGACCGCCGGGAGTCGCTGGAATACGAGCTGATCGCGGGCGGCGACCCGCGGCTTGCCGTGCCGTGCTGCGTCTGCGGCCGGTTCATCCGCAGGTCGGTTCAGAACGGCGACCCCGGCCGGACCTGCTGCGGGCCGCTGTGCCGTACTCGACTTTTCCGGCAGCGACAGGAGGAAGCCGCCCGCCTCTTTG
>Ga0196964_10000651_pt1 | contig 19665 bp, 18 predicted proteins | sample S1_10metaG_FD_148615 | JGI IMG/M metagenome (GOLD analysis project Ga0196964, IMG submission 148615) | Soil microbial communities from Anza Borrego desert, Southern California, United States - S1_10 | ecosystem: Environmental > Terrestrial > Soil > Desert | place: USA: California | collected... | reverse complement strand
AGTGCCGATCGCCGAGGCCTTCTTTCTGGCGCCTGGTCCTGAGTCGGCACGAGCGGATTAACTCCCGTGGTGTGCGGAACGTTTTGTTAGCGGCGGGCGCGCTTGAACTGGCTGCGCGGCAGTCCCTTGCCCGGCTTCACGCCGTGGTTGGCGCGCTTGGCGCGACGGTTCTGCAGGGGGCGGCTCTTCTCTTTGGATGCCATGTTGATCAACAACTCCTTCTCTTCTCTATTCTTGCGAACGGCTGTACTCATTACAGCTTCATTCTGATTAAACTTCGGCCAGCGGCGCCTCACCAGGCATTTCTGCGGCCTTGGCTGCGGCAGACGCATTGGCCGCAGCCATCTTGCGCGCCACGAAAGTTGCCATGCTGGGCTTTCCGGCTGCTTCCGCTTTTGACGCGGCCTGCTGCCAGTCTTCCGGGTTTACCCATTTTGCATTAAAGCGGTCCAGGCGGGCGAGCAGAAAGGTATCACCGCCGGCCAGCGCGATTTTTTTGATCTCGGCAATGCCTTCCGAATCGTTAGCCTTTTCAAAAAAGTCCAGCGCGTCCGAATAGCGCTCGAGTGCCAGAAATTCACGCGCTGTGCGTGAAAGCACCGCGGGCGACGACTTCTCGGAATGAAGCAAGTCGCGCTTCTTTATGTAATTTGTCGGTATGCCCATGTCCTGCGTCCTCTTACAAAAACGACCCGAATAAGCTACGTGCTGAGTGTTCAAAGGTAAACCATAAATCGGCAAAAATTGCGTGCTGTTGCGGATGCGAATGGGCACGCCATCTGCACCACACCCGCAGCAGTTGCCGCGCAGCCGGATACACAGGTGTTTTTCCCGGCAAACGAGAGACGAGAGCGGCAACGGAATTTAAAAAATACTTCTCGACAAGTGTGCTTTGGGCTCCAAACTGGCGGGAACAATTCTACAATCTGTTCAAGTCAGCGCTGCGAGTCCTTTGTTCCTGCGGCGTGTAAAGGTGTGTTCAACATGAGTCAGAATCCTGGCCGGCTGGTTGAAAATGACGTCCCAGATACTCCGGAGCCGCTGACGCGCGAAACCGTGGGTTCACGCAAGAGCAAGCGCGCCCGCATCGCTGCCCCGATTACTGATCCGCAGCTGAAAATTGCTTCCACTCATCTGGGCAGCTCAAAAATCAAGCAAGTTGACGCGCCTGCGGTCGCTGCCACTCCAGTCGAAAACAAGCCCGCTGCGTACGTCGACCGCGGGCTGCCGCTTCCCGAAAATTATGGCCTGGATCGTCTCGTGGCGCTCGTACGCGATCCGCACTGGATCTTCGCGTACTGGGAACTGCATGGCAGCAAGCTGCCCTCCGTCATCGCTCAGCGCGGGCAGCCCTTTGTCGATAGCTGCGCGTGGGTCCTGCGCGTGCATCGCATTTCCGAAGGCGTCGCCGAAGACATCGAAGTCGATCCGTCCGCCGGCTGCTGGTATCTGCATGTGGGCCGTTCGGGGCGCTATCAGCTGGAACTCGGGCTTCTCTCTCCCGAAGGCGAGTGGATCAGCCTGCTCGCGTCGTACGTGGTTGAGACGCCGCTCGATCGTCCGTCGGACATCATCGACGATGAGTGGCGCATGCTGCCGGAACACGACGCAGCGCTGCTCGGTCCGGCGCGCGAACTGTCCGACGCGGCCAAACGCGGCGGCTCTGGGTTCCTCGGCGCTTCACGCCTGCAGAGCAGCTTCGCGATGGCCAGCAGTATGGCCATGCTCGGCTCGTCTGCCAGCGGCCAACCGGTGGGTTCGTGGATGCACAGTTTCCAGGGCGCCAGCCGCGTGAGCGGATCGGGCGGTTCTGGCGGGCTGGGCTGGATTCAGAATCCCAGCGGCGCTCTTGAGCCGCAGCTCGAACGCCCGCTGGCGCTCAACGCCGGGCCGAACTGGAACGCGCAGCGCCAGCTGCCTGCGTTGAAAAACAGCAAGGCCGCGCAGCCCGAGTTCAAAGTGAAGCTGCCGCGCCTGCTCACTGGCGTGCCGCTTCCGCCGCCGGGCTGGCCGCCGGCCGGCCGCGTGGCGCTGAAGTCACGGTAACTTTTCCCAACGGCTTCAACACGACTTCACCACAGAGACACAGAGGTCACAGAGAAGCACAGAGAACTGTCTTTTAGAGAGAAACGGCGAACTGCGTGCCGGACTCATCTGTTATTCGCGCAGTGCTCTGTGAAGCTTTGTGCTCTCTGCGCCTCTGTGGTAATGTCGTGACCGCTCGACACATTAGCGATAGAGCCGCCGAACATGCCTGCGAAAAAAAAGCCGCGAATGAAGGATCCAAAGCGCCCCGGCCGCAAGGTCTTCATCGCGCCCTGGCGCATCAGCTACATTCTCGGGCCCAAAGACAAGAACTGTTTCATGTGCGAAGCCGGGCGCCTGCCTGATGGCGACGAAGCGGCGTGGAAGCGCATGCTGCTGCTGCATCGCGGCGAACACGGCATCGTCATCATGAACCGCTACCCCTACACCGGCGGACATCTGCTGATCGCACCGCGCCGGCACACGGCTGACCTGCCGGGGCTCTCCGCGGAAGAAAGCCGTTATCTCTGGGAGTACTCGCGGCGCGCTGTGGATGTCATCGCCAAAGTCGTGAACGCGCAGGGCTTCAATCTTGGGATGAACCTCGGCAAGGCGGCGGGCGCGGGCGTCGAAGAACATCTGCACATGCACGCGCTGCCGCGCTGGCACGGCGACACGAATTTCATGCATATCGTCGCGGACACGGCAACGGTTCCAGTGAGTCTTGAAAATGTCTGGGATCAGATGAGGCCGCTTTTTAAAGGCAAGTGACGAGTGGCGGGTGACGGGTGACGAGTGGCGAGTGACGGGTGGCGGTGCGCTGCTGATAGCCCTAAACTTCTCAATGCCAAGGTCGCGGTGAGCACCAAGGTCGCCACGAGATTGTCCTCATGTTTTTCTTGGCGACCTTGGCGTTCTTGGCGTACTTGGCGTTAAAAGAAGACGTTTTCTACAGAGCAGGGTGACGAGTGACAACTGACAAGTGACGGCGAGAATGGAACGATGCGCGCTGCTTTCGCAGGAATTCTCTTCGTCGCCGGATTTGCTGCCGGGTGGCTCGTTTGCTCCTTCGCAGCAAAACCTGGCGCGAAGCCGACGGTCGATTTAAGCGTCAGCGACGGCGGCGTGTACCGCGTGCGCAAGGTCGTCGACGGGGACACGATCGTTCTCGAAAACGGCGTTCACGTCCGCTACAACGGGATCAACTCGCCCGAGATGGGGCACTTCGTTGCGGACCGTGCGCCGCTTGCAGCCGAAGCGACGGCTCGCAATATAGCGCTCGTGGAAGGCAAGCAGGTCCGGCTGAAGCTCGCCAGCCAGCCGCTGGACATGCACGGTCGGGTGTGCGCGCGCGTGTTCCTCAGCGACGAATCCCCCGGCAAGGAGCGTGAGGTGGGACTGACGCTTGTCAAAGAGGGCCTCGCGCGCGCGAATTCACTGGGCCTGGCCGCCGAAGAGTACAACGCGTTCAAAGCGCTCGAAACCGACGCGAAGCTCGGCAAGCTTGGCATCTGGGGGCTTGAAGAAAAACTGCGCGGCACAGATGGAAAGGAAAGCCCGTACTGCGGCGCGAGTAGTGGCGGCAAGTTCCACCTGCGCGAGTGTGGCGCGGCAAAGCGTATCCGTCCTGAGAATATGCACTTCTATTCATCCCAACAGGAAGCCGAAGCTGCCGGCCGCGAGGCGTGCAGCAAATGTATTCTGAAGTGAAAACGGGCCTGAAATAACGCTTTGCGGTCCATAGTGGGGGAGATTGACTTTACAAAATGCTGAAGTTTCGTCGTACAAAGCCATCTCTTGGAACGGTTTATATCAAACGAAAGCGTTTTCAGAAAGAATTTCGTCCAAAATCGCGAGGGCAAAGTGTTTTAGTATATTGAGAGGGCAGCGCATCGCGGCAGGAAGCCGGCGGTAACCAATCCCATCGCGGATATTCTTTTGACTCAACTGTGGTATAAAGGAATCTCGGACGCGCGGCGTCCGCACGCCTGTTTCTGTGGACCAGCCAGCCTCTCATGAATTTCGATCCGAAAAACGAGATCGCCGATGTGGCGGTGATCGGCGCCGGCGGCGCTGGCCTTCTCGCGGGAATTGCCGCGGCGCGCGCGGGCACGAAATGCGTGATCTACGAGCGCATGAAAACACCGGCGCGCAAAGTTGCCATCTCCGGCGGCGGCCGCTGCAACTTCACGAACACGCTCGACGCACGGCGCTTTGTGCAGCTTTTCGGCGACAAGAATTCGTCGCGCCTGGGCAATTCACTGCGCGCGTTTTCAAACCAGGATGTCATCGCCCTGCTCGCGCAGTACGGGGTTGAAGGCCAGGTCGAACGCAATTACCGCCTCTACACCAAGAGCGGACGCGGAACGGACGTGGTGAACGCGCTCGTTGCAGAATTTCAAAAAGCCGGCGGCGTTCTCGTGACTCAAGCGCGCGTCGTGGATCTGCAGCGGGACGCCGACTCGGGCGGATTCCAGCTCTACGGAACGTTCGGCGACAGCGAAGAGATTCGCCGCGCGCGCACGGTTGTCGTCTGCACGGGCGGGCTGAGTTACCCCGTCACCGGGTCCACCGGCGATGGTTACGCGTGGGCGCGGAGATTCGGCCATCAAGTGACGGCGCTGCGGCCTGCACTGGTCGGCCTCACCGTCGAGGAACCGTGGACAAAGCAGCTGCAGGGCCTGGCGTGGGAAGACGCGGCGTGCTCGCTCTGGCCGCTGCCGCCAGGCGCGCAGGTTGCCACAACCGCGGCGCCTCAGGGCAAGCCACTATGCACCGAACGCGCGGAGATCCTCTTTACGCACTTTGGCATCTCCGGCCCGGCAATCCTGGATGTGTCGAATGCGTTCGTCGCGTCCGGCCTGCCGCGCGCGATGCTGACGATCGACTTTTTTCCGAATCTCGCGCGCGAGCAGCTCGAGCAGCAGATTCTCGAGCGCGGTAAACAGTTTCCGAACCGCACGCTGGCCAACGCGCTCGACGGCATGATGCCCACACGGTTGATGGAACATCTCGAGCGTTCGCTCGGCGCCGATGCAGCGGTCGCGATGTGCCGCCTGCCGAAAACAGCTCGCGCAAAAATCCTGGACCTGCTCAAGCGCACGACGCTTACCGTGAAAGGCACGCGCGGAATGGAATATGGCGAAGTCACCGCCGGGGGCGTGGCTTGGGAGAAAATCGACGCCGCCACGCTCGAGTCGCAACTGATGCCCGGGCTTTTCTTCGCCGGCGAGATCCTCGATCTGACCGGGCGCTGCGGCGGATTCAATCTGCAGGCTGCGTTCTCGACGGGCTATCTCGCGGGGCAGCGCGCGGCGGAACGCGCGAAACAGCAACAGCTCGACACGAAGACACAAAGTCACTAAGGCACGAAGAGGGAGAGATGAGAAAGAACTTTTGGTTAGTGAAATCGGAGCCTGACGACTATTCGTTCGAGCAGCTCAGGAAGGATGGCAGCATCGGCTGGACGGGCGTGAGAAATTATCAGGCGCGCAACTACATGCGCGACCAGATGAAACTCGGCGACGGCGTGCTTTTCTATCACAGCAACGCCGAGCCGCCCGCGATAATGGGCATCGCCGAAGTGAGCAAAGAGAGCCACCCCGATCCGACTCAGTTCGATTCCAAGAGCGATTACTATGACGCCAAGTCGAAGAAAGATTCACCGACGTGGATGATGGTGGACATCAAGTTTGTCGAAGCTTTCAAACGTCCGCTCACGCTGCCTGAGTTGAAAAAAGCGAAGGGCCTCGAAAAAATGCTGCTGCTGCGCAAGGGCCAGCGGCTCTCGGTGATGCCGGTAAGCTCCGAGGAGTGGAAAAGAGTCCTCGCACTCGCCGGTAACGAGGCGTAATTCAATCCGATCTTCTTCGTCGTGTCTTCGAGTCTTCGTGGCTTTGTGTTGAATCCATTTCTTGTGCCAGCCACGCCGCCGCCGGGTCGTTCGTCTTTTCCATCCAGGCTTTGAGGCGTTCGCGCATGGCGTTGAGGGCAGGCTGAGCCTCGGGCGCGGTTGACAGGTCGCGAAGCTCAAATGGATCGCTCTTCAGATCGAAAAGCCGCTCGCGAGCGAGGTCCGGCGCCTTGCGATCTTTCTTCTCTTCCTCCATCTTCTTGAACTTTTTGTGCAGCGACTTCAGCTCTTTCTCGTTGCGCGGGGGACGGAGAACATATTTGAAGCTGTGCGTGCGAACGAGGCGGTATGCGTTGCCCTCCCAGTCTTCCTCGTCTTCGAATTCGCAGTAGATGTCGTCGCGGAACGGCGCGCGCTGATCTTTCAAGAGTGGAAGAAAGCTGCGGCTCGGCCAGTCTTCCGGCTGCGGTGCGCCAGCGAGTTCCAGCCAGGTGGCGCTCAGGTCGATGCTTGAAACCAGCGCGGGCGATTTTCCGGTCCACGACATGAATGCGGCAGGCGCTCGCACGATCAGCGGAACGCGGATGGATTCGTCTTCGGGCACAATTTTTCCGTGCCGGCCGTGGCTGCCCATCAGCCAGCCGTTGTCGCCGAGAAAAATCACGACCGTGTTTTCGCGCAGGCCGCTCTCGTCGAGCGCTTTCAGCACGCGGCCGACCTGCTCATCAAGGTGCGAAATCGCGCCATAATACTGCGCCCACGGGCCGGTCTTCTTTTCGCCCGGCGGAAATCCCGGCGGCCGGTTTCCGGGTGGAAGATTTTTATAGAGCTCGCGGATGTGCTCCGGCACCGGCTTCTGCGGCGTGTGCGGCGCGGTGTACGAAAGCCAGAGGAAAAATGGGCTCTTGGCTCTTAGCTCTTGGCTCTTAAAAGCGCGCGCGTGCATCTCCAGAAATTCGACCGCATCGTCCGTGAAGATCTCGGTGACGTGACCCCGCACCTCTTTGACTTTGTCCCTGTTGCCGCGCGCAAGTTTCGGATTGATGTACTCGTCAGCGCCTTGCGGCATCCACGTGCGGATTTCGGTGAAACCGACTTTCCATGGCTCCGGATCGAGATGCCATTTTCCAATCAGCGCGGTGTGGTAGCCGGATCTGACGAGCAGTTCCATCGCAGTCGGATCGCGAAAGCCTTTTTTGGCTTCCCTGTTCCAGTTCTTGTTCGAGAAATAGCCGTGCTGGTGTGGAAGCTGCCCCATCAGCAGGCTTGCCCGGCTGGGGCTGCATAGCGGCGTGCAGACTGTCGCATGCGTGAAGAGAATTCCATCCTTCGCGAGTGAATCGAGGTTTGGCGTGACGATGTCGCGGTTTCCCGCGTTGCCGATGCAATCGAAGCGGTGATCGTCAGAAAGTATGAAGAGGATATTGGGCTGCGCGCACCAGGCTGTTGAGCAGAGAAACAGCCCCAGCCACAGAGTCCTTCGAAATCCTGCCACCTCTGTGTCCTCTGTGCTCTCTGTGGTGAGTTGGCCGTTACCGCAGCGGCTCGAGGACCTGCTTGCAGATGTTCTGCAGCCATTCGAAGTTGAAGAACAGCAGCAGCAGCGCGGCGGCTTTGCAGACCGCCAGCAGGTTGTACGACAGCGGCGTCTTCTCGGTGGAAGCCACGGCTTCCTCGGGCTGATCGATGGCCACGGCTTTGGCAATCTTCATATAGTAATAGAGGCTCACGACTGAATTCAGGCCAATGAGGATGATCATCGCAAAGTGGCCGCGGTCAGCGAGCTTGACCATGATCAGGTACTTGCCGATGAAGCCCGCCATCGGGGGAAGCCCGGTGAGGCTGAAAAGGAAAATGCAAAGCGCGACGACCAGGACGGGCTCGCGCCGCACCGCGCCGCGCAGCTGCCTCAGTTCGGAACCGCCGAAAACATTCTCCAGCGCGACCAGGACAAGGAACGCGCCGAGATTCATGAACAAGTAGATGACGAGGTAGAACAGAACCGTGCTCGGGCCCGTAACGTCGTCGAGCACCGAAAGTCCGGCGAGCATGTATCCGGCGTGGGCGATCGAGGAGTACGCCAGCATGCGCTTCACATTGCTCTGCCCCAGCGCGCCGAGATTTCCAAGGCACATCGTTGCGATGGCGACGATGCCCACGATCGCCTCAATGTTTGGATAGCCCATCCATTTATCCGGGCTGAAGCCGATTGGGAAGAACGCGCACAGCACGCGGATGAGCACCGCAAAGCCGGCAGCTTTCGGGACGACTGAGAAAAACCCAGTGGCCGTCGTGGGTGCACCTTCATAGACGTCGGGCGACCAGTAGTGGAACGGCACGGCGGCGATTTTGTAGAGGAAGCCGATGAAGACCATCACGAGAATGGCAATCAGCGCGCCGCGCGACATGGGGAACTGGTATTCAAAACCGAGCACCAGCGAGGCGATGCCCTTTGCGCCAGTCGCCGGATCATCAAAGAGATTCAGCGTGCCGCTCAGGCCATAAAGATACGACATGCCGAAGATCATGATGCCCGACGCCATCGCGCCGTAGATGACGTACTTGATGCCGGCTTCCGCCGACTTGCGGTCGCGGCGCAGGTAACCGGCCATCGCGTAGCTGAGGATCGACAGCGTTTCGAGCGAGAGATAGATCATCAGCAGGTTCGAGGACGAAACCAGGAACATGCCTCCGGCGCAGACAGCCACCAGCAGCAGGTAGAATTCGCCATGGTTCTTGCCGAAGAGCTCGCGCGCGTGCACGGAAAGAAGAAGCGAAATAACAGTGCCCAGCAGGATGATGAACTTGAAGAAATTGCCGAACTGATCGTAATAGATCATCCCCGAGTAAATCGTCTTGTGAATGGGCTGCCCGTTGGCGACGCTGAGCATGAAGCCATGATGCTGCTGCAGGTTGAACCACAGCGCGGCAAGCAAACCCAGGATGCACAGATATGCCGTCGTCTTGCGGCGTTCGGCAGAGACAGCGAAATCGAAGATCACGCCGAGCAGGAACGTCGCCACCACCATAATTTCGGGGACGATGTACTTCAGGTGATTGAGATTCCAGCTCAGTAGATTGGAAAAGTTATCAGGCATTCGGTCAAACCTTTCGTGGCCCCGTCCAGCGCATCTTCTAGCGGTTCAGCACCGGCGCCACGTCTGTGATCTCCACTTCAACGCCCTGCGGGCGGATCGCCGCGGGAGCCGCGCCGACCTTGTCGAGCTTCTTCTCTACCTTCGGTGCCTTTTCGGCGGGCGCTTGTTGCACCGGAGCTTTTTCACCCGGCATTGCCGCCAGAGGCTCCGCTTCGATCGCTTCTGCCTTTGCGACCGAACCATGGACGCGCTCGTCGGCTGCCAGCACGTGCCGGCGCACGCCATCCACTGAAACGCGCGTCAGGTCGATCAGTGGCTGAGGATAAATGCCGAAAACGACCACGACGATCACCAGCGGCACCAGCGAGAAGAGCTCGCGCGCATTCACATCGCCGTAGCCCTTGTACTTTTCGTTGAGCGGTCCGAAGAACACGCGCTGCATCATCCAGAGAAGATACGCGGCGGTGAGCACCACGCCGATCGCCGACACAATCGTCATTGACGTGAACGACACCTTCAGCATGCCGTTTTCGCTCTCGCCGATTGTTGACTGGAACGCGCCGAGGAAGACCAGGATTTCACTGATGAAACCCGAGAGCCCCGGCAGTCCCATCGATGCGAACAGCGCCACCGTCATGAGCCCGGTGTAGACGGGCAGCTGCGCGGCCAGGCCGCCGAAGCGGTTGACGTCGCGGTGGTGAGCGCGGTCATAGATGACGCCGACCAGAAGGAACATCATGCTTGTCGAGGTGCCGTGATTGAACATCTGCAGCACCGATCCGGTCATGCCCCAGCCGGTCAGGGCCGCCATGCCGAGCATGCAGTAGCCCATGTGCGACACAGAGGAGTACGCGACGATTTTCTTGAGATCATCCTGCGCCAGCGCGCAGCACGCGCCGTAGAGGATGTTGAATACGCCCAGCAGGCCGATCGGCACCGCGAAGTAAACGGCCGCCGTCGGGAACATCGGGTAGGCAATCCGGAAGAACCCGTACACTCCCATCTTCAGCAGGATGCCGGCCAGGATGACCGAAATTGCCGTCGGCGCTTCGACGTGCGCCCAGGGCAGCCACGTATGGAAGGGGAAGACGGGAACCTTGATCGCGAAGGCGATGTAGAGGAAGACGAACATCAGGATCGCAAAGTTCAGCGTGGATCCGAACAGCGTGAAATCGCCGAGGAAAAGGCTGTAGCGAAGCTTGAGCTGGATGAGATCGAAGGTGCGGTCGAGCGGCACGGGCACTTCGGCCAGCGCCTTAACCTTTGCCTCCTGATCGTTGCCGGCCATCGCCTTTTCGGCGGCCTTGAACTTGGCTTCATCGATTCCGCTGAACTTGTTGAGGTGCGCGCGCAGATTCGTCACCTGGCCGCGGTCCACCTGGTGTTTGTTGAACAGCGCCGCGAGCTGCGTAGCTCCCAGTTCGGCATTGGGATCGCGCGTCTTCAGCAGCTTCTCTTCTTCAGCGACTTCCTTCAGCAGCGGCGCGTGGTAATCGTAGACCGCCTTGCGCGCCTGCAGAACCAGGTGCGGCTGCGACGCTTCCAGATATTTGCCGTCAGACCAGTACCAGCCGGCCAGCAGGACCACGAGCATCAGCACCGAACCGGCCATCGTATAAAGGAAGAACTTGATCGCCGCGTAAACGCGATTGGGTCCGCCCCAGATGCCGATCAGGAAGTACATCGGAAGCAGCATCACTTCCCAGAAGACATAGAAGAGGAAGAAATCGAGGGCGCAGAAGACGCCATTCATGCCGGCCAGCAGCAAGAGGATCAGCGCGAAATAGCCTTTGACCTGTTTTTCGATGCCCCAGCTTGCGACGACCGCGAGGAATCCGACCAGCCCGGAGAGAACTACCATCGGCGCCGAGATGCCATCCATGCCGAGCTTGTAGTAAACGTTCAGGCCCTTGATCCACGGAAGCGATTCGTAGTAATGAATGCGGCCGTCGTCGCGGAACGAGAAGAACAGATAGATGCCGATCAGCAGCGGCACGGCAGCAGCCGCGGCGGCCACGGTCTTCATGATATCGCCGCGCTTGGCGGGAATGCAGAAGATGGCCAGCATCCCCAGCACGGGCGCGAACACAAATAAACTTAAGATCGGAAAATCCATGACTTGCTCCGTCCCATCGTAGTCACGACTTCAGTCGTTCCTTCGAGCACCACTTATCTCAACAAAAGCGTCAACAGCACCACCGCGGCCACGCCGAAGGTGACGCACACATAAAACTGAATCTTTCCGGCCTGCACCAGCTGCGTCGTGCGGCCGAAAAACCACGTTACGTAGCCGAACAGATCGACAATCGCATCAACAATCTTGTTATCGATCCAGCGCGCTCCCAGGCCCCACGCGCGAACCAGCAGCGCCCAGACGTCTACCAGCCAGCGGTCGACAATGTTGGCGTCAAACTTCCATGCCAGCCAGTTGAACTTCTTGGAGAGAACGACGATGCCGTCCTGGTAGAGGCGGTCAAAAAACCACAGCTGGCTCAGCAGGCTGAAACCGTGGCGCAGCGGTGCGACCTCGAGCAGTTTGTCGGGATTGATCGATCGCTTGATGTACATCAGGAACGCCATCGTTACGCCGATCGCGAACATCAGCAGCGAAACAACTGTGGCGATCACGTGAGCGGTGTGGTGAAGATGTTCGTGATGTTCCGAATGCGGCGCAGGCACCGGCGAGGTGATCAATGCATCGAGCCAGCCGACTGTCTGAGGCCCATGCGCGCCCTGAATGGTCATGCTCAGGCCGGGCAGATACAGCGTCTTCAGCGGCAGGTTGAATCCGCCCGCCCACCAGAAACCAAGGCAGAGCGTCGCGAGAATGCAGAGCGGAATGGTGGCGATGGGCGGTGATTCGTGCGCATGATCGTAGATGTGCTTGTCGCGCGGCTCACCGAAGAAGGTCATGAAGCACAGGCGGAACATATAGAAGGTGGTCAAGCCGGCGGTAATGAAACCTAGAATGATTGGCAGCCAGTGCAGCCCGCCCATTTCCATCGCGCGCGCCAGCGAGGCGGCAAGAATTGCATCCTTAGAGTAGAACGCGCTCAGCAGCGGGAAGCCGGCGATTGCAAATGTGCCGATCATCATTGTCGCGTACGTGATCGGCATCTTCCTGCGCAGGCCGCCCATGCGGTTCATGTCCTGCAGGTGATGGCAGGCGTGAATCACCGATCCGGCGCACAGGAAGAGCATGCACTTGAAGATGGCGTGGGTGAAAAGATGCGCGACGCCGGCCGTGTAACCGCCGGCGCCCAGGCCGATCATCATGTAGCCGAGCTGCGAAATCGTCGAGTACGCCAGGACGGCTTTGATGTCCCACTGGACGAGCGCGATCGTTGCCGCGAGGAACGCGGTGAGCGCTCCGATCAGTGCGACAAAGAAGAGCGAGCCGTCCGTCAGCAGCGGGTGAATGCGCGCAACCATGTACACGCCGGCGGCGACCATGGTTGCGGCGTGGATGATTGAGGATCCAGTCGTCGGGCCCTGCATGGCGTCGGGCAGCCACGTGTGAAGCGGGAACTGCGCCGATTTGCCCATGGCGCCCATAAAGGTGAAGATGCCGGCGAGCGTCAGCAGCTGCGGACCGGTCAGGCCCAGCAGAGTCATCTGTTCAAAAATGTCGCGGTTGACGGCCTGGTACATTTTATCGAAGTTCAGCGGCCCTTCGCGCAACGCCAGGTCTTTGAAACCCGGCAGGTCGGCGGCGGCGAGGAAAACGGTAATGAAAATGCCTATGCCGCAGAGGAAGCCGAAGTCCCCGACGCGATTCATGACGAAGGCTTTTTTCTGCGCGTGACCGGGCGAGAGGTAGCGTTCATCGATGCCCGTAGCGTACGAGGCTTTCAGTTCCTGGTAATGATGGTCCTTCGCGACCGGCGGCTTGTAGAACCAGAAGCCGATCAGGAAGTAGCTTCCCAGGCCGACCAGTTCCCAGAAAACAAACGTCATCAGCAGGTTGTTCGAGAAGACAATGCCCAGCATCGTAAAACAGAAGAAGCACATGTAGCCGAAGTAGCGGCGATACATCGTGTCGCCGTGCATGTAGAACATCGAGTAAAACAGCACGAGCGTCGCCAGGCCCGTGACTACCATCGACATGAAGGCAGACAGATTGTCGACCAGGAAACCCATCTGCAGGTTCACGCCGGCCAGGTTCATCCAGGAAATAGTGGTGATGATCGGTTGCTGCTGCGACTGCAGTCCACGGTCCTGCGCATTAAAGATGACCAGCGCCAGCGAGAGCACGAATCCGACCGACATGGCGATAATGGCGATTTTGTCGCAGTACTTGTCGATGTACTTGCCGAAAAACAGGATGATGGCAAACGCCGCCAGCGGCACGAGCATGATGCCGGCGGGCAGGAGCCAGTAGATCGGGTCAACGTTCATCAACTCAGTCCTGTGTCTAGAGTCAGGAGTCCAGAGTCTAAAATCAACAGTCTGCGAATCCGTGGATTCCAGACTTTCAGACTGCAGACTCAAGACTCAACTTACTGCTTCAGTTCATCCACTTCATCCAGCGCGATGGTCTTGTGCGTCTGGAAAACCGCCAGCACCAGCGCCAGCGCGACAGCTGCTTCGGCGGCCGCGAGCACGATGATGAAAAGCGTAAAAACCTGTCCGTCGAGATGCTGTCCGTTCAACTTGGCATGGCCAAAGCGCGCAAACGCCACGAAATTGATGCCCGCGGCGTTGAGAATCAATTCGACGCCCATGAGAATACCGACCGCGTTTCGGCGGCTGATCATCGCGAATAGACCGCAGGAAAACAGGACGCCGGCGATCAACAGGTAATTTACGAGCGCGTCGGGCCCGTCGAGGATCGAAGGAGGCATTGCTCTTAAGTAATCTCCTTGCGCACAATCACGACCGCGCCAATCAGCGCCGCCAGCAGCAGGATGGAAGCGAATTCAAATGGCAGCAGGTACTGGCCCATCAGTAGATGTCCAATCCCAGTCTCGCCGGCCTTTACGCTGACTGTGGGCGCAAAAGGTTCCGCCGCATGCTGGTTTGCCACAACCAGCGGCATGGCGGTGGACGACGATGGCGGCGGCACGGACAGTTTCTGAATGATTCCGACGATGATGCCGAAGACCGCCAGAGCGACCAGTCCGCCGACAATCATGCCGATGCGGCTTCGCCCGCCCTCAGCCGTGTCTTCCACGACATTCGAGGAAAACATCACGGCGAACATGATCAGCACGAGAATACCGCCGACATAAACGATCAGCTGGACAGCCGCGACGAAGTCGGCATGCAGGAAGACATACAGGCCAGCCACGCCGAGGAAACTCAGGCACAGGGCAAAGGCGGCGTGCAGAATGTTTTTCGCGGTCACCACCATGACAGCACTGCCGACGGTGAGTAACGCGATCAACCAGAAAACGACGGTGGCAACTGATGGCATAGACAACAAAAGACTCCCCCGCGCAGGCACCAACTCGTTTCTAGCGCCAGACGCCCCTCAAACATCGCGCCGTAGAGCGCTTAACTATAGCAACCTGCTTTGGGTCTGCAAGGAAGGGATTAAGTTCCGCGCACAATATCTTTAAAGACTTTTGTGCAGGCAGGTTACAGCGATTGTTTAGCTGTTTTCTGCGGCCGTTCCAAGCCACCGCAGACGATCAGCGTGCGGCGAGTTTCGCTTTGGCCAGTTCGCCGAAAGCGCTGCGGGGGAACACGTGCAGCACGGTCTTCCATTCGCCGCGCGCGCGTTTGGCCGCACCGCTTTCAAGCGGCGTGCGCTTTTCAAAGCAGAGCCCGGCGAAATAGTGCGCCGCTGCGACGTGCATGTCGCTTTCAAAATAGCGAGCGACCACCGTCAGAAAATTCCAACGTGCCTCGGCAAAGTCGAGCTGCGCGGCAATCTCATGTTGGCCCTGCTGCAGCGACACGCCGCGCGCCAGCAGAGCCTTTCCCAGCGCCAGATGCGCGGCCGCGAGCAGCGTCTCATGGCCGGGCTCGCCGCCGAACTTTGCGATCGCAAGTTGTGCGGCCTGTGCTGTTTCAGCGTGCGATCCTTTTTCGGCAAGGCTGCCGAAATACTGTTCATACGCAGTGGCCAGCAGATCAGGGAACTTCTCGCACGCGCCGAGCGCTGACTGCCACTCACGCGCGGCATCCGCCCACTGCGCATCGCCTTTCCGCGCGCGCGCCGAGGCCAGTTCGGCTTTCACGCAGGCCAGCCGGGCCTGTGCGCGCCGAACGGCCGGCTCGTAGCCGGCATGAAGCCTGATGACACGGCTGTACTCGCTGATGCGCCTCTTTCCTGATTCCAGCGCGCGCTCCGCTTCGGCTAATTCGCCCTGGTGGATCAGACATTCGACCAGCCGCACCGAAGTCTCGCCTATGGAACGCATCTGCGGATGGGCTTCAAGCGCGCGAAGATAGTAGACCGATGGCGGCTCAAAGGCAGTTCCCGCTTTGCCCTTGTAACCTTTGAACGCGCCGAGATCGTACAGGCTGTCAGCAAGACCGAGATTGCCGGCGTGTGCTGCCCACCTCTGCGCGCCGGCAGCATCGAGCATCTTCTGGAAATACATTGCGGCAAGAATGTGCCGGCCTTCCTCGCGCATCGCGCAGCCCTGCTGCCAGAAGCTGAAGGGATAATCGACGCGCGTGATCTTGTGCGCAGGCGCTGAAAAAGTCGCGCCGTTCTTATAGATACCGCTCACGCGCTCGTACGTGTCCGTTTCAAGCGAACGCAGCAGCGCGACAGAACCATCTGTCTGGAGGATCTTCAACAGATTTTCGTTTTCTTCCGAATGGACGATGCCTGATACCAGACCAGCGGCAAGGCACAGGCGCAACATAAGCATGACACACCTCCGCGAGGCGGGGAATCCCTGTGAGGATTACGGTTGAGCGTGTACCGGCTTGCTTGTTTTTATCCGAAAATAAACGGGCGGCCCGGAATGCGGACCGCCCGTGTTACGACTCAAGTATTTCGTGCTACGACAATCAAGTTTTTGGCGGTTCTTCAGCTTTGGTCTCGGCTGGCTTCGGGTCAGCTGCGGGCGTCGTGGGGACGATTGCCACCGCCGGCGGGGTCTTCGGCGCGGCGGCCGGAGCCGGGATCACGGCAGGAACTGCGGGTTTCTCGACGGCCACTCCTTCAGTCGCAGCCGGCGCTGCGGCCGGTTTTGGCGCCACGGGTTTCACGACGATCGGCGGCTTCACCACGATGGCCGGCTTGGCGCCAGCGGCGGGTGCGGCTCCTGCGGCGGCCGGCGCGGCGCCTGCAGCGGGAGCAGCTTTCGCGGCGGTGGCCTTCTTTTTGGCTTCGGCAATTTCAAAGCGCTTGCGTTCGACCTGTTCTTTTTCTTCGGCCGAGTAATACCCGACGCCGAAATGGCGGATCTGGCCGTGCAGGTTGCTGCCGTCGGCATTGTTGAACGTCGCGCCCCACCATTCCTTGGTCATGGTCAGGCAGCCCGTCGGGCAGGCAAAAACGCACAGGCCGCAGTACATGCATTTGAGCAGGTCGATATCGAACCGGCTCGGGCGGAACTTGTTGCTCTCGGTTTTTTCGCCGTCGATCCAGAAGCAGTCGATCGGGCAGGCTTTCGCGCACGCTTTGCAGACGATGCAGCGTTCGATGTCGTTGTGCAGATGGCCGCGGAAGCGGTCGGCGACCTTCACGTCACGGGCGAGCGTCATGGTGCCGTCATAGTCGATGGTCGTGACGGTATCCTTCTCCTTGAAGTTCGAATCCTTCAAGTAGCCACCGGTGACCTTCATGCCGCCCATGAACGTCTTCATGCCGTCGTAAATTTCTGTCATGAATTTGATCATTGCATCAGCCTCAGTACTGCGTTGCTAATTTCAAGAGCCAAGAGCTAAGAGCCTAAAGCGAGCCGCTGCCCTACAGCGCTGTTCCCGTGTTCAAGTGCGCCTTCGCGAGCAGTTCGCGCTGTTCCTGCTGTTCCTTGGTCAGCGGCTTGGCGAAGAACCAGATCAGCCAGCCGATGAAGCCGAAGGCAAACAGCGCCCGCAGCGCAAACGTGATTCCGGTCATCGCGCCTTCACCAATGCGAGCCACCAGGTACATGCGCGCGATCATCCACACCGCCACGCCGAAGAAGCACAGCATGCCCAGTGGAATAAGCTTCTTCCAGCACAGCGTCATCATCTGGTCGACGCGGAAGCGCGGCAGCGTCCAGCGGATCCACATCATGATCAGCACCAGTCCGTAAGTCTTAACGCCGAAGGCGAGCAGATGAATGAGGGTGCCGACGATGTGGAACTGAGGAGTGCCGTCCGCGTTGAAGCCTGTCACCAGGGCGCGTTCGAGCGGCGCGATGCCCGTCGACCATCCGCCAAGGAAGAGCGCGACGGCGATGCCGCTGGTGACGCACATCATCGCGTATTCGGCCATGAAGAAGATGGCGAATCGCATACCCGAGTATTCGGTGTGGTAACCGGACACGAGTTCCGATTCGGCCTCCGGAATGTCAAACGGCGTGCGGTTGCATTCGGCGAGCGCGGCGAGGAAATACACCGGTGCGAGAATAAACATGGCCGGATGGAAGAAGTTCCACTGCCAGAACCAGCCGTCCGAAATGTAGGACGACTTTTCTGTAATGCCGAGCTGGTCAAACGTCATCGCCTGCATCGACATTGTGCCGGAGATCAGGATGCCGGTGGCAATCGCGAGCCCGACGGGCAGTTCGTACGACACGATCTGCGCGGCCGAACGCATTCCGCCGAGCAGCGCCCACTTGTTGTTGCTGGCCCAGCCTGCCATCAGGATGCCCAGCACTTCCATGCTGGTGATCGCCGCGATGTAGAAGATGCCGATGTTCGGATCAGCGATGTAGAACGCGTCCGAGTAGGGCAATGCGATGACGGCACCGAATGCAGAAGCGAGCACGACCGTCGGGGCGAGCTTGAAGAGCGGCTTGTCGACTGGATCGGGAATAATGTCTTCCTTCATGATCAGCTTGATGCCGTCAGCCAGGAAGATGAGCACGCCCGGAGCGATTTTGCCGACGATCTTGTCGGCCGCATCAAAGAGCGGGACCAGCAGTCCGAAGATCGCGGCCATGGCTTTGCCGCCCGCGCCGGCCCGTTCATTCTTGCCGTTGGCGACAACCTGCCGCGCCCATTCACCGAGGAACGCGCCAACGTTACATTTGTTCGGCCCGATGCGGCGCTGAATGTCGGCCGCCACTTTGCGCTCAATGTACGTGCTTCCGCCGGAGACAGCCTGCACGACGCCAAAGGCGATCAGGCAGGGAATGGCAACAGCGACCAGCCCGGCCAGCGTCGGATGCACAGAAAAGAACTGCTGCAGCGCGTTCAGGTCCTGCGCGGCAATGCCCTGTCCGATGAGGTAGTAGTAGATGAATGGCATGGTCTCAGGAAACACCCTCTCGCTTCTTGTCTGTTTCTGGCTTCCGCGCATCGCCTTTGCGCGCTGCGGCTTTTGCCGCCTTCGATTTCTCGCGCTCGCGACGGACATCTTCAATGCAAAGGCGTTTAATCTTGTCCGCCTCTTCGTTAGAGATCCCGAGATCAGTCAATTTCAGTTTCAATTTCATTGCGACCTCATTTCCGGTAAATGGCGCACCGATGACCTCGCGCACCTTCACTTTCCCACCATGCCGTCACATACCAACCGACTGGCAAATGCGGAGAAAGATCGAATTCACCTTCCTGCGAAAGAACCGCAATCAAAAAACCCTCAGACTCGTGTTCCAGAACTTCGAAAGCGACAAGTCGCTTTAAATAAAGTGTAGCAAGCGACTTTGACAGTTCCAGACATTCCGACTCGGTAGGTCCCACTACGGCTCTCCTCTGCCGCGCCCTTAATACCAACTCTGTTGCCCGACGGAGCGCTTCGTCTCTATTGCGCTCAATCACCTCTTTTGGAATTTCCAGTTTCGATCTCAGCAATCGTGCTTGCCGCACGGCTTCATTACGGTTGCGATCAATAACTTCGTGAGGTATGCCGAGCTCTTCCATTCAGACCGAACTGACGAGTGCGCCAGCTTATTTCTTGTCGCCGGAGACCTTCATCAGCACCTTTCCGTTTTGAGCCGTTACGATGACCTCGCCGTCGGAGGCCTTGTACGTCAATGTTTCGGTTTTTCCGAGCACCGGAAGTTCGGCCACGTCGTATTTGTCAGGCTTGCCCAGCTTGGCCTTGACTTCGTCGACCGTGCTCGCCTTTTCGATCTTGCCGATGATGTCCTGCTTGCTGCCGTTTCCACAACCGGCCAGCAGGCATAGACTTAGCATCATCGCGCCAAATGCCCCAAGTCTCATCCGCCCCTCGCTTCAATGTTGTCCAAACTTGCACAATGTGCTGCCGACTTCGTCCTTTATCGGTCAACCTCGGGCAGCACGATGTCGAACGCGCCGATCACCGCGATCACATCGCCGATCAGCAGGCCGCGCGTGACTTCTTCAAAGCAGTTCAGCGCCGTGAACGATCCTGTGCGGATCTTCAGGCGCATCGGCTTATCCGTGCCATCGCTGACAACGTAGTAGCCGGTCTCGCCGCGCGGATTCTCGCTGCGTACGTAGACTTCGCCCTTCTTGACTTTGAGCTTGCCCGGCAGCTTAGCCTGGTACTGCCGGTCAGGATGGTCGGCCGGCAGCTTCTCGTTTTCACGCATCATCGCCGCGATCTGCTTGATGATCTTAATCGATTCGAACACTTCCTTCACACGGACA
>Ga0196964_10000650_pt1 | contig 19699 bp, 18 predicted proteins | sample S1_10metaG_FD_148615 | JGI IMG/M metagenome (GOLD analysis project Ga0196964, IMG submission 148615) | Soil microbial communities from Anza Borrego desert, Southern California, United States - S1_10 | ecosystem: Environmental > Terrestrial > Soil > Desert | place: USA: California | collected... | reverse complement strand
CGCGCGCAGGGTGATGTCGCGCAGGTTCCCGATCGGCGTCGCCACCAGATAGAGGCCCGGCGACACGGGCCGGGGCGGCGGGGCGGTGGGGGGCAAGGACATCGTGTCGAGAGGGCCCAAGCGCGGCGGCGCCGTCAAGGCTGCGTCAGGCGATCAGCTCGGCCAGCACCCGGTCGAGCACCAGACGTCCGCGCGGGGTGGCGCGGATGCGCCGGGCGTCGATCTCGACCAGGCCCGCCTCGGACAGCATGCGCACCCCCGGCGCGCCGGGGCCGAACTGGAGCGCCGCGACCTCGACCAGCGGCACGCCCTCGGCGATGCGCAGGCCCAGCATCAGCCGCTCCTCCGCGGCGTCCCGCTCGGACAGGGGTTCGGCCTCGTCCCAGCCGGCGCCGGTCTCGGCCACGCGGGCGATGTAGTCGCCGATCCGGCGCACGGCCCGGGTCGCCGTTCGCGCGCCGCCGACCACGACCCGTCCGTGGGCGCCGGGGCCGACGCCCAGGTATTCGGCGCCCCGCCAGATCGCCAGGTTGTGCTGCGACCGCGCCGCCTCGCCGCGGGCGTGGTTGGACACCTCGTAGGCCTCGAAGCCGGCGGCCTCCAGCGTCGCCTGGGTGGCGTCGAAGAGGTCCGCGGCCGTGTCCGGGTCCGGCGGGACGAAGACCCCCCGGCTGACGGCGCGCCCGAAGGCGGTGCCCTGCTCGATGGTGAGCTGGTAGGGCGAGACGTGCTCCGGGCCGAGCGCCAGCGCCCGTTCGAGTTCGCCCCGCCACGCCTCCGGCGTCTGGCCCGGCCGGGCGTAGATCATGTCGATGGACAGCCGCGGGAAGGCGCGCCGCGCCGTCTCCGCCGCCCGGATCGCCTCGGCCGCGCCGTGGTTGCGGCCGAGGAATTTCAGCGCCTCGTCGTCGAGCGCCTGGACGCCGAGCGACAGCCGCTCCACCCCGGCGTCGGCGAAGGCCGAGAAGCGGGCGGCCTCGGCGTCGGTCGGATTGGCCTCCAGCGTGACCTCGACCGGGCCCGCTGGGGGGAACAGCGCCCTGGCCGCCTCGACGATGCGCCCGGCGGCCTCGGGGTCCATCAGCGAAGGGGTGCCGCCGCCGAAGAAGACCGACACCAGCCGCCGCGGCCCGAGCCGCCCGGCCTGGGCCTTGAGATCGGCGACAATGGCGTCGGCCAGCGCCGCCTGCTCGTCCGTGCGCCCGCGGTCGCGCACGACGTTGAAGTCGCAGTAGGGGCAGATGCGCGCGCAGTACGGCCAGTGGACATAGACCGCGAGCGGCGCAGGCTCACTCAAGGACCGCCGCCTTGAGCTTGGCGAAGGCGCGCGCGCGGTGGCTGATGGCGTCCTTGGCCATGGGGTCCATCTCGCCGAAGGTCACCTCATGGCCCTGGGGGATGAAGATCGGGTCGTAGCCGAAGCCCCGGTCGCCCCGCGGCGGGAAGGTCAGCTCGCCCTCGACGATCCCCTCCACCACCACCGCCGGCCCGTCGGGCCAGGCCAGGGCCAGCGCACAGGTGAACCAGGCGAAGCGGTCGTCGGGATTGCCCTCCTCCTCCAGCCGCTGCTCGACCTTGCGCATGGCGAAGGCGAAGTCCTTGTCCGGCCCGGCCCACCGCGCCGAGTAGATCCCCGGCGCGCCGCCCAGGCCCCGGACCGACAGCCCGGAGTCGTCCGCCAGCGCCGGCACGCCCGCCGCCTGCGCCGCCGCGCGCGCCTTGAGCAGCGCATTGCCGACGAAGGTCGTCTCGGTCTCGTCCGGCTCGGGCAGGCCGAGCGACCCGGCCGACACCACCACATAGGCGCCGTCGAGCAGCGCCTCGATCTCTTTCGCCTTGCCTGGGTTGTGCGTGGCGGCGACCAGGCGGGCGCCGCGGGGAAGGGTGAGGGGCATCTGGGCGGTCTGGATCATCCGGCGCCGCGCCGCAAGCATCCGGGCGCCGTCTCGACCGCCTCCGGGCGCCGTTTCAGGCGTCGTCGAGACCCCTCTCAACCCCTTCCAGGCATTGCCTTTCCGTAATCTTCGCCGCTCCGGCGGTCATCTTCGAGTCGCCCGAAGCAGAAAATTCGTCCGACCACCGCTGCGACCGCCCGCCGCAACCCCTTAAAGAACAAGGATCTGCGCGCGCGCCTTACACGTCCTTAATGCATTGCGAAAGTTTAATATCGTTTCTCGATAAATTCGCTTGATCGAAAAACGGGAACCTCGTATTGATAATCAGCAAGAACGGAGCTGCACCGTTCGCAACCGCGGAAAATGACCGTGAGTTAATGTTGCAGTGCACAAGAGGGCGAAAGCCCCTGGACTTGAAGAACGGAGACTGAAAATGAACGCGATGAACACCACCAATTGGATGGACAAGATCGGCATGACCGTCATCAACGCCGTCCTGCTCGCCGGCCTCCCGCTGGCCGCGGTCGCCATCCTGGTGCAAGCGTTTTGATCGTGAATCGGTCGGGCGCCACGTTCGCCGCCCGACGGAGCGCATAGCCCGCGGGCGGCGGACTCCACCGCCGGACCGGTTCGCGACAGACTGACGGCCCCTAGGGGCCCAAGAAGAAGAAGACTGACGACCGGCCCCTCGGGGGCCCAACAAGAAACAGGATCCCGGCCGAACCAGGGACCGCAACGAAAGTGGGTCCCCGGGAGAGACGGCCGATGAGGGCTTTAGGCCCCGGCTCGGTTTCGAGCCTTCTCAAGATCGCTCTGGACGTCGTCTACGTCGTGCTCTGGATCCTCATCGGGATCCTGCTGGTGCTGGCGCTGGGCGCGCTCGTGGTCCCCATCCCCGACCGCTCGATCGCGGTCGAGATCAACGGCGTCGAGCGCGAGCTGCGCGCGACCCAGATCAAGCTCGCCATCTCCGCCTTTTCGGCGTGCGGCGCCGGCTACATGGCCGTGCTGCTGTTCGTCGTCGACCGTCTGCGCCGCATCTTCGCGACGCTCACCGCCGGCGACCCCTTCCACCCCGGCAACATCAAGCGGCTCCAGCTGATCGGCCTCGGCCTGATCGGCGTCGAGGCGGGTCGCGTGCTGCTGCCGGTGGTCGCCCGCCTCCTCGTCCCGGGCCCTGACCAGGACGAGCTCCGCTTCGTGAACCTCACGGCCTGGTTCTCGGTGCTCGTCGTGTTCGTGCTGGCCGAAGTCTTCCGCGAAGGCGCGCGCCTGCGCCGCGACGCGGAACTGACGATCTAGGATCGCCCCATGCCCATTCGCGTCCAGCTCGACCGCATCCTCCTCGACCGGCGCATGTCGCTGACCGAGCTCGCCGACCGCGTCGGCGTGACCCTGGCCAACCTGTCGATCCTGAAGACCGGCAAGGCCCGCGCCATCCGCTTCTCGACCCTCGATTCCCTCTGCCGCGAACTGAACTGCCAGCCCGGCGACCTGCTGGTGTTCGAGCCCGGCCCGCCCGAGCGCGAGGAGCCGGAAGAGCCCACCGGAGACGCCGACACCGGCGACTGACCGCGTTTGCGCGACGGGCGGCCGTCGGCGGCCGTTGCCGTGGCGCTTCGCCTGAGGTTAGCTCCGCCCACACACTGGGCGGGGACCATCCGTGAGCGACCAGACCTCCGCCGGCGCACGCCGGATCGAACTGACCATCCGGGGCCTCATCCTCGGCGTCGTCATCACCCTCTTCTTCACCGCGGCCAACGTCTACCTGGGCCTCAGGGTCGGGCTGACCTTCGCGTCAGCCATCCCCGCGGCGGTGATCTCCATGGCGGTGCTGCGGGCGTTCAAGGACGCCACCATCTGGGAGAACAACATCGTCCAGACCGTCGCCTCGGCGGCGGGGACGCTGTCGTCGATCATCTTCGTCCTGCCTGGCCTGATCATGATCGGCTGGTGGACCGGCTTCCCGTTCTGGACCTCGTTCCTGATCTGCGCGCTCGGCGGCATCCTGGGGGTGACCTTCTCGGTGCCGCTGCGCCGGGCGCTGGTGACCAATTCGCCGCTGCCCTACCCGGAAGGCGTGGCCGCCGCCGAGGTGCTGAAGGTCGGCACCGGCCAGAGCGACGGCACCGCCCAGGCCGCGGCCGAGAACCGCGTCGGCCTGCTGACCGTCATCGTCGGCTCGGTCACGTCGCTGCTGTTCGCCACCGGCGCAGCCATGCGCCTGTTCGCGGCTGAGGCGGCGGCCTTCTTCCGCGTGGGCGCAGGCTCCACCGGCATCGCCGGCGGCCTGTCCATGGCGCTGCTGGGCGCCGGTCACCTCGTCGGCCTCTCGGTGGGCCTGGCCATGCTGTTCGGCCTGGTCATCGCCTGGGCCGGCGCCGTGCCGGTCATGACCGCCATGCAGGGCCTCACCGGCGATCCGGAGGAGGTCGCCACCGGCCTGTGGGCCACCCAGGTGCGCTTCATGGGCGCCGGCGCCATCGGCGTCGCCGCGCTCTGGACCCTGACCAAGCTGGCCAAACCGGTGATCCAGGGCTTGGCCGGCGCCCTCGCCGCCCAAGCCAGGCGCAAGGCCGGCGAGGCCGCGAGCCTGCCGATCACCGAGCGCGACATCCCCATCGGCATCGTCGGCCTCATCTCACTGGCGTGTCTTGCTCCCATCGCCTGGCTGTTCTGGACCTTCACCACCCAGGACGCGCCGAGCCTCGCCGCCTACGCCCCCTCCCTGGTCGTCGGCGCCCTGGTCTATGTGGCCGTGGTCGGGTTCCTGGTGGCGGCGGTCTGCGGCTACATGGCCGGCCTGATCGGCTCGTCGAACAGCCCGCTGTCGGGCGTCGGCATCCTCGCCGTGATCGGCGTGTCGCTGCTGCTCCTGGGCGCCGGCAGCCTGCTGGGCGCGCCGACGGACCGGCCGGTGATCGCCTACGCCCTGTTCGTCACGGCCGTGGTCTTCGCCATCGCCACCATCTCCAACGACAACCTGCAGGACCTGAAGACCGGCCAGCTGGTCGAGGCCACGCCCTGGAAACAGCAGTTCGCCCTGATCATCGGGGTGCTGGCCGGCGCGGCGGTGATCCCGCCGATCCTCGACCTGCTGAACGACGCCTACGGCTTCGTCGGCGGCCCGGCGCCTCGCGTGTCGGGCACCGAGCCCCTGCCCGCGCCCCAGGCCACCCTGATCTCGGCCCTGTCGCGCGGCGTGCTCACCGGCGACCTGAACTGGGGCCTGATCGGCATCGGCGCGCTTATCGGCGTCGCCGTCATCGTGCTCGACGAGATGCTCGGCAAGCTGAAGGCCATGCGCCTGCCGCCGCTCGCCGTGGGCATCGGCATCTACCTGCCCATGGCCACCACCATGGCCGTGGTCGTCGGCGCCGTGCTCGGCCGCCTCTACGACGGCTGGGCCGACAAGCGCCGCCATCCGGAATCGGCCAAGCGGCTGGGCGTGCTGCTCGCTTCGGGCCTGATCGTGGGCGAGAGCCTGTTCGGCGTCATCCTCGCCGGCCTCATCGTCGGAACGGACAACGGCACGCCGCTCGCCGTGGTCGGCGACGCCTTCCCCGCGGTCATGGTCGGGGCGATCGCCTTCGCCGTCGTGGTCGCCGGCCTCTACCTCTGGACCATGGGCAAGGCGCGCCGGCTCAGCGAGTAGGCGCCAGCGCCTTCTCCGCTGGCCGCGACGGGTCCAGCGCCGTGCGGCGGTGGATCAGGGCTTCGGCGATGTGACGGCGCAGGACGCCGGTGGAGCCTTCCAGGTCGGCGATGGTTCGCGCGAGCCTGAGCGTGCGGGTCCATCCCCGCGCCGTCAGGCCCCCGAGTTCGGCCGCCTTCGACAGCAGCTGCCGGCCCGGCTCGTCGGGGGCGGCGATCTTCTCCAGCGCCGCGCCCGAGGCCGTGGCGTTCAGCGCCGCCTCGTCGGGCAGGCCGGCGTCCGCGGCGCGGGTCGCCTGGGCCTCGCGCGCCTGGGTGACGCGGGCGGCAGCCTCTGCCGTGCCTTCCGCCGGCGGCGGCAGGGCGAGGTCGGCGGCGGTGACCGGCGGCACCTCGACCTGCAGGTCGATGCGGTCGAACAGCGGACCGGAGATGCGGCCCTGGTAGTCGAGCTGGCAGCGCGGAGCCTTGCCGCAGGCGCCGCGGCCCTGGCCGCCGAGCCCGCAACGGCATAGTTGCGTCGCCTTTTGGCGACTGCCTGTTCCGCTGCGGCTAAAGGCCTTGAAGCCTGAGGTTTGCGCTATCCAGGGCGACAGCTTGGGAGCGCACCTCCTGCGCCGTCGTCGTGCGCTCGGGCTTCGGAGGGCTGATGCCGCCGCGCAGATCGGCGCGGACTGCAAGAGCGTCATGTGGTGGGAGAGGGACGAACGCGAGCCGTTCGTCTCGTTCTTCCCGAGCATCATCGCGTTCCTCGGCTATGAGCCGTGGCCGCAGCCGAAGAACCTCGCCCAGGCGCTAATCGCTGAGCGCCGGCGGCGCGGCTGGGGCATCCGAACCACAGCGGAGAGCGTCGGTGTCGATGAGGGGACGTGGCGACGGTGGGAGCGGCGGGAGTGGAAGCCAACGAGGCGAACACTCCCGGTGGTCGACGCGTTCCTCGGCACGTCGATAGCAGCGACGTTCCCGGCGGATGTGCGCTGAGCGTCGCCGATGGCGCGACGATTGAAGCGTGGCCGTGCCCGGCCGCCCAAGGCGGCCGGGCCTCCGGCCCACTACGCGGCCTCCTCCTTCTGCGATCGCTCGGTGATCGCCCGCATGATGATGCGGCCGGTGAGCGGAACGGCGTCGCAGGAGATGCTGAACCCCTGGCCGTCCTTGTTCGGCCACGCCGCGCCGATGGGGGTCCAGATTGCGGCGGCCCCGTCACCTTGCACCCGATAGAGGCGGTGGGTGGGGCGGCGATGCAGGGCCAAAGATTGCTGAGCCATCTTCATTTTTCTCCAAGAGCGCCGCAGACCATTCCGCGGCTTCATGGTGAGCCAGGGGAGTGGGACAGCGAGCCGGCGGTCACACCCCGCGCCAAAGGCGCGCCCGGAGGGAGCGAGCTGCACGGAGCGAAGCGGAGGAAGCGAAGCTGGGTTGACCGTTGGCGGTCCCGCTCCACGCTCACCCAAATGAAGCAAGGTCGTCCGTACGCCTTGGAGAAAATTGAAATGCCGAAGACCCAGCCAGGCCTTCGAACTCCGCTCGATCCAGCGTCACAGCGCTGAAGGGACGGGACGGCGAGCCGTCGATCATGAGCCGCAGGTAGAAGCGGCGGTTCGGCAGGTTGAGGAGATCTTCGACGACAAAGGTCGGCTGAAACTCCTGCGCAAGGATGCGCGCATCCTCCGGTCCAACACGGAATGAGATCAGCGTGCCGGCGTTGCCGAGGACCGCATGGCGGACGTCGGGTTCAAGCTGGTGGAAGTGCTGGTGCGCAAGCGTAAGCCCCAAGCCGTACTTGCGAAGCTCGGACATCATGTTGGCGAACGCGAGCGTGGTGAAGCTCTGGAACTCATCGACATAGAGGTAGAATGGACGACGGTCTTCGAGAGGCATGTCAGCGCGACTGAGTGCGGCAAGGCCAATCGTCGAAACCAGAAGGCTTCCCAAGATCGATGAGCTGTCCTCACCCAGGCGACCCTTCGCCAGGTTCACGATAAGGACGCCGCCTTCGTCCATGATCTTCCTAAAATGCAAATCGACTTCGGGCTCGACCAGAATGCGGTAGAGCGTCGGGTCGGCGAGCAAGGCTCCAAGCTTATTCTGGATCGGTGCTACGACCTCGGAGCGGTATCGTTCGGGGTATCGTTCGAACTCGTTCTTCCAAAAGGCACGGACGACAGGGTTTCGCGTCCGGCTTGTCACCTGCTTGCGAAAATCCTTGTCGGCGTAGAGCTTGAGGATGTCCGGTAGGGTCGAACCTGTGCGCTCAAGAAGGGTGTAGAGCGAGCACCGCAGCACGTGCTCCATGCGAACGCCCCAAGCATCGGGCCATAACTTCCGGAAGGTGTCGAGTAGGCCGGACGCGGCAAGCGGAATGCGGTCTTCGCGGACGCGCCGCAACGGGTTGTATCCCAGATTGGTCGAAGGAGCCGCGGCATCCAGGGCATGGATAGGACGGCCGAAGTTTTGCCCGGCCGAAAGGATGCTATCGGCGACATCGCCATGTGGATCGATAAGACAGAACCCCCCTGGAGAGGTCAGCTCCTGCCGGAGCATCCCTTCTAGCAGGGTCGATTTGCCGACACCGGTCTTGCCTAAGACGTGAACATGCGAAGCCCTATCTCGGGCCTTGATACCGAAACGAGTGCGTTTCGCTCGGTGGCTAGCGTCGCCGAGGATGAGGATGTCGGGGCGTTCCATCATCCTAGGCTCTCGCGCCGTCGCCTCTTGCGCACGGCGGCGGAAGTTTGCATGCCCTAAATGCGCGTTTTCCGATACCATCTGAGCCGCTAGACTCTTCTGGGTTGTGTTGGCAATCTCAAGCTTCAGTCGGGGAGGGCTGTGAAATGAAACTGCTTCTACGCCGCAGCCAGCGCCAGGGGATGCTGGGCAAAGTGATTTTCTCGCTCGAAGTGCGCGCCACTTTGGCGGACCAAGAGCGAGAGAACATCCGCAAATACAAACTCGGTGATGCGGTCTTGTACGAACGGAAGCCGCTGAAGGAGGGTGGGAACGAGTACCAGCAGCTTGGAAATGCGCTGATGTATCGCCTCCTAAACCTCACGATCTCCGTCAACGACCTTGCCAACGGCAAGACCATCGAGTGCAAGGACATCCTGGAGATGCTCGCTGCCGAGGCGCAGGTCAAAGAGGCCGCGCAGAACTTCAAACAGATCCTGGAAGCTGCCGCACACTTCGATGGCGAGGAGGTTCTGGAGCTGGCCTGAACTTAATGGCCTTGCAGAACGACATTGCGCAGTGGCTATCCGGGGGTCCTCGTCAACGCGAGCTCGCGGATACGCGGGCTGCGTGGGATGAGACAGAGCGGTACTGGCGCGCGTCCCCCCTCTCGCAAGGCGAGACAAGCGACCGTGCGCTCGCCTTCATGCGAGAGGTACTGGACGAAGCTGACCGCCTACCGGCAAGGCCGCTCCTGTATCCGCTTTTCGAGATCGCAGAAGAGGTCTTTGACCTCGAAGACGTCGAGCCGTTCGAGCCCAATTGGACGGCGATCGAGGCGGATGCGGCCCTAGCGGTGGAGTTTCGAAAGGTCATGGCGCGTAGGCGCAGGTACGCCGCCGACTACGACCGCATTCACGGGATCATGACGCGCCAATTAAGGGCAGCGTTCTTGGCGTACATCAATGCGCTCCCTGAAGCCTGTTTCGACGATTGGCCGGAGACAGGCTCTTCGTTCGAGGTCCCCCTCGTCGACCTGCTCGATCAACCGGCGGAGTTGGTGCAAGCCTTCGTGCTTTGCCCGTACGAAGACGACACGCTTGCGCTCGACCTGTTCCTGAGGCTTCGGCAGCGCTTTGAGCGAAACTTGGTGGTGGCGTCGGGGCTACCTCCTGGGGCTGACCCGCGGGAACACGAGCGAAAGATTGTCCTGCCGACGCTCCAGAAGAAAATGTGTCCGGGCGAACTGGTCGAGGCATACCTCGCCGGAACGCCCTTCGCCCGACTTTTTGAAATTCCGGTGCCGCTCAAAGTGCCGGACGAGATTCGATTTGAGCACGCGCACATCATCGGGGGCACAGGACACGGCAAGACGCAGCTCTTGCAGCGAATGATCTACTCAGACCTGGAGGCAGCGGTTACGGACCGCCGATCCGTGGTGGTGATCGATAGCCAAGGCGACCTCATCAACAAGCTGCTTCGCCTGGAGTTGTTCGATCCCGAGCGAAGCGAGAACCTGGCTGATCGTTTGGTGCTCGTCGATCCGTCCGACATCGAGCACCCAGTCTGTCTCAACCTGTTCGACGCGCACCTGGAACGGCTCTCGGGATACCGCCCGGTCGATCAGGAGCGGGTGCTCAATGGCGTCGTCGAATTGTACGAGAACTTCTTCGGCGATCTCCTGGGCGCGGAGCTGACCCAAAAGCAAGAGGTGGTGTTTCGATACCTGGCGCGCCTGATGCTCTCCATACCAGGCGCGACGATCCACACGCTCGTGGCGATAATGCAGACGCCCCAGCCGCCGTGGCTCCGGTCGTCAATTGACAGTCTGGAGGGCTCCGCCCGGTTCTTCTTCGAAACGGAATTTTCGCATCCCTCGTTCGGGGCCACGAAGAAGCAAATTCTGAGGCGTCTCTGGGGCGTGCTTTCAACGCCGACCTTCGAGCGCATGTTCGCGCACCCGTCCAATAGGATCGACCTGTTCGAGGCCACCAACCGGAGCAAGATTGTTCTGGTCAACACGGCGAAGGATCTGCTGAAGCGCGACGGAAGCGCGCTGCTCGGTCGCTTCTTTATGAACATGCTGGCCCAAGCCGCGCTTGAGCGGTCTGTCCTTCCTGAGCGCGAGCGGGTTCCGACGTTCGTCTATGTCGACGAAGCCCAAGAGTATTTCGACGAGAGCGTGGAAACGATCCTGGAGCAGGCACGCAAGTACCGCATCGGGCTCGTGGCGGCACACCAAAGTCTCGATCAGCCTTCGCCGCGCATCCGCTCGGCGCTCCTGTCAAACACTAGCTTCAAGTGTGCCGGCGGCGTCTCCGCTAAGGACGCACGGGCCGTCGCAGACGAGCTGCGAACCACGCCCGACTTCATCGAAAGCATGCGGCGTCGCGGTGGCAGGACAGAGTTTGCCGCGTGGGTGAAGCATTGGACGCCTCACGCGGTTCGTCTGTCCGTCCCTCTGGGATTCTTGGAGCGCCAGCCGGTCCTTACCGAGGAAGCTTACGACGCCCTCGTCGCTGGCAATCGCGAACGCTACTGCACGTCCCTTGAGGCCGTTCGCGAGATCGTCGATCGGAACCGACCGAGAGTGTCTGAGGCTGCGCCGCGTGCGAGCAATCAGCCGGAAGACCATGCTTTGCCGGGAGAGCGTCGCCCTACGGAAAGTGAGCGGCCAGCCGAAGAGCCCGTTGCCGAGATCGAAGCGGGTGCTTCCGCTGCAGAGGAGTTCCCCGCCTGGAAGCCGGCGAGCGAACCCAGAGAGGCGCGAGAGGCACCCCGAGAACTTGGGAAAGGGGGAAAGAAACACCGGTACCTTCAGGCCCTCGTGAAGGAGCTTGCGGAGACACAGGGCTTCCGGGCGGTGATCGAAGCACCGTTCCAGGGCGGCCAGATGGACGTGCTCTTGGAGCGCGATGGGCTTCGGGTTGCGGTGGAGGTCTCGGTCTCCACGCCGATCCACTGGGAGCGCGAGAACCTCCGCAAGGTGCTGTCTGCCGATTTCGAGCGCGTGGCGCTCGTGCTTGCGAAGTCGCAGACCACCGCGAGGCGGTATCGGGAGGCGGTCGTCGAGGGCCTGACTGAGGCGCAGATCAGCCGACTCTCAATTCTCTACGTCGAGGATCTTTCGGACTTCATCTCGTCGCTTGCGCCAAGACCGGACGAAGAGGACCGGATCGTGAAGGGCTATCGGGTGAAGGTGTCTCGATCCACGGTATCCGCTCGCGAAGCGAAGGAGCGCCGTGGCGCGCTTGCACGCTTGGTGTCGTCATCGCTGGGTAAGCAGGGGTCTTAGCGCAGCCTAGTTCTTGTGGGAGGCGTCCGTCGGCTCGGCCAAGCGAGCCTTTAGACGCTTAATGCGCTTCTCGATCTGGCTGAATTCGTATTCGATCTTGTCTCGAACTGCCTCCGGGGAGTCCAACAAGTCAGTCTCGGTGTCGGCCTGGGCAAGCCATTGCCGGAACCTATAGATGCGGCGGTAGTCAGGATTTTCGCCTCCTGCGTCGACGGCGACCCCAAGAGCTTCCTCGAACGCCAGCTTTCCCTCGGCGAAACGCCTCAGGTTCTTTGGCGGTCCCACGCAGATGGTCGGGAGGCTGTCGCGAATGTCTACAGCGCGCGTGATCTCACCCGATCGGATTTTCCCCACTATGAGCTTGTCGAACTCTGGATAGGCATCCCGAGCCTTGGCAATCGCTCTGCTTTTCAGCAGCTCGTCGTAGTAGCTCCAGCGGTCACGCTCGGTTTCTCCATGTGCGAGCATAAATTCGTATACGTCGATCAGATGGCGCGCCTCGCGTTGGCCGATGCTGAGCTCGCTTGCAACCGTCGGAAGGTCGTCCTTGTGTTCTCGAAAGCGACGGTAGAGAAATCCGGCCTTCTCAAACGGAGCCCAATCTTTCTTACCTTTGATGTGGTACTGGCCGAGCAGCGCAAAGATCAGCTTCTCATCGGTGTCGGAGGGGAGGAGCGTGCACTTGACCTTGGCCCACGCCACCGGGTCAACGTTTTTATAGAGCCACCGACACGCGGCTAGGCGGCTGTTTCCTTCCAGGACGACCAGATCACCATCTCGGACAATTAGAGGATCAATCAGGCCGCCATTGCGCTTGATGTCCTCCTTCAACTCCCTGACGTGCTCTAGCTCTAGAAGCTGGTCGTAGATTTCATTCTGTTCAGGGACTTTTCCGCCCGCACGAACTAACGAGTAGATGCGTGGGTTCTCGACGAAAAATTTGAGGTTGGCTTGATCCACAAGGAGCGTACGGACCTGTACGTCCTGTCCCCTCAGACGGATTGTGCCAGCTTCTTCTGCCAGACCTGCGGTCACTCGACAGCCCCCCTAAGCCCCAGAATTTCCCTGACCACTCGGCCGTAATCATAGTTTGACCGAGACGCATACTCTTCAACCTCAATGTCGCCCTGTGCGAGTTGTGCCGCGAGGCGTTTCGCGGCCAAGAGCATGTCTACCCATTCGTCAACCGTATCCCGCGCGATGAGATTGTAGATGAAACATTGCTGCTTCTGCGAAATCCGATGGATGCGGTCCTGCGCTTGCAGGTAGTCGTCGAGACTGAAAGAGCGATCAAAGAATATGGCGTAGTTGGCAACCGTCAGGGTGAGACCTTCCTTTGCGGAAGCTGGCGTAGCCACAAGCACTCGGCAAGCGGGGTCTTCCTTGAACGCCCTAACCGCGGCATTCCGGTCCGTGATGCTTTTGTTCCCGTGAAGGACTTCGGCACCGTCGTCCTTGAACCGCTCGCGAAGCCAATCAGCCGTCGCGATGAAGTTGGTCCAGATGATTGCCTTTGAGCTGCTTCGGACAGCCTTTCCCACCAACTCCTCAGTGACGAGGAGTTTGCTTGGGGTGCCGGCGTAGGACTCGTCGACGAGGCTCGGGTTGGAAGCCACCTGGACCAGCCTCAGAAGGCGCTTGAGCAACGCTTCCGCGTTGTCCTCAGTTAGCGCTCCATCTCTGACTACCTCCGCCCGCAGGTCGGTCTTGAACGATTCATAGAGTGCTCGCTGATCTTCGAGCAGATCAACGGAGACGTTCTCTATGTGCTTCTCCGGCAGCTCGATACCCGCGGACGCCTTTGTCTCTCGGACAGTGAACGGCCGGATCTTCCCGAACACGGTACTGAGTTCTCGTTGGAACCGCTCTTGAGCTTCTGGATCATCGGCGAGGTCATTGCCCATTTCCAACTCTTGACGGAACCGCTCGAAGGACGACCCGAGTGATCGGCCCTGGTCGAGAAATTGGATTTGGGACCAGATGTCGTAGGGCCGATTAGCTACGGGCGTGCCGGTCATGATTACCCGGCGCGTGAATCCCGGAGCCAGCCGCAGGAACGTCTGCGTAAGCTCCGCCTCCGGATTCTTTATCTTCTGGGCTTCGTCAAGAATGACTCCAATCTGACGAGTCTTCTGGAATAGGCGAAGCCGACTCTCCTCCGAGCGAAACACCTCATAGTGCGCCAGGTAGAGCCGCGCAGGGCTGTTGAAGGCATAAAAGTTGGCGCGTCGATCTTGTTCCAGTACACGTGCCTGGAAGTGAGTATGCGTCTTGATCTCGTCCATCCAATTTTGGATGAGTCCTCGTTTCGTGACGATAATCACTGAATCGACGACGCTTGACCGAAGCCAATGCAGCGCTAAGTCGAGGCCGATCTTCGTCTTGCCAAGGCCCTGTTCGTGGAAGAGCGCCGCGTACTCGCGGTCTTGAACAGCTTCAACCGCCTGGAGTTGATACAGGAACGCCTCATGGCGGGGCTCGAGACGTGGTTCCTGCTTCAGGATAAGCGCCACCCTAGACTCCTCCCAAAATCTCGACAGAAACCGCGTCGGCTCGGGTTAGCCGCGCAAGGTCCTCAATGCGAGACCGCGCACGGTTGGCATAAGGCCACGGCACCGCCAGAAAAAAATGGGAACTCGGGAAGGCGGACAGGTGCCTCAGGAAGGCGGCGATTTGAGCCTGCGAACGCTCGGACTCGAAGTCTACTGGAGTTTTTGCCTCTCCAATGACCCGGCAGGTTTCGGGTACATCCCGCGCGTATACGTCAGGGGTGAACCCGCCCACGCGGACTGGCTTGTTTCGGCCAAACTGAATTAGGTCGGCACAGATCGAGAAGCTGTAGAGGTGCCCGAAGCGCCCACTCACTTCTTGGACTATCCGACGAACCATATGCTCATGAAGCTGGGATTCGAACGACATGAACCTAAGGCGACTGCAGATCCGCCACGAGGCTCGACAGCGATTCCAAGCAATCCAGCAATTGTACGACGGTTTCGTCCTCCGGCGCGGCCTTGAGGCGAATCTGTTCCGCGCGTTCCAACTTGTCGACTGCTTCGGTTAGTGCGCGCGCTAGTTGTCCTAGGGAGGCGTTTCGGAGGTCCGTGCCCAGTTCCGGTCGATCGAGCTCCTTGACGGCTTTCCGCATGCCGTAGCGAAGAAAGGCGTCTTTAGCGCGCGGGTTTGAGAGTACAGCAGGTATCTGCCGAACCGTATTCAAGGGGTCGATTTTCTTCTCGTGAACCCACCGAGCGAAGTCGATGATTGAATAACCGTGTTGAAAGACTGCATCCTTGACCTTCGGTTTTTGGTATTCGACGAAGCCGCTGAACCGCGTGATGTCAAAGTTTCCCTCATCCACCAGGGGGCGGTAGTGCTTCTCCATATCGGCATATGCCTGAATGGCCTCTTGAACCTCTCGGCGGTTGCCGCCGCAGAAATCCACGATCCGGTCAAAGGACAGAAGCTGTTGTGTCCTTAGTTGGTGCAGGTACTTGGCCTTTGAGTACGGGTCCCAAGCGCGCGGACCGACCAGGTGCACCTGGAGTCGGATTGCGTCCATACTTTCGTCGGGGAGGTTATCGTGCACCATCGCCGGGATATGGGTCCAATCGCCGGCCGCCTCTTCCTCAATGAAACTTCTGTAGATGGCGACCCGAGTATTTCCTTCGACGCAGATTAGCCTCCCATCCAGGCGGTTGACGATGATCGGCTGAACGATACCGCCGCTAGAAAGGATGGAATTCTTCAGCTGGTCGAACGAAGAGCCCTCGCCACTCCCATCGCCGCCCGCACCCAAGGCGAGGTACACCTGCTCAGGCGTGGGATCAGGGTACATCTCGAGGAAACGGCGGATTCGCGGATTGGATTGGTCGAGTTCGATGTCCGCGACGGACAAGTTCTCAAAGGTGACAGACATGCAGCGCCCCCGCTCCGACAGCTGGTGACGATAGTCGGAGTCAGGGACGGCGCAAGCCTGAGTTGATCCGCTAGAGCTGTCGCAACGCTTGGATCAATTTTTTCGCTTGGTCGCGGTTGGTGATGATCTTGTTCACCAGATCCACCGCTTGGTCGGCAGCGATGATGCCGGCGGACTTCGTGGGCCGGAGCGATGAAAGCGCCGCGCGGACGCGCTCTAGTTCCTGAGCGAGGGCTTCGCGAGTGTCCTCTTCCGCGATCCGCCTCAATTTGTGTTGGCTGCGCCCTACCGCGCCAAGTGCGCGGGAGACGCTCAATGTATCGGGAGACCCTTGCGAGATCAGCTGCTCTGCGTCGGCAATTGTGTTGCGGACAATCGCGGCTGCTGTGCGGGCGACGGAGCTAGTACGGCAGCGCTGGCTGATACCGGCCGTTATGGGTCCCAGCTGAACGAGCAGATTGTTGCTGTGGTGGCTGACATCAAAGTTGTCCCTGCGCCCGTTCGGTACAATGCGCCGATCGAGGATATGAACCTCTCCGATGGTCCAGCCATTGAAGCGGGGTTCGCGAAATGACGAGTCAAACAGATCGGACTCGCCGACTTGAACATCGCCGACCCGCGCGCGCAGGCCGCGAACTGCCATCGATGTCGAAATGCTCCTTACGTAGTCGTGATGCGCAAGCCAGCCGACGGCTCCCACGTGACCATCGACGTCCAGCAGCTCGAAGAACTCGATCTCTCGAAGTTCGATCTTCTTGTCCGTGCCGGGCTGGGTGAGTCTGTCTCGGTACGGTCGCTCCACGCGTTGGCCCGCAACTATCAGTTCTATCGGGGCTAGCGGCTGGCCGGCCTCAGCCAGGCGCTCGGCGATTTGCGCACCGAAGCTGAACTCCTGTGAAAACGGGAGCGGAGCGACCTGCGAGAGATAGTGCGAGATCGCATGCTCATTGATGAGCACATCCAGTCGATGTCTGATTACTCCGCGCAGCTGCACTTCGAAGAAGTGTTCCGCTTTATCGGGATGGGCCCGCGTTTCAATCTCGACCGCCGACGCAATTACCTCCCGGATGTCCCCCTCACTGCCTGAGGCCGCAATACCGTTCCGCAGGGCGATGGCATCCCACCGCACGATGGTTTCGACGTCCTCGCCCGGGGCCTTCGTTGCGAAGACAAGCTCACGGCAATATGCAAGGCCTGACAGTCGTCCCACACCGCGGAATCCTCGAGCCAAGGTCCCGCGCTTCGGAGAGCCTCCAATCGCCAGGAGCGTTTCTTCGACCTGATCAGCTGGCACTCCGGACCCGTTGTCGCGTATCGTCACGCATCGGGATGAATGGTCGATGTTGATGTCAACTCGGCCTGGGTCAGCGCGCAAACCCTTGGCGCGGGAATCGTCGATCGCGTCGGCGGCGTTCTGGACGTACTCGCGAAAGACGGTGATCGGCGCGACGTACATCCCAGATGTAATGAGTTCGACGATGTCGGCTCCCACCCGTACTCGAGCAGGGTCAACGCCGCGGCTTGGCACGTGAGATTCCGTCGTGGTCGCTGGGGACTTGTTCACGAGGCCCTCATCAGCACCGGAAGCGCTGCCGCCTCAATATCGAAACCCTCATCGTCAAGGCCGGCATCCTCGACGATCTCCTCCTCGGTGAGGCGGATGTCTGGCACGGGAAGCCCTTTGAGACGGGCCCTCTGAATGGCCCTGATGTCAGCCTCAACCGCTTTGCTGATTGGCACGTAGAAGCGAGCAACCTGGCGGAGGTTGCTGGGTAGCTCCGGCAGGGCTCGCTCGTAGGCGGACGGCCCGCGCTCCGAAAGGAAGGCTATGAGCTCCGCCTTCTCGGACGGCGAAAGCCTTGCAAAGGAGGCGGTGTAGTCGTCAAGCTCACTTCGACCTTCAAACTTTTCGTACCACTGGCGGTTCAGGATCATGTGGTGCGGGCGACTGAGGATCGCCTCGAACTCCTCATGGGTCCCACCGAAGGCCGCACGGTAAAAGTCTGGCGCGCCCGAAACGACGCCGTGCGTAGCCTGGAGGACGATCTGAACCGATCGCAAGAAGTATCGGGTCCAATTCGGCCCGACGTGGGAGCGATCCGGAAGGTTCGTCGGCTGATACCGCATGGGGAACGAATAGATGCGGATGCCCAACTCTTCATTGAGCGTTACATTGAGGAACATCCGCTCGAACAAGTCGGCCGGCGTGTCGTGGAAATTGTAGAGCATGTAGTTCGAGAGGTCGTTTAGACCGAACTCGTGCGAGAATCTGATCGCTTTCTCATACGGCCCCTTGAGTCCCAGGTGGTCGAAAGCGATACGCAACGGGCTGAGGCAGATGGATGCCAGCTCCCGCAGGTACATCGGGTCCTTGGAGAGGATGCGGGCATCGACGCCCTGGTTGAAATCGACGCGGCGTTGAGCAGGTACCCGCTCGTGCGGACGCTGAAGCTTGGCCCCGGGCGTAAAGCCGAGGTCCCGTATTTCTGCGATGATTTCCTTGAAGCGAGCCGACGCGACAACGTTGTTGTCCATTAGGATCAGGTCGCGCTTTTCCCCATACTGCGCATCGACGGCAGCGACGAACTGGGTAAGGGGGGTTGCGTCCCTTTGAGCCCCTTCTAGCTTCGGAACGCCGCAGAAATGGCACTTGCGAATGCATCCGCGCGACGCGTACGCGAAGTAGGCATCTCGTACCGGGTATCGGTAGTCGATCTGGTCCAAAATTCCGTAGTCCGGAACAAGGTCCTCAATCGGTGTGCTAGACAGGTCGTCCGCGTAGAAGTCTCCGTCGAATTCGTCGAGTTGCAACGCCTTCGCGGGGGGCGCGTCGAGCAGGCCCTTGATGAACCGGACGCCGCGCCATCGGGGATCTTCCAGAAACCGATCGTGCATCAACGACGCGGCGATGCCTCCAACGAAGACCCGCTGGGCCTGCCCTTGCACCAGGTCCAGTGCGAAGTCTATGGACTCAGCAATCTTCTGAAATTCAAAGGAGAAAAGCGTCGTAATATATATTCGATCCCACACTTGGGAATACAGCGAACGATCGACCCCTTTGGCAAAGGTAACAGAATCTCTGCGTCCGCGTGGGCCGTGATACTGCGCAATTTTCATTAGCCCCAAGGGCGGATACTTATTCTTGTATCCTGGCTCGAGGAGTAGAATTTTTTTATTGGCCATGCGTGCGGCACCCCCGCCTGACCATACGAGGTTTACCGCGGCGTGTCGATCGCAGTTGCGTGATCCGGTCAAGACGATTTGGCCTGATGCGGTTCAGCATCACTGGCAGCCGTGTTCACATTGTGTTCTCGCCGGGAGCTAGAGGGGCCTGGACGCGGTCTTTAGGTCGTTGTCCGAGTACGCCCCGACGACCCAGATGAAGCTCTGAATGTCGATCGCATCGGTGGGCCCAAGGGCAACCACCTTCTCGCGAACCTCTGACACCAGTGCCAACAGGGATTCGTACACGCTCGCTTCGAGCCTCGGAGCGTAGTGTTGGGCGAAGGGACTGCCCACGCGCTCGGCGAAGTCGCAAGTGACCTGAGGCTTCAGAAACATGTGGGCGTCAGGCCGCCAAAGAAACGGAAGGTAAGTGGCCGCGGGCCAGGAGAGCGGACCGAACGGGGCCATCGCTTTCGCCGTGAGATGAAAGCCACCGGCAAAGTCTCCGAGGGCGACCTCGGCGGCCCCCTGAACGAATGTGGGACCTGACGGGCTCTTCAACACTTCTCGGACACGCGCGTGCTCATAAACCGAGAGCATGTTCGTCTTGGCGTACGCGCGAGCAGCTTGAACGCAGTCGTCAGCGCTCGGGGTGCTGGCCCGCTCAAGCGGAAGCACCTCGTTGAGCAGCGTGGCCGCCGCGAGCTTATAGTTTCGTTCATCTCGTTGGTACGCCTCAGACGCAAAGCCCTCGGGGAAGGCTCGAAGGAACCGGGCAATGGCCCCGTCGTACCCGAAGAAGCTGGGCTTTCCCTCCCGAACCTGACCGAGAAGCTGTTGCCATACGTCGTCAGCATCAAGGCCATAGATCGGAGTAGCTGCGACCCCTTGGGAGACCACGACGCCAGCGTAGCCATCCTTGGTTTCAAGGAGCCGAACCGTTGCCTTTGCATAGATCTGCTCGCGGACCGTCTTCACCATTCGCCTCCGGCTTTTCCCCGGGCCAATGCCCGTAGCGTACAGCAGCGCTTCTGACCGGTGCTAGAGACATCTGGCTGGAAACCGGCAATGGTGCGATCGTGGTAAAGACGCATCCTGGATGGATGT
>Ga0196964_10000649_pt1 | contig 19714 bp, 16 predicted proteins | sample S1_10metaG_FD_148615 | JGI IMG/M metagenome (GOLD analysis project Ga0196964, IMG submission 148615) | Soil microbial communities from Anza Borrego desert, Southern California, United States - S1_10 | ecosystem: Environmental > Terrestrial > Soil > Desert | place: USA: California | collected... | reverse complement strand
AACCGGCAGCGCTGTTCCCGAAAAGTGGAAGACAGGCATGCGCGTGATCGTCGAGCCCGCGCTGTGCTGCGAAGTGCGCGGGATTTCGCCGCCGTGCAAGCCGTGCTCGATCGGACATTACGCGCACTGCGAAAACATTCTGAAGGGAAGCATCAAAGGCGGCATTCAAACCGGATACTGCTCGTCAACCGGCGGCGGCTGGAGCGCCGCGAGTGTTGTCGTGCATCATTCGCAGCTGTACGCCGTGCCGGAGTCGCTCAGCGATGAAGAGGCAGTTATTGCCGAGCCCTTTGCGTGCGCGATTCACGGTGCGCTGAAGGCACCGCTGGACGAAAACGCAACCATTCTCGTGCTCGGCTGCGGCTCGATCGGTTTGCTGACGATTTACGCCTACCGCGCTGCTGGCGGAAAAGGGCGGGTGCTTGCGTCCGCGCGGTACGCGCATCAAGCAGAGATGGCAACGAAGCTCGGCGCGAGCGAGATTTATCGGGGGCGCGGCGGCGATGAGTTGTATAAGTGGGTGTTGCAGCGCGGGAGCGGCGACGCGAGCGGTGGAATCTACCGCCCGGAGATAGGCAAGCCGGTGCTGCTCGGCGGAGTGGACTGCGTCATCGATTGCGTGGGCTCAAGTGATTCCATTGACGATTCCATGCGCCTGACGCGACCGCGCGGTACACTGGTGCTCGCCGGAATGCCTGGCATCCCACACGGCGTGGACTGGACAAGCGTCTGGTACAAGGAACTGCGCGTGCAGGGCGCGTACGCGTACGGCTGGGAGACCTCTCCCCCGGCCCCTCTCCTCAAAGGAGAGGGGGGAACGGCGAATGCGGAGTCGCGTGGCGTTAAGACGATGCAACTGGCGCTCGATTTTCTTAAGAAGAGCAACGGTGCGCTGAAGCCGCTGGTGAACCGCAAGTTTCCGCTGCAGGAGTATCGCGCGGCGCTCGACAGCGCGTTTCACGCGGGAAAAAGCGGCGCGTTCAAAACTGTTTTTGAGGTGAAGTAGCTACAGATGGCTCGACGCAAAGACGACGAAGAAGAAGCGCCGCCCGAAGCGCGCGGCGGCATGATGGTCTGGGTCTTCATGGGCCAGCATGGCACGGTGCCGATGGGCGTGTGGTCGTCGCTGGACGCCGCGCACAAATACATCCACGACCAGCAGCTCACCGGCTCGCTCACGCGTTACGAAGTCGACGTGCCGATCTACGACTGGGCCAAGGACAACGGGCTGTTCAAGCCAAAGAACGATCAGCAGCGCAGCATCAAGTTCAAGCAGACGTTCCATAATCATTACCAGGAGCATTACACGTTCAAAGAAGGACACTGCGGGGCGCTGGGGAATCCCAGAAACTTCGAGGAACAGAACGGCTAGTTTCACCACAGAGAACACAGAGAGCACAGAGGAACATCTTAGAATTTTTTCTCTGTGTGCTCTGTGATCTCTGTGGTGAAAAAGAGTTAGGAACACGATGCAGAGCATTGATCCGGAAGGCATAGTTCAGATTACTGAAAAAGGCGACGGGCCGCTGTTTTTGCCCAATGGCGAGCGTTTCGTTTACGCGTCGGTTCCCGTCGGCACGCGCGTGCTCTACCCGCGTCCTCCCCTGCCCGGCTATGCAAAGAATGAACTGCGTGCGCAGGTCGAACGCGCGGTCGATAATCCCATCGACACGGACCCGCTGCGCGCGCACTTGAAGCCCGGAATGAAAGTCACGATTGCAATCGACGACATTTCCCTCTCGCTTCCGAAGCAGCAGCTTCCCGATTGCCGCCAGACTGTGCTTGAAGTGCTTCTGGATCGGCTCGGCCAGGCGGGCGTCACAGACGTCCACCTCGTCATCGCCGTCTGTCTGCACCGCCACATGCACGACTGGGAAGTGAAAGAGATGGTGGGCTCGAAAATTTTCGACGCGCACTGGAACAAGAAGACGCTCTACAATTACGACGCCGAGGACAAAGACGACAACATCGTCCTCGGCCACACCGATCACGGCGAGATCGTTGAAATACAGAGGCGTGCGGCCACGTCGGATCTATTGATTTACGTCAATCTGAATCTCATCGCGCTGAACGGCGGGCACAAGTCTGTCGGAGTGGGCCTGGCAACGTACCGCTGCGTGCGCAGCAATCACAACTGCGACCACCAGATCAACTCACGCAGCTTCAACGATCCGCCGCGCAGCAAGATGCACCGCGCGATGGACCGCATCGGCAAGTACGTCAAAAAGCACGTCAAGATTTTCCACATCGAAACGACGGTGAACAACGACACGTTCCCCAACGCGTTCCCGACGTACCTGGGCTACATGCAGAAGCAGGAAGCCAAGTGGAATATTTTGGATCGAGTCGGCGCGCGGCTGAACAAGCATTTCCTCGATTGCACGCCGCTGTCGCTGAATCGCTCAATTTTCTTCGCGATCAAATCACCGTACAAAGTCACCGGCGTGCACGCGGGCGAGACCGAGCCGGTTCACAAGAAGACGCTCGAGAATGTCTACAAGCAGCAGCTCGTCGAAATCAAAGGCCAGTCCGACATCGTTGTGATGCCGATCCCCTACGTAATGCCTTACAGCGTCCACTCGATCATGAATCCGATCCTCGTTTACGCGATGGGGCTGGGCTACATGTTCAATTTCTATCGCAACCAGCCGATCGTCAAAAAGGGCGGCACCATCATTTTCATCCACCCACTCGAGAATAAGTTTCACGAGATTCACCATCCCAGCTACGTCGAACTCTTCGAGAACCTGAAAATTACGCGCGACCCGTACGAAGTGGACCGCCGCTGGTCCGATCAGTTCGCCAACGACGAGCGCTACATTAAAGCGTACCGCTACAACAACGCGTACCATGGCTTTCATGCGATCTCCATGTGGAACTGGGGCTGCCACGGCATGCAGCACGTCGGACAGATCATTTCGGTAAATCCCACCAGCCGCGACGCCGCGCGCCAGCTCGGATGGGAGATCGCGCCCACCGTTGAAGAAGCCATTGCGATGGGCCGCAGCAAGCACGGGCCTTCGGCGAGCGTCTCCGTGGTGCACAGCCCGCCGATTGCGATGTGGGACGTGAAGTGAATTTCGGATTGCGGATTGCGGATTTCGGATTGGAGTGATGCATGATGCATGATGCATGAAGAAAAACCTGTAATGCATTGCGCATCCTGCCAATCTCTATGTCACTTGAGTTTCTAATCATCGCCAATCCCACATCAGGCCACCAGGCAGCGCCGGCGATGGCCACGCGCGTTTGCGAATTGCTGAAAGCCGGCGGCCGCAACGCGGAACTGCGCCTGACCACCGCGCGTGGCGATGCCAATAAATCTGCAGCCGAGGCTGCTGCGCAGGGCGTACCTGTCGTGGTCGGCTGCGGCGGCGATGGCACGCTCCAGGAAATTGCGCAGGCACTGGACGGCACGAACACGGCGCTGGGAATCCTGCCGCGCGGGCGCTGCAACGATTTCGCGCACGCGCTGGGCTTATGCAAGACCGACAGCGCTGAGAAACTCGGGCAGATGCTGCTCGCCGGAAAACGCCGCGCGGTGGATCTCGGAGCGATGGGCGCCAAGCGCTTCCTCACCGTCGCGACGCTCGGCTTTGATTCGGAAGTCAGCCGTTTCGTGGAAACGCGCAAGCTCTGGCTGAAGGGAACTCCCGCCTACATGTACGGCGTGGTGCGCATGCTGTTCTCGTATCGCGCGCCGGTAGTGAAACTCAAAGGTGACTTCGGCGTGCGCGAAGGCCGTCTGCTGCTGGCGGCCACGGGCAACACGCCCTGCTACGGCGGCGCGATGAAGATTGCGCCCTCAGCGGTAATGGATGACGGCCTGTTTCATCTCTGCGTTGTCGAGGACGTCTCGCGCCTGACCGTACTGCGCATTCTGCCGCGCGTGCTTGATGGCACACATATCTCGCATCCGGCGGTCAGCATGCTCACGTCGAGCTACCTGGAAGTCGACACGCCCGAATCCCCCCGCTGGGTCTGCGCCGACGGCGAATCGCTCGGCCAGACGCCCTGCCGCTTCGACGTGAAGCCCAAGGCGCTGCAAGTCATTGTGCCGTGACGTTGTGACGAGTGACGAGTTAATACGTCAAGCACGAAATCCGAAGCACGAAATTCGAAACAAATTCAAATGTTAGAAACGGAAATGCTTGAAACGGAAGCACGCCCTGCCGTTTCGAGCATTTGATATTTAGATTTTGGATTTGCTTCGAATTTCGAATTTGGGATTTCGAATTTCGACGTTACTCAATGTCTTCCCATTTAACTTCCTTGTGCCGCGTGCCGCGCTGGGCTTTGGGTTTCTGCCGGAATTTGGCGGGCTTGTCCGTTGAGAAACCGACCGTCTCGCGCTGGCGCTCGCGTTCCACGCGGCGCGGGACCAGCAGTTCCAGCATGCGCGCGTTCTGCGCCTCTTTCTTGCGCAGCGCCACGAGCTTGGTCTTCAGGCTCTGGCGCACCGTGTCGCCGCTGTTGATCAGGTTATGCAGCGTTTTCGCGGCGAGCGCCGGATCGTCCGGCGCTATGGCCAGAGACGGCAGCCCCAGCGATCCAAGAAAATCACTCGCGCCCGGCTCGGTGTTCAAGCCGGCCACCGGCGTTTCGCTTGCGGCAGCCAGGATCAGTCCGTGCAGGCTGACGCTGAACACGGCCCGGCAGGCGGCCAGTTGCGCCTGGATATCAGCGGTCTTGCGATCGGCTGCCATTGCGGTGATTTTATCGGGCGCAAGTTGCCGGAGCTTTCCGGCGAACGCGTGCATGGGATGCGAATCATCGTGAAAGAGCTGCAGCGCCATGTCTTCTGTCTTGAGCAGCAGTTTGACGAGGTCTGTGATGTACAGTTCAAATTCTGGAGGCGGCGCGCTGGACTCAAAACCGAACTGCGTGCGCGAGGGAACATCCGGGGCGAGCACCAGTCCCAGGCGCAGCGGCGAGGCCGGTGAGGTCTTCATCGTCTCGGCCGGCGTGAGCGCGATTGTCGGGTCGCCGTTGCTGCTGATGCGGTTGGCGTTCATCCCGTAGCTCATCACGGCGGTCTTGGACTGGGCATCGCGCATGGCGATGCCTTCAACGTTGTGATGCAAAAGCCGCTGTACGCGCGCGCGTTCGCGCGCATCGCCGATGGGAATCGCGCCGGCGGCAACAAGTGCGGTTTTCAGTCCGGCAGTCTGAGCGTGCTCGAGCTGCGCCAGCCAGTGCCGGGCCGGCAGCTTGCCTTCGCTGCTGATTGTGCCGGCGCCTGCCAGAACGAAAAGATGCGCCTTTGAGAAGGCCGCCCACGCTGCTTTATTTCCCAGCAGCGTCGTCGGTTCGCCCGCGAAGATCGCTTCGACGTCATGCAGGGAGTGCGTGGCCTTGGGGTCTGCCGAGAGGACGGTAATGCCGTGCTTCTTTTCTTTAAAATGGACCAGTACGCCCGCCAGCACCGCTTCGTCTGCCAGTGATCCGCGACCGAACGGCCCAGAGATGATTACATTCATCGAATATTCCTGCCATGCCTCAGTGCGCCGGACAGTGCCGGCCGAACGTCATAGCTCAATTATAGAGCCGCCTGAACGGGAAAGATGCAACATTTTAAGCGCGCTAAATACTTCTCTCGAAACAGTCCGCTCTCGTGCTATAACGCTGGCGTGAAAAAGCCGAGCCAACCACAGACGCGCACCTCGAAAAAGATACTCTGCGCCACGGTGCATTCACCGCAGAACCCGCGCGTGCGCTTCTTTGCCAATGCGCCCGGCAAGTCGCCGCCGTTTGACGACATCACGCATCGCGTTAAACGGTTGATCATCGAAGAGATTCAGGACGATTCGGGCGAGTGTTACCTGCTGAGGCTGGACTCAGAAGGCGAGCTGGTCTGGCGCACGCTCCACCCGTCCCTTCAGGAAACGAAATGGTACGTCGAGTTCGAATTTGGCCTGCCGGAAGAGAAATGGCAGCCGTATTCGGATGCTGCGCCGTGACCTTGGCAGGTATAAAGCGGTGATACGGGCATCGGCATGTGACGAGTGACGGGAGACGAGCGACGACGTCGCAAGTCGAAACCTACTCTGTGAACGTGTCTTTCGTGCCTCTGTGTTAAAGTCTGCTTAGATGAGGTTGCGACTACCGTGCGTGAGGCTGCTGAAAAAGTGATAACGGATGCTCCCAGCAGCAACCCCGGCGGACCGTCGGATGAAGTGCTGATGGAGCAGCTCGCGCAGGGTTCGCACGAAGCTTTCGACAAGCTGTTGAGCCGCTATGAAGCGGCGGTGATCACGTTCTGCTATGCGTTCATGCGCAACCGCGAAGCGGCCGAGGACCTGGCGCAGGAAACATTCATGCGCGTCTTCCGCAACGCGCGCCGCTACCAGCCGGTCGCCAAGTTCACCACCTGGCTTTACCGGATCGCCGCCAATCTCTGCATTAATGAACTGAAAAAAGGCAAGCTGCGCCACAGCCTCTCTCTGGATGAAGCCGCCGGACCTGATCCGGATGGCACGAAGATTATCGAGCGCATCGCCGCCGACGACAAATCACCGCTGAACGATGCCGAATACCATGAAGCGCAGAGCCTGATCGGAAAGGCGATCGACCATCTGCCAGATGACCAGCGCACGACGCTGATCATGGTTGAGTACCACCACATGCAGTACCAGGAAATTGCGGAGGTGCTCGAAGTCAGCGTGAGCGCCATCAAGATGCGTGTGAAGCGCGCGCGCGAAACACTGCGCGAGACGCTGAAAATCCTGCAGGCGCAGGAGAAGTGAACGGCTTCCCTCTCCCCTCCGGGGAGAGGGCGGACATGAGCGAAGCGAATGCCGGGTGAGGGGTAACCTCTGTCTTGCAAAAAGCATTTACCCCTCACCCCGGACTCGCTTCGCTCGCTTGGCCCTCTCCCCGGAGGGGAGAGGGAAAAAGCGACGTGAAAACGGGGCTGAATTCCGTGACCGGGGCTGTTTCTGAAGTGTACATTTCATAAGGGCGGCCGCGCAAAGATGACTGAACAAGCAATCCAACTGAATTGCGAGCAATGCCGGGAACTGCTGTCGGATTATATCGACCGGGAGCTCAAAGGCAGCGAGAAGGCCGCCGTCGAAAAACATCTCAGCACCTGCACCAAATGCGGCACTGAATCCACCCGCATGAGCGGCCTGAAAAAGATTGTTCAGCACTGGGACGGCGTCAAAGGTTCGGGCGAATTTCGCAAGTCGGTCATGGAGAAGATGATTCGCGAGTCGCAGCAGATGCCCTCCAAGCAGTTCACCGACGCCGCCCGCGATGCGGCCACAGGCTCGAGCATCAACACCCCCGAAAGCGAAATCCGCACACTTCCGCCCATCTGGATTTTACTCGTCGCGGCCGTCTGCTCAGTCGCTGCGTACTATCTGGTGTTGTGGCTGCGCGGCGTGTAACTTTCGCTACAAAGAATCTCAGATTTATAGCAAGAAAACTGCGCCAGCCTCGTCTGTATTAGGGTATACTTTGGCTAGCCTTTCTATGTTCTGCACAATGAGTCTTGACATCTGCTTTTCCGCACACGTGCGTTTCTGGACAGAATGCTTTAGGCTGTCTTCTGGCAGAAGCGGACTCTATAACGCACAGTGCAATTTTTTTCAGGTTTAGACGGACTCTGGAATAGCGCTGCAGACATGTGATAGACTCTGGACTGCGCAGTCTGGACTTTATGGTAGGAATTGACGCCTTGAGCGATTCAGTCTTAAGTCAACCTGTCGTTCCGCCGCAGCCTCTCGAAAAAGCACCTATGATTGACGTCCACGCACTGTGCAAGATTTTTCACACCCATCAAGGCCAGGAACAGAAAGCCGTCGACGGCCTCTCCTTTAAGGTTGCCCGAGGCGAGATCTACGGTCTGCTCGGTCCCAATGGCGCTGGAAAAACTACGACGCTCCGCATGCTTGCCGGACTGATGCAGCCAACTTCAGGCGAGGTGAGCATCGACGGCGCACCCGGCAGCAGCGATCCGCAGGCGCTGAAGCTGCGCACTGGCTTTCTGACTGCAAAGGTCGGGCTTTACAGCCGCCTGACGCCACGTGAGACGCTCACGTATTTCGGCGAGCTGCGCGGCATTCCGCCGGAGGAACTCAGGCAGCAGGTTGACGAACTGATCCGCCTGCTCAGCCTCACCCCGTTCGCCGACCGCCGCTGCGATGGCTTTTCGACCGGTGAAAGCCAGCGCGTGCAGATTGCACGGACACTCGTGGGTAATCCCCCGGTACTGATCCTCGACGAGCCGACCAACGGCCTGGACGTTTTGAGCAATCGCCTGATTCTCAATTTCGTCCGGCAGGCAGCAAAGGACGGCCGCACGATCATCATCTCGACCCATCACCTCGACGAAGTCGAAACGCTCTGTCACCGGTTCGGCCTGATCCATAAGGGAAAGATGCTCGCGGAAGGCACTATCGGCCATCTGCGCGAGCTCTCCGGAAAGGAACGGCTCAGCGACATTTTCCTGGAGCTGGTGGAACGTGTCGAAGGCCGCGCGCCAACAGACGGCGTGGGACCGGTGCTGATCGATCCGCCTGCGGGCGTAGACGCAACGAGCCTTGCTACGGTGGGCGCTGCGAACGAAGGAGGTGCCGATGTTATCTCCTAAAGTTCGCGCCGTATTCATCAAGGAATTGCGCGACAGCCTGCGCGACCGCCGCACGATCTTCGCTTCAGTCGTCATTCCCGTGCTGCTCTACCCCATTATGCTGCTGTTGTCCGCGGAAGTATCGCAGATCGCCAAGGCGAAGCTCGAGCGCGAAGTTCACGTGGTTGCCGTCCCAAAGGGCACGCTTGAATTTTTCGTCTCGCTCAATGCGCTGCCTAAAGACGAAGACGAGAAGAAGCCGGACGTTAAGCCCGACGCCGAAGCAATGAAAGCTGCGATGCCCGCATCGCCGCTGGCGCCGAAGTCAGACGCCATGCCGCAGCCGACACTGATCTTCAAAGAGTACACCGAAGCAGATGCGGACACGGCGCTGGGCGCCGGCGAGATTCGCGCCTCGGTGCTGCTGGCGGCGGACTTCAAAGAGCTTATCGGGAGCGAGAAACAGGCGAAGCTGGAAGTGCGCTACGACCAGGCCGAACAGCGTTCGCGCGACGCGGCCGAACGCGTGCGGAATCTATTGGAACGCTATGAACGCTCGATCGTCAAAGACCGTCTGGCGCGAAACAATCTCGACCTGGCCACGCTGCATCCGCTGAAAGTCACCACAACGAATGTGGCCAAGGCCGCCAAAGTCGGCGGATCGGTGCTCGGATCGTTCCTGCCGCTGCTGTTCATCATGATGCTGATCACGGGCGCAATTCATCCCGCGATCGACATGACTGCCGGCGAGAAAGAACGCTCAACGCTTGAAACGCTGATCAGCACGCCCGTGCGGCCGATTGAGATCATCACCGGAAAGTTCCTGGCCGTTGCAACGATGGCGCTCGGTAACGCGGCGCTCAATGTCTTCAGCTTTGCGCTTACGATTTCAATGATGCCGCTTCCCAAGTCCGCCAATTTCTCATTCCCGTGGGAAGCCCTGCCCCTCACGCTGCTGCTGCTCATTCCGCTCGCGCTGTTCTTCTCCGGTCTGCTGCTGGCCGTCTCGAGCCTGGCCGCAAACCAGAAAGAAGCGCAGATTTACTGCCTGCCGATTTATCTGGTTCCAGTCATCGGCATGATGGTCGTTTCCATGCCTGGCATCGAGCTTGAAGGACCGCTGCTGCTCGCGCCAGTTGCCAACGTCGCCTTGCTGATCAAGGAACTCTTCCTCTCGCACGGGACTGCGCAGCAGATTACGTTCGTGTTTTTCAGCACGTGCCTTTACGCAGCCGGATCGGTTGCGTTCGCCGGACGCGTGTTTGCCCGCGAAGAAGTCCTCTTCTCTGAACAGGCCAGCCTGCGTCTGTTCCTCAGCCGCAAGTTTTTCAAAGCAGGCGGTATTCCCAAGGCCGGTGACGCGCTGCTGGTAGCCGCGCTATTATTCCCGCTGAACTTCTATTTCCAGCTCGGCCTGCAGAAAGTCCTGATGAGCGCCGATGGCTTCAACGCGTCCAACTTCTCACTGATGGTCCTGCTTCCGCTGTGGTGTCTGTTCATGGCCCTGCCCATCGCCGTAGCCTGGTATCTGAAACTCGATCTGAAGAAGACGTTCCTCTGGAACGCGCCGACAGCCCGCGCAGTGCTCGGCGCCGTCTGCCTGGGCATGGGTTCGTGGCTCGTCGCGCAGCAATTGCTCGCGTTTCAGACTCACTTCTGGCAATTTTCGGCCGGCGAAATGGAAGCACTCGAGCGGCCGATGCGCGAACTGTCGAATAGCTACTCCGGCTGCGCATTGCTCATCTTCCTCATCGGCGTCACGCCCGGCATCTGCGAAGAACATTTCTTCCGCGGATTCCTGCAGCAGGGCTTGCTGAAATCCGGCAAGTGGGCGGCATTAATTGCCGTCGGCGTGATCTTCGGCGCGTATCACTTCCCGCTCTTCCGCCAGCCCATCGTCATGCTGATGGGCGTGGTGCTCGCGTGGGTGGCATACGAAACGCGCAGCATGTGGCCTGGGGTCATCTACCACACGCTTCACAATTCGCTCGGCATGACCGGACCAGGACTTTTGAAGTGGAAGCCTGAAGTAACGCCGCCCGGAGAGCCAATGGCCAACGTGCCGCTGCAATATCTGATTCCAGCGCTGCTGCTCTTTGGGCTGGGCCTGCTGCTGGTGCGCGGCGCACGCCGCGACGGCGCGGAGCCAAACGGCAAAGAGACGGCGAATCAAGCGCACCCGGGCAAGATGGAGCCACCCGTGCTGACGGGAGTCGGGGTTTAAAAGCGGCTCTTGGCTCTTGGCGAAAACGGTTGCCGCAAAAGTGACTTCTTAGCTGATATCGCTTCATGGTAAAAAAGACGTCGCGCGGTGAGTTTCGCGGCGTACAATCCGCCCCTTTGATTTTCAACACATCGGACGGGGGCGCAGCCTTGAAGAAGGCCGCAGATCAGTCATGGACGAACGCGTCATTGCAATCGATGGTCCGGCCGGCAGCGGGAAATCCACCGCGGCGCGGCGGCTTGCCGAAGCGATCGGCTTTGTGCATCTGAACACCGGCGCGATGTACCGGGCTGTGACGCATCTGGCGCTCGAAAGCGGCATCGATCTCAACGACGAAGAACGTGTCTCGGACGTCGCTGATGCAATGAAGTTCGACTACAAGATCATCGAAGGCGCACAGCACTTCATCGTCAACAAGAACGATCTCACCCACGAATTGTTCACGGCATCGCTGACAAAGGAACTCAAGCCGGTCGTCAACAATCCGGCAGTGCGCGGCGTGCTCGTCAAGAAAATGCGCGATGCCGTGCATCATCTCGTGAAAGACGGCATCAAAGGCGTGGTAATGGAGGGCCGCGACATCGGCACGGTCGTATTTCCGGATTCTAAACTGAAGTTCTATATTCACGCCGACCTGGACACCCGAACCAAACGCCGCGCCGCCGAGCTCGCTGCGCGCGGCGAAAAGTTCGACATGGAAGGCCTGAAAAGGCAGATCAAGTATCGCGACGAAACCGATGAGCAGCGCGAGATCGGCGCCTTGAAACAGGCGCACGACGCAATCGATATTGATACCTCGCAGCTCGATGAAGCCGCGACGCTCAACATGCTGCTCGAAGAAGTCCGAAAGAAAGGGCTGGCGTGACCAACGGCTTTGACACAAAGATACGAAGGCTCAAAGACACGAAGGAAATTTAGAGGCTAGTTCTTATAGAACGCAGACGATTGATCCGCATTCCCTCACCCTCCCCTTTGTGTCTTAGCGTCTTAGAGTCTTTGTGTTGATCTGTTACTCCCCGTCGTCTCCGTTGAACTCGGCTTTGGGCCACCAGATGAAGGACTTTTTGTAGCGGCCGCTGCCGTCCTGGCCCCAGCGGGAGATGTAACCGCGGCAGTCGATGTGAACGTGGCTGCGCACTGAATCTTCGGAATCCCATTCGTAGACGCCGATGCCGCCGGGAACGACCGCGCCTTCCAGTTCCAGCTCGCGGCAGGCGTTGCCGATGATGATGCCGTCTTTGCGATCGAGCTTGCCGTCGCCATTGAGATCGTCCATGTGCTTGTCATTGTCTTCGTCGATGCAGATGTCGACGGCATCGCCGTAGCAGTGCCGGCTGTACGCGGCCCCGCCGATGGACTTGTTGTAATCGGGGGTGCGGAAGCCGCTGGTCACCCAGAATTTCGTGACCTTCACGCCTTTGGAACGAAGCCGCTCGCGCAATTTGATGAGCTTGTCGATCAAGTCCGGCCGCAGCGCCAGGACGTCCGTGTGCCGCGTGGTAGTGAAAACCTTTCTGCCGTCAGGTCCTTTGTAATCTTTGAAGGCGACCAGGTCGCCGAGATCAAAATCGGGTCCAAGCTTGAGGGGAATCGTCTCTTTGTTGAGCGTCGCAAAGAACTGCGGCACGCGGTACTGATTGGCATTTTCGCGAACGCGGCGCACAGTGGACTTTTCGGGATCGTGATACGCCCCGATGCTCTTACCATTCACCTTCACGATTGTGCGGTCGCCCTGCACCTGTGTTTCAGCGTGGCTGAGAACAAAGACTTCAAGCGTGTGTTCGTTCGAAGATTTCACTTCCGAGCGCCACAAAAATTTATAAAGCCCCGGCTGCTGCGGCGCGCGGCAACTCTGGGCGCCGCCAGCTGGAGGATTGATCTCGCCGCCTTCGTGATCCCAGGTCGAGGACGGCGGAAGTTCGACGAAATAGCCCGCAGAATTCGCCGGATCGGGGCGGACGTTGAAAGCAGCGCCCGCAGGAACGAAGAAGACGTTACCGGGCATAAAACGGCCGCCAAACTTCTGATTGGACTTTGAGGCTTCGACGTCAATACGCCAGGCAGACAACGGCGCCGGCGCATGCTGCGAAGCCGAGGCGATTTGTCCGGGAAGCGATGGCCCCGCGCTCCTCCAGAAGAAGACGACTGCGCCCAGGATGGCGACAAGCGAAACGATCACTGCGGCCGAGGCGCCGGTGCGCGGCCGCGCGGGAGTACTCCAGGGAACAGAACTGCCGGCCATAAACGATCCTCATCAGACGAAAGGTCCTGATGGTTTTATCGGCCGGAACGCGACAGAAACGCAGGCTTTGATCGGGAAAGATTCGGTGAGGCTCGAATTTTTTTCAGCACAGATCCCAGGTAATTGAAAACTCAACAGGCTTTTGCTCAGCGCATCGCAGCGACGCTTCCAGCAGAGCGCGGTAAATTTCCGCATCATGGCAGGCGCTGTCGGCCGGCTTCTCGCGCGGATGCAGTGGCGGCGCGGGACGTCTCTCATCGCCCACAATGGAGCTATACCACGCGCGGCATGCAGCATCATTCTCATCGAAGGTGAGCAGCCAGCTGAAGTACATGTCGTTCGCGAACGAAGCTCGCAAGGCAATGCAATGAGAGGGATAAAGAATCTGAACCGTTTCCTGAACGGCGTTCGGTGGACGCGCGCTCAGTGCAGCCTTCATGTCTTCAGGCGTTTGAGCGAAGAGCGAATGGCGAATGCAGCGTGACGCCGAAACCAGATCCGCAGCCTCTGCAGACGTCACGGACCAGCTGGCTTGCTCACAGCCGCCTTCGAACGCATTCCTGGATTCGGGCGCACGTTTGAGTCGATCCTCGAGCAGGCTCAGCGACAGATCGTACGATGGGGCGTCGTCGAAATGATGAGAGGAAATCTGCAGCCTGGATGCAGCCGCCTCGCGCGAGATGTCCACAACCATCGCAAGCAGGCCGTTGTCCGCGGGGAGCGAAAGGATGCACTGCCAGGATTCAAGCGGCCGTTCGCCCTGCGCAGCCTCGTTCATAATAGATGCTTATCCGTTGCCAGACCTGCGCCGTATGCTAGTGTGATAATTCTATTCTATACCCTATCTCCGGTGGAGAAAAATGCATGAGCACGGTCACGCTCTATTATCAGCGTCCCACGCGCGTTCTCGTCCGCGATCTTGTTATCAACCTGATCGTCGCCGCTGGATTGTCGCTGCTCATGGCGCTGGCCTATGTGCTCCTGGTCACGCGCTACAACCCGCTTCGCTGGATCGGCATTCCAAGTATTACTTATCTGACTATTTTCGCCGCGCCATTGGTCGGGGCCGGCGTGGGACTGCTCACGAAGAATGCGTGCGAGTGCGGCAACTTCCTGCGGCCGGGTGCGGCAAAGCTGATGGCGATCGCAATGGCCATGTTCATGCTTTACGCCATCTGGGTCTTCTTTCTTTACTTCAATTTCAATTACTTCTCGTTGAATCCGATCGACCTCTTGGATGTCGAAGATTATCTGGCGCATCGGGGCTATTTTTTCGGTCGGCCCAGCAGTCCAGTGCCACCAGCGATGCATCACGGAATCTGGCTGGGCGAAGCCGTGCTGATTTTTTTCCTCGCGGGCAATTGTGTCAACCTCACTCCACAGATGCTCTGTCTGACTTGCAATGCCCAGATGGATCGCAAGGACGATCTGCCAAAGCTGGAGCAAACCGATTACGACGCGCTCAAGACAAGTCTTGAAGAAGGCGATTACAGCCGGATAGAATCCCTTTCCGCAAAGAATCCGGAAGATACGCAATTCCTTGACGTTGCTCTTTATCGCTGCAAAAAGTGCAACGACCGGGCATACCTGACCCTTTATCGCGTGCGCGAGACCTCCGACAGCTACGACAGCGCGCCGGTGATCGAAAACATAGCCATACCTGTGCCGCTTTCGTTGACGCTCGAACAGAAAGTTCCCGCGCCAAAAACCGACGAGCCCACTGAGCCTGCCAACGCCGAAGCCTAAACAGAGAGCGCAGCGAGCACGTCGTTCCACATTGCCGCCCGGCTCTGCTCGCGCGAAACATTCGTGGGAATTCTGCAGATCGCCGTGAAAGCGCCGCCATTTGCCACGAGCTCGGTTTCAAAGGGGCGCTCGAAAGATTGCTGCTGATTGCGAGCGATTTCGGCATCGGCTTCGGAGCCATGAAAAATGCAGTCTGTGGCTCTTTCGTTCAAATGCTTCTCGATTATCTCCGGCGTTGCTTGGGCATAGATCAGGATGCTGCGCCGCCCGCGCTTGCGCGCTTCGCCGGCGGCTGCTTTGCGCAGGGCGCGCGTGGAGAACGTACCGTCGAGAACCACGCTTTGCTTCGTGTCAAGTTGCGCTCCAGCGCGTGCACAGAGCAGTTCGTAAACGCGTTTGGAAACGATTCCCGCATAGCGGCGTTCTCGCGGCTGGCCGCGCGGAACCAGTTCGTCGCGCAGAATATCCGTCGCCAGGTGCGGAACCTTTAATCGCGAAGCCAGGTGCGACGCAAGCGTGCTCTTTCCACTGCCTGAGGGTCCGCAGAAAACGAAGAGCACGTCTTCGCCGCGAAGCGCGTAACGAACAGCCAGATCAAAAAGCACGCGCGCCTGTGTTTCGGAGCGCTCGCGCTGTTCGTGCGGAACATTCGAATCCTGCGAAACCCAGGCCGCCACTTTGGCCTTCACGAAGGCGCGATAGCCGAGATAAAAATTCAGCAGGCGCTCCGGCAGCTGCGGATCGCAAGCGGCCTTGTATGTCGCCAGCAATTCCCGGCTGAGGTCCTCCCGGCCGCGCGAATCGACATCCATGGCCAGGAAGGCGATATCCTGTGCGCAATCACAGATGCGAAAACGGTCGTTGAATTCGATGCAATCGAAGGGAAGTACGGGCCCGTTTTCCGGCAGAAAAATGTTTTCAGCGCGCAGATCGCCGTGGCCATCAACGATGAAGCCGTCGCGCACCCGCTGTTCCAGAACACTGGCGTAATTGGCGAGAAAATAGCGGGCTCTTGAATCAATAAACTTCAGCGCACCCTCGGCCAGAACATCGTGGCTGAGCGCCGCCCCTTCGCGGACGTTCTCGTTGATGTTATATGTCAGCGTGCGAATATAGTCTTTCGGCTCGCCCGCCGGACTCTGCTGCCTCTGCTGTTTATAAAAGGAGGCGAGCGTTTCGGCGATTCGGCGCATGTCAGTGGCGGAAACCTGATCGCGAATCAGCAGTTCATCGAGCATGCGCCCGGCCGGCAGTCGCCTCATCCAGACAGCCCAGTCGATGATCTGATCGCCGGGACACTCTTTTTCAGCCAGCCGGACAGTGCCGTCGGCGTCCCGAATAACAGGTCGCAGGCCGAGGTATAAATCCGGACACAACCGGCGGTTCAGTACCACTTCGCGTTCACAGGCCCAGCGGCGTTTTTCGAGAGTCGTAAAATCCAGAAAGTCGAAGCGAACGTGTTTTTTCAGCTTAAACGCGAACTCGCCGGCAAGGTAGACCCAGCCAATATGAGTCTGCAGAAGCGTAACGGGAGCAGCGTACGACGGCAGTCCGAAAGCGGCCGGCTCAAGTGGCAATGGCGCCTGACGCGGCAGGTTCATGCTTTTTTCCTTATAGGAAGCAGCGGTCTCATGCAGTCACTCCCTTGATTGACATTCTCCCACGCCGGTGCACGTGTTCAATGATGGTTGGGTTAAGATTTGACACTAAGCGAATGTTAGGTGGGTGAAAGGTCAAAAAGGGATTGACAGTTAAGAAAACAGGCTAGATTCTTTAAGTTACTAGGAATACGGCGGTTTGCACCTTAACGGGTCTGCATTTACGCGGGCTGAAATCAGCTTGAGTTTATTCAAGCGCAGCCCATGTGCGTTCTAAATGCATGGAGAGGACACTACATGCGACTGTGGCATCTGTCAGCGCTGGTTGCTGGTTCAATTCTGTTCAGCCCCCTTGCTAAAGCGGGCGAAGTCCAGCTGATTGAAATCAAAGATCTGCCGGTCGGCGCTGACCCTGAAGAAGAGCAGTACCTTAAAAAGAAACTCCAGGCGCGCCAGGAGGTCATGGAGAAGCGCCGCAAACTCTTCGACGATTTCAACAAGACTCTCGGCGAGCTCAAGGATCAGCGCGAGAAAGTGTCGCAGCTGGGTTCGGCTACCGTGACGATCGATGAAGAGACCAAGACGGTCACCGAGCCCGGAACAATGGAAGGCGCACTCGGACTGAAACAGCCGGTGCGCGATCCGTACGAAGTCAATCCCGACGATTTCCAGATCGTCGATCACGACCGCTGGTCAATCAATCTTACCGATTTCAATTTCGATCCGCCGCAGTACATCGTGACACAGGGAGCGCAGGGCAGCGCCAAGAAGTGGTTTGGCTTCAGCTTCACGGTGATTAACTCGACCCCGAAGAAGCGCCGCATCGCTCCGCAGTTTGTCGCCGTGACCAACAAGGGCGTGTTCAACCATTCAGTGACTGGCTTCGCTCCGGAACGCGCGATCGCCAACTCACTCAACCGGCCGCTGGTGTACTCTGAAGACCTGCGTGACAAGTCCATGCGCGAACAGAATATCGCGCCGCTCGAGTCCATTTCTCACCTGGCCAACTACACGCTCGATCCGGTCAAAGGCGGCACGACACTGACGCCGATGAGCACCTTCGAGCCCGGTCAGACCCGCTGGGGCGCTGCGCTCTGGTCCAACTTCTCCGACGAATTCACCGAACTGAAGATCATCGTCCACGGCCTCAGCAATGCGCACCGCTACGATGAAAAGCTGCGCCGCGTGCTGGTGCTCACGTACGAGCGCCTCGACGACGAATTCCACGTGCAGCGCTCGGAACTCAAGTTGAAAGATCGCCGCTGGGAATACCTCTGGATGTGGGATCAGGACATCAGCGTTCCGCTGCCGGGGGATGCAAAGGATCCGCAGATCAAGGTTCAGACGCTGAAGACGCCTGCCGGCGCCGACAAAGTCGCGTGGGCGTTCCCCTTCCTTGTGAAGAACTCCACGCGCAGCAGCCAGAGCTTCGCGATCAACTCGGTTGCGTTCAGCTGTCCGATTGAAGTGGACGTCGGCGGCACGAAGGTGCCGGTCGAGGTGAAAATCGTCGATGACGGCCGCTCCACGATTTACAAGGCGCAACTGCTGAAGGCGCTCGGCAAGGAATCTCCGAAGGATCGCTACGAACTGAACAAAACCGCGACCGAAGGAAGCAAGACGCAGGCTCAGCGACGCACGGTTGCCGTAGAAGCCGGCCGCGGTCTCGACGAGCTGTGGGCTGTGTTCGACTCGGCCGATGTAGATTGGGACGACGTGCGCCTGCAGGTCGAATCACTGCTCACAGAGAAGATGGACAAGAAGGCCGCCTCCAAGCAGCAGTGGGAAGAGCTCGTGAAGAAGGTTGCCGGCGGCAAGGAGGACCTCATCCAGAAGAATCCGGGTTTCATGTACGATCCGCGCCGCGCCCTGACCGCAGATGAATTCAAGTCGGTGCAGGAGCAGGTTACGAAGGGCATCACTGGAGCACTGGACGCAGCCAAAGCCAAGAAGACGGTCACAGCGTATTTCGATTGCACCAGCGGCCTGTCCACGGGCAAGTACCGCGTCAGCCGCTCATACCGCCAGCCGGGAGTCGTTCAGGAAGAATGGCTGAAGGCCTGGGAAGAACTCGACAAGGCGCCCGCCGCCCAATAATCACCAGAAAAGTTCAACAAAAAGCCCCGCCTGTGCGGGGCTTTTTATTTTGATGCAACACCACGTGCCACCGCCAGTCCCGCAAAGCCGGACGCGAGACAAAGAACCAGTGTCAGCGCGAGATTCAGGAAAGCTGGCCCGACCTTATCTTCTTTAAGCTGTTCGACCAGCAAATGATTGAAAGAACTGTACGTCGTCAGACCACCCAATATTCCGACATTTAGAAACAACCGGGTCTGCGTTCCGACGCTGCCGGCCGCAGCCAGCTCGGCAATCAGCGTAATAAAAAAGCAGCCGACAATGTTCACGGTCAGCGTCGCCATACCGATGTGCGTGGCCGCCAGCCAGCGTTCAAAGAGAATAGCAACTGAATAGCGAGCGCCGCTACCGATTGCACCTCCAAGCATGACCAGCAAAAGGTCATACGAAACGTTCATTGCTTGCTCCTTATTCAGTGTTTGTTGCCGTGCGTTCTGCAGGATCATTCAATTTTTACAAGCGCAAGCCTTCAGAACCGTCTCATTCTGGACGACACTTACGATGACTCTGCTTAACGGAATCCGAAAAAGCGGGTTCTGCTGTGCAGCTACTTGCAATCGTACGGGGGATACCTAAAATAGATCGCTTCATGGTTAAAACATCTGCGCTTGTGCACCAGTCAGCTTTGGGCAGAGCGATAAGCTTCATTGTGCTTGTTCTTGCGTGCGCGGTTTCCTACGCCGGCGAAGACAAGTCGCCCAAGCCGCTGGTAACCGATCTCCCACCCGCAACGAAAGAGCAGGCTCTTCCGGAAGTTGACTGGTCGGCGTCAAAACAGTCCTTCGATGAAGCGCGAAACGCCGTGATTCTGGCAGGCTCGGCTTGGGTCCGCTATCGCGGCAACAAGCTCGAGGCCGACAATATCGTCTTCTTCCGTGAAAGCCGCGAGATGTACGCCGAAGGCAACATCCGCCTGCGCGCGGGCGAATCTGAAATGGCCGCACAGGCGGCGTACGTCGATGTGAACAACGATACGGGCTATCTGATTGACGCGGTGGTGCGTGTTTCAGCCCCTCCAACGGCTTTGAAAGGGCTTGGCGGCAAGGAAGCGAAGGACGAAGATCCGGACCGCGCCGAAAACCGTTCAACACTGCTCAACCGCAGTAAGGATCCCTATGGCGTGTACCTGATGCCCGCTGAAGATCCGCAGGCACGAACCAATCTCGTCTTCAAGGCGCAGAAGATCGTCAAGC
>Ga0196964_10000648_pt1 | contig 19737 bp, 28 predicted proteins | sample S1_10metaG_FD_148615 | JGI IMG/M metagenome (GOLD analysis project Ga0196964, IMG submission 148615) | Soil microbial communities from Anza Borrego desert, Southern California, United States - S1_10 | ecosystem: Environmental > Terrestrial > Soil > Desert | place: USA: California | collected... | reverse complement strand
GTCCTTCGGTGGCGGCCGCCGTTTGATCTCCGCCACGGCGACGGCGGTCCCGCGCGCGGTTCGGAAGTCTTTGACCAAGAAGCCACCGCCGTCCAAACCGCTGGCGTAGCTGCGAAGGTGCTCGGCGTCCGTGTCAAACAACCGGCCCCCTCTGGACTTGGCGGTTTTCTTCCGCTCTAGCAGCATCTTGGCCAGGTCCGGGTTCTTAACCGGATAGTGGTTCCTGATCCCTTCTTTGCCGATGAAGTCCAGGACCACCTGCTTGCCCTGCACTTTTACGTGCTCGGCGCGCAGGGTGGTGGCGCCGTAGGCTTTCACCTTGGCGCCGGTGTCCTTGTCGCTGCCGGGGCGGGTGGCCTGCTCCTGGATCAGCCACAGGCAGTCCGCCTCCTCCCTGGTCTCTTCCCGCTTGCGGTTGCGCTGGTTCTCCGCGTAGACCGCCTTTTCCTTCTTCATCAGCTCGCGGATGCGGGCGAACTTGAGGGCGGCCGTCCGCATCGTGTAGGAGTCGGAGTAGACGGTCTTCAGGCGGCCCTTCGCGTCCCGGGCCGTCACCAGCACGTCGCTGTCCGGGTCGGCGCTGACGCGCACGTCGGTCCAGTCCGGCGGCACCATGCTCGGCTTGATGTGCGCCGGGGCGGCCTTGCCGCCGGCCAGCACGATCTTCGCGGCCTTGCCCTTGCCCACGCGCCGGGCCGGCACCAGGCGGCCGCGCTTGGCGGCGAGCTTGCCGGGCTTCTTTTCGGCGGGCTTGGCGGACGGCTGCTTCGCCTCAGCCGGCTTCTGGTCGTCGCCCTGGCCGGACGGCTTGCAGTGGCCCTGCCGGTCGCGCGGGCAGGTCTCGAAGTAAGACTCTTTCGCGGCTTTCTGGAACACGCCGCCCAGCGCCTTGCGGCGGGCGGCGAACGGGGAGGGCGGCAGGGACTTGCGCGGCGGCTCCCCTTCAAACAGCGCGTCCAGGAAAGCGCGCCCGGCGCGGCCCACCAGCTTGCGGTACAGCTCCGGCTCCTGGACCTTGAGGCGGATCGCCTCCGCGATCCGCTCGGAGAGCAGGCGCCGGTCCAGCAAGCCGGTCTGGAGTCCCTGGTCCTCGTACTGTTGGCGGCGCTCGCCGAAGTAAGACTCGTAGCGCAGCACGCTCGGGGTCGGCACACGCTCCTTGGAAAAGACGCGGCGGGCACGTTCCATCACTTCCGGCGACAGCCGGTCCTGGACGAAGTGCCCGGCCTCGTGCGCGACGACCTGCCGCAGCTCATGCGCCCCCACGTCCGGCACGTACAGGTCCGCGTGGGGGTACTGGTCCCGGTACCACTCCGCGGCCACGCGCCGGCCGTTCATGTCGCCGGTCATGAAAGCGGTGCCGCCGGAGAACGCCTCCGGGTCCACCCGCACCCCGCCCGTTTTGTCGGAGAAGGCGCCGCCGCGGTCCTTGGCCAGTCCGGTACTATCATCCTTGACCTCCAAGCCGGCGACCAGGTGCAGCGGGAAACCGGCCAGCGCCGCCGCGGCGACCTTGGCGCGGGACTTGTCCGAGAGCGCAACGCGCGGCTTGCCGGCCGGCTTGGCCGGCTTCTTGGCGGACGGTGGGCCGCCCCCGCTTCCCCCGGACGCCGGCGTGCAGCCCGTCTGCTTGGCGGTTTCCCCGGGGCCGCACGGCTCGCCGCGCGCCTTGGTGAAGACGCCCCCCAGCGCCTTGCGCCGCAGCGCGAACGGGGACGGGGCGAGGCGGAACGTCACGGCGTCACCCCCTCCGGCCGGTAGCCGTGGCGGCGGGCCAGGTCCGCCAGCGCCGGCCCGGCCGGCGTCCGCAGCACCTGCGCCCAGGTGACGTCGCCCTCCCCGTGGCCGCGGCAGGCGCCGACGTCCCGGGGGATGACCTCCAGCACCTCCTCGATGCGCACGACCGGCACCTGGCGGCCGGCCAGGGCCAGCAGGGCGTGGAGCCGGTCCGCCCGCAATCCCTCGATCCGCACGCGCGCGTAGCGCAGGCCCGCGCGCCGGCCCGCCTCCTCCGCCAGGGCGTTCCAGCCCAGGGCGTACTGCGCCGCCTTCTCCAGCGCCGTGCCCTTGCGGCAGGCGGGCAGGTGCTTGCGCACGAAGTCCGCGTTGCCGCGGTCCTCGGTGGCGAACCAGTCGTGCAGCGCCAGGCAGCGCACCACCTTGATAGGGTCGCGCACCAGGTGCACCACCACCGCCCCGGCCGGCAGCCGCCACAGCCAGGGCACGGCCAGCCAGGACGCCTCCGCGTCCCGGCCCTGCCAGGCGGCGTCCACGCCCCGCGCGTCCGCGTCCGGGCGGTAGATTTTTTCATGCCCGGCGCGCAGGCCCAGGGACTCCAGCACCTTGGCGACGTACTGGGTGCCGCTGCGGGCGCAGCCGGTCACCACCAGCGGGCTACGCATGGTCGGGCTTCCTCAGCAGCAAGAAGACGGTGACGTGCGGGTGGGCGCGGCCGTCATAGGCGTCCGCGTCCGCTTCTTTGACGATCCCGCGGTCGTCGGGGCAGTCGCAGCCGCCGGACAGGAAGAAGACCTTCTTCTCCACCGCGAAGTCCTTGACGATCCGATCTTGCAGGGAGCGCTTGCAGTAGACGCGCCAGTCGCTCTCGACCGCGAACTCCCGGCCGTAGGGCACCGTGACGTAGAAGCGGCCGCCCGGCTTGAGCAGCCGGTAGACCCAGTCGCAGGCGCGGGCGTCGTAGTCCGGCGCGCTGCCGCGGAAGCCGTACAGCGGCAGGCCGAAGTGCTCCAGCGCGGACGTGGACACCGCCGCGTCGAAGTCCCGGGCCAGGAACGGGGCGATCTCCAGGAAGTCTCCCTCCGCGCGGGCGTAGTTGTGCGGCAGCCGCCAGTCGTGGCGGCGCAGGTCTACGCCCAGCGTGCGGAAGCCGTTGTCTGCCAGCACGCGGCACAGCGGCGACTCGTTGGCGCCCACCTCGATGACTTTGGCGGCCCGGCCTTCCGTCGCGGAGAAGTGCGCCAGGGCCATGATGGTGTCGCAGTCCAGGCCGCCGTACTGCGGGTCCACGCGCAGCCCGGACGGCCAGTCGTCCTGGATGGCCTGGTGCCGCTGGTACCACTCCACCGCTTCCATCAGCCTACCTCGTAGCCGTAGCCGCGGGCCAGGGAGGCCAGCTCCTGGCCGCCGCGGACCGCCCTGATCTCGTCCCACGTCAGCGGCCCGTGCGGCCGGCCGCAGGCGCCGATGCCGGGCGGCACGGCGGCCATCGCCCCCGCCACCGCCTCCGCCGACACCTCATGCCCGCACGCCGCCAGCCAGCCGCGCAGCCGGCCGGCGTTCAGGTCTTCGACGTTGTAGCCGTAGAGGGTGAAGTCGCCGGCCCAGTGGGCGGCCCGCACCATCTGGCCCCAGCGCAGGCAGTACCAGACGGCCCGCTCCAGGTCCGTGCCCTCGCGGCACTCCGGCAGCAGGGCGCGCACGAAGCGGGCGGAGGCGTCGTCGTTGCTCAGCAACCCGTTGTCGCGCCAGCAGCGCACCACCTTGAGCGGGTCGCGGCGCTGGTGCCAGACCACCACGTCCGCGGGCAGCTGGGACAGGAAGGGGACCGCCAGCCAGGAGGCGCAGGCCGGCTTGCCCCGCCAGCGGTCGGACAGCTCCGCGGCCGCGGACCAGGGCCGGCACGGGTCCAGGTCGTGGCGGTAGACCTGCTCGTGGGTGCAGGGCACACCGAGGGCGGTGAGGAGGCGGGCGGCGTACTGGGTACCCGCCCGCCCCCAGCCGGTGACGAGGATGCGGTAGGCCACCGGCGGCACCCCCGCGGGGAAAGGGTTACAGGGCGCCGCCGGTGCCGCTCAGCTGCCGGGTGAAGGACACCGAGAAGCCGGGCGTGCCGGAGCGGGTGGCAGCGATGAGGCCGCTGTAGAACGGCCGGTCGATGACGATCGGCCGGGCGTCCCACTCGGTGGCGGCCACGCCGGACACGGCGCCGCCGCGGTAGGTGGACGGGATGACCGCCAGCACCTTGTGGCCGGAGGCCGAGAACGGCCCGCCGGAGGTGGCCACGGCGCCGTCGTAGATCAGCACGCTCTGGCCCGAGATCATCTGCACGTGCTGGAGCACGTCGTGCAGGCGGCCGGCGCCGGAGGTGATAGCCACGTCGTTGCCGGCGGCGGTGCCGGAGAAGTTGGTGAACGTCTCCATGCCGCCGCGGTTGACCAGGATCTCGCCGGTCTGCAAGTCACCGGACTTGCGAGGAGTACCGGCAACGAACTGCGGCCGTCGGATCGGCTCGCTCATCGGTTCAGCCCTCTGGGTGGGGTAGGGGCGGGTCCGGCGGCCTTGCGGGCCGCGGGCGGGGCGGCGACGCTGCCCCCCCGCTTCCCCCAAGCGTATCCCGGGGCCGGATTTTTCGTCAACCGCCGCGGGCCGAGGGCTACTTCGTGACCTGTTTGAACAGCGGCATCCCGTCCGGTCCCGTCGGCACGTAGATAGTGGTATTTTTGTGGACGGCACACTCTTTCAGAGCTTCGATCCACAAGTAAACCAGGTAGTGGTGATCGAGATCCTTCTTGATGATGGCCTGGGCGTCGGCGATGCCCTGAGCCTCCACCCGCTTCCGCTCGGCCTCCTGCTTCTCCTTCTGCAGGACGAAGGTCATCCGCTGGGCGTCCTGGTCGGCGGCCAGCTTGGCTTCGATCCGATCCTTGACTACCTGAGGCATCTGCACGTCACGGAGCAGGACCTTCTCACAGACCAAGCCACGCTCAGCTAGGGCGCCCTTCACCGCCTCAGTGATGGAGTGCTCCACCTGCTCGCGGGCGGCCGTGTACAGGTCTTTGGCCTCATACTTGGTGGTCGCGTCCCGCAGGGCGGAGCGGAACTGGGACTGGACCAGCACCGCCTCGTAGTCGGGACCTACCGTGCGGTAAATTTCTACCGCTCGCTCGGGCGAGACCGAGTAGAGCAAGGACGCCTCCAGTCCCACGGACAGCCCTTCCTTGGTGGGGACCGTGGCTGACTCTTTATCCTCCTTGGTTTGCAGGCTCACCTTGTGGACCGACTTCCACGGGGCTACGAAGTGCAACCCTTCATCGAGGGTATTCGCCTCTACCTTGCCGAAGCTACTAACCACGCCGAGGTGACCCGTCCACACGAAGGTGGCCGACATCAGCAGGAGTACGCCCGCCAGCAGGATGGCCGCTCCGGCGGCGCCCGCAGCGATCATCGTTAAGTTATTTCGCATCACCTCGTCCTCCGAAAATTGATATTACTGTTACTCCACCGCCGGGACGGCGTCAACCACCAGGGACAGCGATGGTTGCATGTCGATCGTCTCGCGCACGATCTGCTGCGTGCGCTCGTGCGCCGCTTCCCGGAACGCGGCCGGCAGCGGGACGAACCCCGCCTCGGTGAGCTGGCGGCACAGCGTCTCGCGGTCGTACATGGCCTGGTGGCCGGCGAACAGCAGCGCCCACAGCTTGCCGGCCGGCGTGGGCGCGGCGGCGCTGCCGTCATTGATCTCGTCGAACTGGTCCAGGCCGGCCGCACAGCGAGCGTCATCCGGCTCCGCGTTGCGGTGGGCGTACAGGCCCGTCAGCAGCCCCGCGTCCGGCACGATGATGCGCATGGCGCCGGAGTCCGGCTTTAGGGCCCGCCGGCAGTCGCGCAGGAACCGCAGCCCCTCCTCGTAGGTCAGGTGCTCCAAGAAGTGGCAGGCGGCGATGAGGTCCACGGCCCCGGTCGGGTAGGGCAAGCCCTGGCGGACGTCGTGGCGGGTGAACTGGTAGCCGTGCTGCTGGGCGAACGCGCCCAGGTCGTGCACGTCGATGTTCACCCAGCCGTGGTGGGCCATCGTGGTGAAGCTACCGACGTTCAGCTTCAGCTTGCCGTCCAGCTTCGGCAGGGCGGCCGCCAGGTCGCCGGCCTCCAGCTCCTCCTTGTCCACCACTTCATGTTCTTGCAGGCCGTGCTTGTCGAACAGCGCTCTCCACCATTCACGGGGCCGGAGCGTGACATGAGTTTTGTCAAAGCCGTCGTCCCGGCCGCCGAAGTCGATGCCGTGCAGGCCGCGGCGCGTAACCCGGGCCAGCTCGTCCAGGACGGCGGGCAGGTGGCGTTCGGGGATGTGCTCAAACGTGGCGACGGAGAACGCCAGGTCGAATTCTTTCTTGCCCAGCGGCCAGGGCGTTTCGCAGATGTCCTTGCGGAGCACGCCCTCGCAGGCGCGCGTCAGCCAGCAGTGCTCGCTGACCTCCAAGCCCTGCGCCTTCACGCCGGCGTCCTGGAGGCGCTTGAGTATGTAGCCTCTGGCGCAGCCGACCTCCAAGACGCTCTGCGGCCGGCGGGTCATGACGTGCTGGAACGTGAGCCAGTGGACCGGGTAGTCCCAGTAACCCTCGCGGGCGTAGCCGCCCACCTTGTCGCCACCGTTGAAGTACGCTTTGTCGAACAGCTCAGCCGGCGGGGCGGAAGCTTCCGCGGGCGCGGCGGCCGGCGCTTGCGCCACCACCGTGCCGACGTGCGGCCCGTCCGCCACGACGGCGACCGGCGTCACGTTGGTGCCGAAGACGTTGGGTGACGGACCGGCGCCAGACTGAGACTCGATGACGCGGCGAACCTCCGCCGCGTCCGGCTGGGGGATAGACAGCGGCTTGGTCGCTTCCGCCGCCATGTCGGTGGCCCGCTCGCCGTGGGGTACCACGGTGACGTCGACGAAGCCCGCCTCCTGGAGCAGCTGCGTCAAGATGGCCGGTGACAAGTAAACTTTGTGGGCGTTGTCCGGGTAGTCCTGGTCACCGAACAGCACGCAGCTGGCGGACTCGAACGCGCCCTTGCCGTCCCAGCCCTCCGGGTGCTCCTGCACCCACCGGAGCTGCGCCTCGGTGTTGGCCGTGACGATGACGGCGCGGCCGCCGGGCTTGAGCACCCGGTGGATTTCCCGCAGCAGCTGCGGCAGCCGCCGGTAAGAGACGTGCTCGATGGAGTAGTGGCTGAGCACGCCGTCGAACTCGTCGGACTGGATCGGCAGCGGCTCGTTGAAGTCCGCGGTGAAGTCCACCGTCGGCTGGCCGTCCGGGCCGTGGCACATGCGCACGTCCACGGCCACGTCCCGGCCGCCGCGGCAGGCCGGCTGCACGAACGGCCGGTCCCCGCCCCCCAGCTCCAGCACCCGGTCCGTGGGGTGCTTCCGCAGCGCGATGGTCATGCTAGCTCTCCAGCCGGAAGTAAGTGACCTCTTCCGCGGTCAGCGCCACCGCCACGTCCGGGGCGCAGGTGAAGGCGCGGGCGTGCTTCTCGTACTGCTCCGCCTTGGCGCGGTGGTCCAGCATCTTGGTCTTGGCCCGCTCGACCTTCTGGAGCAACCCCTGGTCAATGTGCGGCTGGAACCGCGGCGCCTGGCCGGGAGCGCTGCCGTACAGCGGGGCGCTGATAAGGCCGGACGCGATGTTTCCCATCGCGTTCTGCACGGACATGGCGGTGCCGGTGGACGGGTCAAACACCTCGACCGACACGCCCTTCTCCCGCAGGTCCTTCTCCGCCGCCTCCAGCTCCTTGGTGTAGTGCTCCGCCCGGCCGCGGTGGTACTCGGCGCACTTGCGCGCCGGCCCCAGCAGGTCGCGGGCCCGCCGCTCCACGCGGAACATGCCCAGCGGCACCGGCCGCTCCCGCAGACCCTCGCTAGAGGCGGCCGTGATGACCGCGTTGACCAGCCGTGAAAGATCGTCTGTAAACGCCATGCGATTGCTCCTTTACTTGCCGCTCCCCGCCCAGAACCGTTTGGTGATGGCTTTCGCGGGCGGCAGCGCCCGCACCTTGACGCCCTTGAACACCGGGTCGCGCCGGCGGCGGTGCAGCACGATCGGCCGCTGCAGCCGGCTGTTGCCGCTGCTCATGGTACCTCCAATTTCGCGGTGATTTCCGCCAGCGCTTCTAAGATCGTAAACTGGTTCTCCAAAACGCGGCGAATTTGCTCCTGGTCCGTCGGCAGCGTCCATCGGCCGCCGCTCTCCCACGGGCACAGGGTTAGTAACGTTGAGTCCCGCGCGCTGAGCAGCCGCGCGGTCGTTGATTCGGAATGACCTTTCGCCACGCTAGAACCCCCTCCCCGGCGCCCGGTAGCCGGAGCCGTTGGGCGCCTGCCCCAGCGCCAGCGCGTCCCCGGCCGGCGGCGCCTGCTCCACGGCCACCGTGTGCATGCACTGCACCTCCGCCAGGTCCACCGCCCAGCCGCCGGCGCCCGGCACCGGGAAGTCCTTGATGCCCACGATGCCGCGGCGCTCCCCGCGGCCCCACTCGTCCACCAGCCGCTCCGCCTCCCGCTCGCTGGGCATGACCGCCAGCAGGAACTGGCCGCCGCGGAGCAGGAACTTGACGCCCGGCCGCACCGTTGCTTGCCGCACCGCCGCACCTCCTATGAAAGCACCAGGATAGACTCGCCGCCCTCCGCGCCGACCGGGGCGTCCACCTGCGTCCGCCAGCCGGCGTCCTTGAGCTGCTTCAGCACCAGCTCCCGCACCGCCGGCGCCCCCAGGGCCGCCAGCGGCAGCTTCACCGGCAGGTCCGCGGCGGCGTTGATCGCCTCGTTGACGGCTTTCTGCGCCGCCGTGACCTCCCCGTCCCGCTTGGCGGTGAGCCGTCGCACCACGTCGTCCCGCTTGACGATCAACATCCCCATCGGCCTAGCCCTCCGCCAGCAGCCCTTGCCACAGCGCGGCGTACCGCGCCCGGATCTTGTCCCAGGTGAACTCCGCCGCCCGCTCCCGCGCGTTGCGGCCCACGCCTTCTTGCAGGTCCCGGGCCAGACGGCGGGCCCCGTCAATCGCGTCCGCCAGCAGGGTCGCAGACCCGGCGGGAAACACCCCGCCGCAGGCCGGGATTACTACGTCTGCCGCGCCGGCACCGTCCGAGCACAGCACCGGCCGAGAGTGCGCCATCGCTTCCAAAACCTCCAGACCAAACCCCTCAGTGCAGCTGGGCTGCACGTACAGCGAGCAGGCGTTGTAGAAGTCACTGACGTTGGGCACCCAGCCCGCCAAGACCACCGCGCCGGCGCCCGGCGTCTTCTGCACCATCTCCAGGACGTAAGGGGAGACGCTGTCCCGGCCGCCCAGCAGCAGCACCGCGTCCTTGTACGCCAGCCGCTTCCACGCTTCCAACAAGTAAACCAGTCCCTTGTCAGGACTCGCACAGCTTCCCAAGTATCCCACCGTGAAGCGCCTGGGCAACGGCTTGACCGCCGCCGGCAGCTCGCAGCCGTGCGGAATGACCTTCACCCGCCGGCAGCCGAAATCCCGCATCACGCGGGCGGAGTGCTGCGACGGGCATATCACCACGTCCGCGGCCCGGTAGCCGGCCAGGTAGCGGTCCAGCAGGGCCGGGTCCGTCAGGTGCGGGTAGTCGTAGGCGAAGCCGCGCTTCTCGTGCTCGCGGCGGCTGGCGGCGACGTCATGAGCGGCTGCTGTGTACGTGACCTTCACGCCGTTGAACTTGGCCGCCTCGATGAGCTGCGGGAACGTGCCCGCGTAGCAGTGGATCAGCCTCGGCAGCGGGTCGCCCGGCTCCCGCGCCGCCCCCAGGCCCCAGCGGTGCCGGGCCTGATGAAACGCCTCAACGTCCCAGCGCCACGGCTCGGCACCAGTCGGGTCATTACCTAGCTGGTCACGCCCCCACACCTCACACGGCCCCAGCGACTGCAGGGCCTGCGCCTCGTGCCGGGTGACCAGACCGCCGCCGGTTTCGATGCCCACCTTGTCGGCGGTCACGTAGAGGAGCGTCACCGGCCCTCCCGCTCGGTCTGGAGGAAAAAGTAGGCGCCGTCCCGGTACTGGTAGACGCACACCACCGCCGCCTCCGCCGGGTCCGGTAGGCGGATGAACGCCACGCCGCGGTCGATCACGCTGCGGCCGTCGTGCGGCCCGCCGTACAGCTCCGCCGGCCCCCGCACCCCCGGCGGGAGGTAGAGACCGCTCGTCACGTACATGCGCTAGCTCCCGGTCTGGACCTTCTTTTCCACCACCAGCAGGACGTTGTCCTCGCGCGTGCAGAACAGGTCGCGGCTGCCGGGCAGCAGCGCCCAGTCCTTGTTCTGCTCGCCGCCGATGAGCACCTGGTCGCCGGCCGCCAGGCCCTCCACCTTGGGGCCGACCGCGACCACGAAGTAGTCCTTGGCCTCGGCGCTGCGCTGGGACACGTGCAGCCCGCCGACCTTGTCCCGGTACTTGATCCGGCACACCACCAGGTCGTTCCGCGGCCGGTAGGAAACCGCCTCGCTCATCACCACCCTCCCGTGGAAACCGCCTCGTGAACTAGTTCGTCGTAGCGGGCGCCCATCTTCTCCACCGAGTACTGGGCCGCCCAGTCGCGGCAGCGCTGCCGCATCTGCCCGGACACGTTTCCGGCCGCCTCGTTCACAGCGGCCAGCAGCTCGTCCGCGCTCTCCACCAGCCAGCCGGTCTCGCCGGGCAGGACCGTCTCCCGCATCGCGCCGTACTTCCAGGCGATCACGGGCGCGCCGCACGCCATCGCCTCCACCGGCGCCAGCCCGAACGGCTCGCGGAACAGCTGGTTCGGGTGCAGCAGGGCGTGGGCCTGGGAGAACCAGGCCACGCACTCGCCGCGGCTGGCCGGGCCGACCATCTTGATCTGCCTGCCGTCGCAGGCGCGGCGGCAGCGCTCGAAATACTCCGGCTCCTGGGCGATGCTCGTGTCGCCTACCAGATCCAGGCCGGCGCCGGCGGCGCGGCACGCCTCGATCGCGAGGTGGGGACCCTTGATGGCGGAGAAGCGGGCCAGGAACAGGAAGCGGCCGGAGCGGGGCACGCCGGTGGGCTTGTACCAGTCCAGGTCCACGCCGTTGTGGCACACCCGCGCCGCCCGGCCGTGCAGCGCCTCGAAGTGGGCGGCCTGGTCGCGGGAGATGCAGACCGCGCAGCCCTTCTCCACCGGCGGCAGCTGCGGGAACGCGGGCGGCCAGACTCGGTACATGCCGTCCACCGGGGCGTGCATGACGGACAAGATCGGGGCTTTCAAGCGGCCCTCCGCCTTGAGGCAGAACGACCACTTGGCCCACGAATGGTCGATGACCGCGTCAAACTTCGTCAGCTCCGGCCAGTAAGAGGCGTAGGCGGTGGCCTCGTCCCAGCCGCCGGGCGGGCCGGTGGGGATAACCGTGACGCCGGGGCAGGCGCTGCCCTGCGGCGCCACCAAGGCGACTTCGTGGCCGCGCTGGGCTAGTTGCTTGGCGCAGTGCCAGGCAATTTGCTCCAAGCCGCCGTAACCGGCCAGCCCGGTACGGCCCAGCGCGAAGACCGTGGAACTGATGACGCAGACCTTCACCGGGCTTTCTCCTCCGCGGCCTTGCGCAGTGTCGCTTGCTCCGCCGCGCTGGTGCGGACGTGCGGCGCCCAGAACAGCTCATAATCCCGGCCGCCCGGCCGCCGCACGTAGACCTCGCCCTCGTACACCGCCGCCCCGTAGGGCGGCTCGTTGGCCGGCCGGTCCGGCACCTCCACCCTGGCCACTAAGGCCCCGTCCCGCCACAGCTCCAGCTTCATCGCGCCCTCCGTTCCTAAACGTGCTTCCAGCTGTGCCGGAGCACAATGACGGATACGTTAGAAGTCGTTATTTTGAATTTGGCGGCGATCTCTTTCATGAAAAACCGCCCGGTAGCGTACAGCTCTCGTATCCGGCGGACCTTGGCGGCGGTTAGCTTCGCTGCTCCGTTCGTCTCACCAGCGTTGTTCGTTCCGTGCACTATCCGATCCTGATGGTTCTGCTTGCGGGTTCCCCAAGACAAATTACTCAAGTAATTGTTCGTTGGGTCGCGGTCCGGGAAGTGCCGGCACTCCATGCCAGGAGGGCATGGACCTACAAACGCCTCTAGTACCAAGCGGTGGACGAGAAAATACCGAACCTTGCCAGCGATCCGTATCGCTATCGCCAGATGTCCGGTACGGCGGCTGCATCGCTTCGGCTTCATCCGACGCCATTCGGCGCCTCGCTTTCTCCATACGCTTCCGTCATCGCCGACGCGCCAACCCAAGGTACCGACAAAATCCAACGGGCGGTAAACCACCGTACTCACGTTACCGGCGTCGTCTCGCACGGTTCAAACCTCCCGAGAGTCGACTGGGCCAGCCCCACGTGTTTGCAATGAACGCTCGTATCTACCAGAATCGGTATGCCCATGCGCTCACGGACGTGCTTGCAGAACGTGAAATCTTCCGACAGGCAGTCTCCCTGCGGGCGAATGCCAGCACAGTCAACGCGCCAGTCGAACCAGTGGCGACCGCGATCTGGGGACTGCGGCGGCATCTTCTCCAGCAGGTCGCGGCGGATGAGCAGGCAGCCGGCGCCCACCAGGTCCACCTCCACCACCTCCCCGGGCCGGAAGGCGGTGAACCAAGTGCCGTTCTTAATCATCACTGGCACCGCGTGCGGCGGGCTGCGGCGGCAGTACATGCCCGAGATGAGCGGCTTGTCGTGGGCCATCAGGCGCAGCACCGCGTCCCGCGGCGGCACCACGTCGCTGTCCAGGAAGAAAAGGTAGTCCGCGCCGCACTCCAGCGCCTTCATGCACGCCACGTTGCGGCCGTGGTCATACGGCATGCCCGCGATGGGCATCATGGCCATCTCGGGCGGCAGCAGGTTGCGGAGGCCCAGGGACCAGGCGACGGAGGTGACGTCGACGTGGAGAAAGGCGCACAGGACGGACTTGCGGCGGACCAGTTCCCAGCTGCCGGGCATCGCTCCCCTCCCACCCTCGTTGCGCACCGGGCGGCGTCGCCCTTCCGCTCTTCCCTACGTGGTCGCGGACAGTACCACGTGCGGCCCGCGCAGCTTTCCACTCGGGGCCGGGCCGGTTTCCGAGCAGTATTCAGCGTCCGTTCCTTCTACAACGCACGCCGCGCGGACCTCCGCAGGGCAAGATGCATACTGCTCCTGCCAGTCCTCCATGCACACCGGCAAGGACTGGTCCAGCTTCGCCAGCGCCGCGATCAGCTCTCCCACCGTCATGGCGTTACCCCACCCGCACCACCACCGCGTGCCCGGACAGGCAGGCGCCGCCGGACAGCAGCAGGGCGCACGGCGTCCGCGCCCCGCCGTAGGCGTCCACCGCCCGCCTTACGATCTCAGCGGCCGGCAGGCCGGCGTCCGCCGCCAGCTCTTTCAGGCGGCGGTGCTGCGGCTCGCTCAGCGTGAACAGGAACTTGGGCACGGCAATATACCCGTATATACCAGCGAGCAAATAAAAATGGCCTGCCCTGGTGGTCAGTTATTCCCCGGCTGGGACCACTCCGCGGGACGCCTTGCGGCGTTTCGGGGCGTTACCCCCTCGTCAGCCAAAAATGCCGGGCCAGATGTCCGCTGCACAGGCAGGCCGTGCGGACCCACGGTTTCATGCAACTTCACTTTGTTTCCATCGACTCCGTGATCGACTTGCGGCCGCGGCAGTCGCAGGAGTATTCGGCCGGCTGCGGCGGCTGACCGGGCGTCACCGTCCGCGCCCCGTACACGGCCGCACCACAACGCGGGCAGTTCCCCACGATGCCCAGCTGACCGGCGCCGGGGTAGCGCCGCGGCTCCGCCGTCCGGGAGGGCCGGTAGACGCCCTCGACCACCGGCACGTTGTCCAGCACGCTCTTGCCGTTGCTTGCGTTCATAAAGGGAAAGGCTAACCGGCCGCCGGATTTTTCGTCAAGCGTTGGCGGGAAATTTTCCTAGCCGGGTCGGTCCGTGCTGCCGCCCACGGCAATGGTGCGAGCGCCGGTGCCGCCGATGGAGACCACCTCGCGGGTGGGGCCGCCGGCGCCGGGCTGCTGGCCGCCGCTGGGGGCGGCCGGGGCGCTGCCGGTGGCCGAGGCGATGAACGGGCCGGTGAGGGTGGGGGCGTCGGCGTTGTAGTCGAACGTCATGGCTAGAACCCGGAGACCTTCTGGAGCACCATGCCGATGTCGCGCTGGTCCGCGGACCCGCCGGAAATCCCCACCGCGGTGAACACCAGAGCCACCGTGGTGGCCGCCAGGTCCCCGCTCGTGAGGTTCGTCCGATACCAGCCCAGGCCGATCTCGGTGAAGGCGCCGCTCTGCAGCGCCCCGAAACTGCCGCCGTCCTTGCTGATCTGCCCGCTCACCACCCCGGACGTGAACGGCGTCACGTGGTCCGCGGCCGACACCAGCTTGAACGGGAAGCCGCTCACAGCCACGCCGCGGGCCAGCCGCACCGGGGTGAACCCGGCCAGCTGGCCGCTGGTGGCCACGTCCGACAGCGGCATCAGGGCGGCGCCGTTCCACTGCTCCGTCCCGGCGGCGATGCGCGTGTCCGTCTGGGCCGGGTCGCCGCCGAGCTGCTGGTGGGCGGAGACGGAGTAGACGCCGGCCGGGATGGCGGCCGGGAAGGCGGCGGTGTAAAAGTTGTTCGACCCCTGCTCGCTGGCGGAGATCGCGTAGCTGGTGTAGACGCTGGCGTCGTACGCCTGGAACGCGCCGGTGCCGCCGCTGGTGTTCCAGATGAGGCCGTTGCGGTTGCGGATCAGGACGTAGCACGTTCGACTCGACCCCGGCCCGCCGAACTGGATTTCACCGGCCATCGCGCACCTCCCGCGGCGGCAGGGCGAAGCCCGTCCGCTCCAGGAACCACCAAGAGGTCTTGCCCGCCTTCACCAGCCGCTCCGCGCGGGCGAAGCAGGCCCGGCAGCGGCCGTATCTGAACGGCGCTCCCTTGCGGCCGCAAGCCACGCACCGGGTTTTGCACTTCGGCGTCACCGCCGCGCCCCCAGCAGCTCCAAGTCCGGCGTGCGGGCCGGGCCGCGGTACTCCCGCCGGCCGCCCCGGCCGTCCTCCGCCGCCACCAGCAGGCGGTGGTGCCACTCCGCCAGATGGGCCCGCAGCGCCCGCTCCCCGCCGGCCCCGGCCCAGTCGCACAAGGCGCAGGCCGCGCTGTCGTTCTCCGTGACCCCGAGCAGCACCGCGAGTCCTCCGCTAGAACTTGTCGGCCGCGTTGATTCCAACGGTCATGCCACCAGAAGTTACGATTACGTCGGGGTTGAGTATAACTCCCCCACTTACGGCGATGCCTAGTCTTTGATACCCGAATCCCGACAACAGCCCTGAGAGCGTGACGACCACGCCGCCGCTGCCCGCGAACAGGGTCTTGCCGGCCATGCCGCTCCAGGTGCTGTCCAGGCCGGACGTCGTCATCACCAGGCCGCCCAGGATCACCTGGCAGGTGGCGCCGCCGCCGAAGTTGCTGGCGCAGATGCCGAACGCGGGCAGCCGCAGGCCGGAGCCGGCCTGGGCCATGGCGACCGTGTTGCCGGCGGTGACGCACACCGCCCGGAACCCGGAGATCGCTTCCGCCGTCGTCATGATGACGTAGGGGAAGATCCCGGACGCCAGCGCCTCCTGCGGCACCTGGCCGCTGGCGATGTGCCCCGAGAGCACGGCCCCGGACGCCAGGTGGCCGGCGCCCACGGCGCCGCTGCTCAGGTGGCCGCTGCGGACCGCGCCGCTGCCCAGGTGCGGCCAGGACAGCTGCCCGGACGCCACGCTGCCGCTGGTGACGGCGGCGTCGCCCACGTGCCCGCTGTTGACGGCGCCGCTCGCCAGGTGCATGCGGCCGACGTGGCCGGACGCGATGGCTCCGCTCTGCACGCCGCCGCTGGCGTGGTGGAAGCGGCCGACCTGCCCGCTCCCAAAAGCGCCGCTGAGCAAACCCCCCGAGGCGATGTGGAGGGTAAACACCATGCCGGAGGCGATGGCGCCGCTGGTGACGCTGCCGTCAGACAGGTCGCCGCTCTGGATGGCCCCGGACGCCAAGTGCGGGCTGCCGATCTGGCCGGAGGCGATGCTGCCGGACAAAACCGCGTTGTTGCCCACGTGGCCGCTGGTGACGGCGCCGCTGGCATGGTGGAAGCGGGAGACGCTGCCGCTGGCGATGCTGCCGCTGGTGACCGAGGCGTCCGCCAGCATGCCCAGCTGCACGACCCCGGAGGCCAAGCCGGCGGTGTTGAGCGTCGGGCCTTGCAAGAGCAGGGCGGCGCCGCCGCTGTTGCGGGCCACGCCGAGCTGCTGGATCACGTCGCCGGACGCGAAGCCGCCGGAGTTGAAGCTGCCGGAGGCGGTGACCACCTCGCCGCTGCGGCCGACGTAGACCGGCTGCCCCAAATAACCGCTGTAATCCGCCAGCCCGGAGGTGAAGGTGAACAGCCCCAGGCCGTAGACGGTGGCGGCGATGCCGGACGCCACGTTGTCCACCACCACGCCCACCGCCGGCATGGTGCCGCTGACGGAGGCTTTGGCGATGCGCAGCGTGCCGGACTGCGACAAGCTGACGGCGCGCACGCCGGAAATCCGCTCCTCCGTGAGCGTCTGGCCGGTCAGGCCGCTGGCGATGAGCACGGTGGCTTGCGCTCGCGGGGCGGTGGCGCCGCTGCCGAGATGGTAGCTGGTCAGCTGGCCGCTGCCCACGTGACCGGAGAGCACCACCGCGTCGCCCAGGTCGAAGACCCCCACCGTCCCGGAGGCGATCACGCGAGCGCCGCTGGCGTTGCCGCCCTGCACGCTGCCGCTGCCGGCGTGGCCGGAGGTGACCGCGTCCACCGCGTGGTGGAAGCGGGAGATGACCCCGCTCGCCACGTTGCCGGAGCGCACGCCGGCGTCGGCCAGGTGCGTCCAGCTGACGCTGCCGCTGCCGATCTGCCCGCTGAGGATGAGGCCGGAGCCGTTGAGGCCGCTCTGGAGGTGGTTGATCCCGATCTGCCCGCTAGCGATCGCGCCGCTAAGGATCGCGCCGCTGCCGAGGTCGTGCGGCCCCACCGTGCCGCTGGCGATGTTGCGGGCGCCGCCGCCCAGCACGCCCTGGACCGCGCCGGACGCGACGTGGCCGCTGTTGGCGGCCCCGGACCCCAGCTGGAAGCGCTGCACGGTCCCGGAGGCCGGCAGGGCGCCGCCGCTGACAAAGTTGTTCGTGGTAAGTGAGCCGCTGGCGATGGCGCCGGACTGGAGGCCGCCGCTGCGGACGTGCATCTTGTCCAGGCTGCCGGACGCGATGCTGCCGCTGACCACCGCGGCGTCGCCCACGTGCCCGGAAAGCACCGCGCCGGACGCCAGGTGGGCGTTCCCCACCTGGCCGCTGCCCAGCGCCCCGGAGAGCAAGCCCCCACTCGCCACGTGGAGCGTGAACAGCTGCCCGCTGGCCACGCTCCCGGAAACCACCGCGGCGTTGGCGACGTGCCCGGAGTTGACGGCCCCGGAGGCGTGGTGCATGCGGCCCACCTGACCGCTGCCAATGGCGCCGCTACCCAGGCCGCCGCTGCCCACGTGGACGGTCCCCAGCTGCCCGCTGGCCACGCTGCCGGAAACGACGGCCTCGTTCTCCAGGTGGCCGCTGCGCACCGCCCCGGACGCCACCAGCGCCCAAATCAACGTGCCGCTGCCCAGGCTGCCGCTGAGCAGGCCGCCGCTGAGGATGTGCTGCGTGCCCACCGCCCCGCTGGCGATGTTCCCCGAAGTCACCGCGCCGTTGGCCACGTGGCCGCTGCGGACCGTGCCGGACACCAGCACGAACCAGGCCAGCGAGCCGGAGCTGTAGTTGCCGCTGTTGACGGCGCCGGAGGTGATGTGCCCGCTCTGCACGCTGCCGCTGGCGACGCCGGCGAAGCCGGACGCTAGATGATTCGCACTGATCTGCCCGGAGCCGATGGCGCCGCTGCCCAGGCCGCCGGAGCGGATATGGAGCGTGTGGATCTGGCCGCTGGCAACAGAGCCGGAGCGGACGGCGTTGTCCGCCACCGCCCCGCTCTGCACCGCCCCGGACGCCAGATGGGCGTGCCCTATGGTGCCGCTGCCGAAGGCGCCGGAGAGCAGGCCGCCGGAGGCGACGTGCGCCGTGCCCAGCTGCCCGGACGCCACCGAGCCGCTCACCACCGCGCCGTTGCCCAGCCGGCCGGAGCCGGCGGCGCCGCTGGCGACGTGGAGCAGGCCCACCTGGCCGCTGCCGATGCTGCCGGACACCACCGCAGCGTCCCCGATAAGGCCGGACTGGATGCCACCGCTGGTGTTGCCCATCAAGCCGCTAGCCAGGTGGTTGGCGCCGATCTGGCCGCTGGCAATGTTGCCGGAGCGGACGCCGCCGCTGGCGATGTGCGCCGTCCCCACCTGGCCGCTGGCGATGGCCCCGGAGCGGACCGCGCCGCTGCCGAGGTGGTCCTGGCCGATCTGGCCCGAGCCGAAGGCGCCGGAGAGCAGGCCGCCGGACGCCACGTGCTCCCAGAACACCGCGCCGCTGGCCAGGTTGCCTGAGGTGACGGAGGCGTTGGCGAGATGCCCGCTGCGGACGGCGCCGCTGGCGTGGTGCGCCCACGAGACCTGCCCGCTGCCCAGCGCCCCGCTGAGCAGTCCGCCGGACCCGACGTGCGTGGTCCCCAGCTGCCCGGAGGCGATCCCGCCGCTGGTGACGGCCCCGGAACCGATGGCGCCGGCGCCGGCGGCCCCGGAGGCGAGGTGCCCGTAGCCGATCTGGCCGGAGGCCACGGCCCCGGAGAGGACGGCGCCGGAGCCGAACGCGGGGTGGACGACCTGCCCGGACGCGATCGAGCCGCTGACGACGGCGCCGTTCCCCACGTACCCCGACGTCACCTGTCCCGACAGCAAGGTTGCGCCGACTAGCACGTCGTGGTCCCCCGTGAAAACGCCCTGGCTGAGCACATTCCCGGCCCCCGTTGCTAGTCCGCCATCCCGATCTGCCGCAGGCCGGCCAGCCCCTTCGCCACCGCCACCTTGCCCGCGTCCGCCGTGGCCCACGCCTCGTACTGGGCCGCCGCGGCGTCCCAGGCGTCGAAGCCGGCGCTCTTCACCAGGTGCGGGTTGGGCAGCACCACCGTGAAGGTCTTGCCGACGACGCCCAGGGCCAGCGTCACCACGCTGAACGCCCAGTAGCGGCGGGCCTTGTCGGCGGCGGCCATCGTGTCCGCCAGCTTCATCGTCCCCACGCCGCGGGCCAGCGGCAGGGCGCTGTCCACCAGCACCGCCGTGCGGCCGGGGCCGAACGCGGCCCGGACCCACCCCAGCGGCAGCTCGCTCAGCGCTCCCGGCACCGCCACCGCCCGCCCTCCCGCGGCCCGGTCCCACAGCGCGGCCATGCGCCGCGCCAGCCCCGGGCCGTCCTCCAGAGCGTCCCACCCCTCCGGCCCGCCCATCGGACCGCCCCGCTAGTCCTCGCTGCCGATCTGCCGTAGCCCCGCCAGGTGGCGCGCCACGGCGGCGCCTTCCAGCGCCGCCCACTCCGCGTACTTGGCCTCCGCCTCGTCGTAAGTGTCGAAGCCGCGGATCTTGAGGTTGGCGGTGTTGCCGATGGTCACCGTGAACGCCGCCCCCGTCCGGTCGAACCACGCCAGCGGGCAGGCCAGCACGAAGTAGCTTTTCGTCCGCTCGCCCGCCGGGATGTGCGGGGCGAACTTGCGGACCTCCTCGTGAACCCACGGCCGCCGCGCCCACAGGCTCAGGGCGGCCGGGCCGCGGCGGCAGGCGCGCAGGCAGCCGAGCGGCAGGTGGCTGAACTGGCTGGGCGTGGCCACCGGCTACCCTTTCCGCGATTGCGTTAGCGCGGCGTCTACGTCCGGCGCGGTCAGGGCCGGCGGGGCGGACGCCTGCCGCGCCTTCTCCAGCCGCTCCAGGTCCGCCACCAGGTCCTTTACCCGCCAGCGCAGCGCCAGGCGGCCGTGCTCGTAGCGCCGCTGCACGGCCGCCGGGTCCGGGGCGTTGAAGTTCACGTCGCCCA
>Ga0196964_10000647_pt1 | contig 19739 bp, 9 predicted proteins | sample S1_10metaG_FD_148615 | JGI IMG/M metagenome (GOLD analysis project Ga0196964, IMG submission 148615) | Soil microbial communities from Anza Borrego desert, Southern California, United States - S1_10 | ecosystem: Environmental > Terrestrial > Soil > Desert | place: USA: California | collected... | reverse complement strand
GCCCGAGCAGTGGCTGTGGATGCACAAGCGCTGGCGGCCGAAGCCGAGTGAAGCTCCCGCCGCGCAGAATGCGAACAGTGTTTCCGCGCCTGCGGCATTGGCTGGCAAATGAATGCGCATACAAAAATCTGGACCGATGCAGGCGGCATGCGGCACGATCCGCAGGAGGCGCCGAAGCGCCAGCGCGTTGTCTCGCTTGTGCCGAGCCTCACCGAGACGCTCTGCGCGGTGGGCGGACAGCCGCGGCTGGTAGGGTGCACGGCCTTCTGCATTCATCCACCGGGACTACTGAAGAATCCAGCGATCACGGTCGTCGGCGGAACAAAAACGGTTCTGCGCGACAAACTTCTGGCGCTCAAGCCTGATCTGCTACTACTCAACCTCGAAGAGAACACGCTCGAGGACATCGATTATTTCAAGTCACGCGTCGAATGTTACGTCAATGGCGTCAAAACCGTTCAGCACGGCATCAACACTATTCGCGAGCTCGGTTCGCTGATCGGCACAGACAGTTTTGCCGAGCCGCTCGCACGCCGCGCGGAAGAGACACTCGCGGCCGTGCGCGCGCAGGTGGCTGCACTCAATACGGCGCCTCCGAAACTGTTTTACGCCATCTGGCGTGAGCCCTGGATGACGATCAATGCCGACACCTTCATCCACGATCATCTGAAGATCTGCGGCGCACAGCCGCTTTTTGGCGAAAAGGCCTCGCGCTATCCGGAGGTCACTCTGGAGGAGCTGGAAGCCGCCGCGCCTGAGATTGTCTGGCTGCCCTCCGAGCCCTACGTCTTCAAGCAGAAACATGTGGAAGAAATCCGGAAACTCTCGAGTCTGCCGGCGTCACAAAATGGCCGCATCGAACTGGTCAATGGCGATAACGTGTGCTGGTTTGGCGTACGACAGATTGAAGGCTTGGCGTATACTTTCGCCAGCCTCTGGAAAACCGAAGGACTGAATGAGCACACTGGCCGTCACTGATTCTTCCAACACTGCCTCGCGCGGCACACTCACGCTCGCCGGTTCGCTCGCGGCCGCCGCCTGGCTGCTGTGCGGAGCGCTCTCGTCGTCAAAACAGAGCGCCGTCGAAACAGTGAACGCCGCGGCGCTTCTTGCAGCGCTCGGAGCGACCTACGTGTTCTGGCGCTCGCCGCACCAGATGGCGCAAAGCGCCGGAGCACGACTCTGGCTGAGCGCGCTGTTTCTTTTTGCAGCGCTGCAGGTCTCGCCTTTTTTCCAGCGCGCCACGACGGTTCAACCGCAGATGACTTCCGTGCTGAAGCTGGCGGCCTTTGCTCCGTTCTTTTGCAGCGTGCTTCTCTGGATTTGCGCACGTATGGCGCGAAACAATGACATACGCGAGAACGCTGGCGCGCAGCCAGGCCTTGCCGGCCAGACGGAGCTCCTTCTTTCCCGGCCGGCAGTTCGCTTGAATCTTCTGGCGATTTCGGTTCTTCTGGCCGGCGCGGGACTGGGATTGAGCGGGCTTCCGCTGCGAGCGATCTCGGCGCGCGCGGCAGTCATCGCGGCCTTGATGCTGGCAGTGCAGCCGCTGCTGCAAGTGTGCGCGCTGGCGCAGAGCGTTCGAGTTCTTCTTCTTGCGATGGCTCTCTCGCTGGCAGCGTGCACGATCAGCGGCGCTCTGCGTTATTCTGAAATGAATTCCAAGATTGCACTGGCAACAGCGGCGCTTGAAAAGGACGGCGTCGAAGAGGCAAACAAGCTCTATGCCGAGGCCGCCGGGCTGAACGCGACAATCAGTTCGCAAAGCGCCGCGCTCAAAATGGAAACGGCCTGGGCGCTGTATTACGAACGCAAGGAAAACTTCGAGCAGTCACTCGTACACTGGCGGCGTATCGCTGAAGCACGCGGTGTTGCGCCCGAGACCATGCTGCAGATCCGCCGCGTGCTCTGTAAGCAGGGCGACAGCCTCACGGCGTGGCGGCGCATGATTTACTTTGGATTCCCGGCCATTCGCGATCCTGAAATCGCGCCCGGCATTCGCCAGCTCGGCGACAAGCCCAATAGCGATCTGCGCGCGAAGCTTCTGGCTGCGTTCCTGGCGTGGGAAGAAAACGAGCCGGAAGCCGAGCGGCGCCGGCGCCTGGAAGAAGTCCGCAAGTTACTTCCGAACGAACCGAGCGCCTGCGCGCTGCTGCGGCGCATGGGCGTGCAGGTGCCTGAAGGGCCGATGTGGCTGCCGGGCGAACTGATCGTAGGAAAAAAGCTGACCTCGCGCTCTCTGCTTGGATCCATCGATGAGCTCGGCGAAGTTGATACCGTGGTGGTGCTGGACGAGGGCAACTGGGAGCTGGCTTTGAACGCGCGCGGCACCCCGCTGCATCAGATCTGGCCCATCGTTCGAGTGGAACTCAACGGGCACCTGGTTTCCGAAACCCAGGTAACGCACGCCGAAGACCGCGACGTCCCGTTTACCTTCAAAGTTCACCGCGGCGATATCTATCATGTGAAGATCATTTTTAAAAACATGCAGGAAGTTCTGGAAAAAGGCAGCTTCACGCGCCGCGGCCTCACTATCAATGGACTGACCTTCCGCCGCTCGAAGCCGTAACCTGATGAGCCCACAACGCAAACTTCGACTTCTGGTGATCGGCCCGACGCCGCCGCCTTACCACGGGGTCGCCACGTTCATCCGCGATCTGCTGAACACGTCCTCGTCAAAAGTTGAGCTGCTGCACGTGGATACCTCCGATCGCCGCGACGCCGAAAACATTGGCCGCTGGGACGGCGAAAACCTGCGCATCGGCTTCAGCAATCTTGCGGAGCTCGCAGCGCGCCTGGTCCGCGAAAACATTGACTGTGTGTATGTGCCGATTTCGCAGAACATTCCCGCGTTCGCGCGCGATGCGCTGTTTATTCTGGAAGCGCGCGCACGAGGCTGCCGCGTGGTTGTTCAACTGCACGGCGGCTATTTTCGCACGCTCTATGATCAGGCACCCGCGGCGTTTCAATCCCTGGCTCGCGCGGCGCTGAACAGCGCGGCGGCAGTAATCGTGCTGGGTGAAGGCTTTCGTCCGATTTTTTCCGGCATCGTGCCAGAGTCGCGGATTCACGTGGTTGAGAACGGCGTGCCTGATTCCGGCGCGTGGGCACTGCGCCAAAATAATCGATCAGAAATTCCGCGCGTGCTGTACATGAGCACGCTCACGCGAACCAAGGGGATTCTCGATCTGATCGAAGCCGTGGCGCTGGTGCGCGAGAAGCAGCCGCTCCAGTTGCGCATCGCTGGCGCGTGGGCAGATGCGGAGATCGAACGTGACGGGCGTCTGCTGATTGAAAATCTAAAAATGCAGGAGTTCATCGAATTTGCCGGAACCGTCGACGGCGCTTCGAAGACGGCGTTCCTGTCCGCGGGCGAAGTGTTTTGCCTTCCGACACGCTATGCCTACGAAGGCCAACCACTTGTTTTACTCGAAGCGATGGCCGCCGGGCTTCCGGTTGTTTCAACGCGTCACGGCGTAATCGGTTCAACGGTCGTTGATGGCCAAACAGGTTTGCTGCTGCCGAAAGAATTTCAGCCGCGGGAGCTTGCCGCCTCGATCGAAGCACTCCTTCAGGATGAATCACGGCGCACGAGTATGGGCGAGGCGGCGCGGCAGCGTTATCTGCAAAATTACACGCTTGAATCGTGCCACGGCCGTCTGCTGGATCTGGTCGCACAGGTGTGCGACGCTTAAGCGCTTTCGTCTGGAAAACAAACCGTGTCAGGATTGCCGGCTGCGCAGGCGTTCAGCTATCTGCGCCAGGCTCTCACTGTCGCGCACTTCGGCGACTGCGCCCCACTCATCAGTATTCACGTCCTGAACGCGCTGGATGTTTTGGAGCAGCCAGTCATCGAATTTCGTAGCCGCAGGGAGCGCAGCAACTTCGCGCGCTGCTTCGAAGCTCATCAGCACGGGGTAGCCGCGGACACCATTGTGTACCGCCTGGGCGAAGGAGCGCGCTTTGGGACCTTTGTCCGCGCCCTCACGTCCGAAGGCCTCGACGATCTGCGCCTGCAGATTGACTGTGATTGCGGGCCTGTCACCGCGGAACAGGATCACCCCGTTGCGGTCAAAGGACCGCGCGAGGCCGCGCAGTTTCACATCCTTGCTGTCGCGATGCTTTGCCCAGTCTGCCTTCTTTTTTGCGCCGCGATGCGTACCGTTGCTCTTGCGACCCGATACTGGAGCAGGCGCCTCCTCGTCGTCCTCATCGTCTTCATCATCCGTGAAGCGCGCGGAAGCCGCGGCCCTGGCTTTTTCCCAGCGCTCGCGAAAGGAATCGGCAAAGTTCAAGCCGTCGATTATGGGCGCGTGAACACCTGCCTTCGGGTTTGCCACCTTTAAGGGGTGGATAGCGAAGCCGTGGAGATGCTCTTGTGCGCGGTCGAAGTACTCCACTAAGGAGGCGACGACTGTGCCGGCAAAAGGCCCCCGGACGACAGTGCTGACAACCTGCTCAATAACTGACTTTCCCGGAGCGAGCTCGGAAAAGTAGGACGGTTTATCCTGAAGGTTGGCGGCAAGACGGTCGAGAATCACTAATGCGACAATCATGATTAAGAAATCCGAAAAATCGAAGTACACTTCTGACCCGCCTAGAACACTAACATTTAGGCACCACTACGGACATGGACAATTCTGTGAAATTCGCTGGACATCTTGCGGAATTGTCGTATGCACATAGTGACACCAACACAGATGTAAGTACAGTCGTACCGGGGGGTTTCGGCTGAGCTGCTCATAGGTAGCAGGAAAGGGTAGAACCATGCCAACCGCTTCGCGCTCGTGGATTTTCGTAGCCACGCTTGGCGCTTTGTTCGTGTCGTGCAGTCTATATTGTACACGAATAACGCCACAGGCTCGTCCTCTGGCTCTGGCCAGCACTCCGCTCCCTCATGCCCTGACTTCCACCCCGGATAGCCGTAAAAACGCCCTAGACGCGCAGACGCGTAAGCAGATCCAGGATGCCGTGGGCGTGATGCCGCTGAGCTTCGAGCCCAACCGTGGCCAGACGCAGTCGGACATCAAATTCCTTTCGCGCGGTGATGGTTATACCTTCTACGTGACCCCCACCGACGCCGTAATGCTCCTGCGTAATGGAAAGCGCGGCACGCGGCAGGGGGCGGCCTTGCGCTGGTCGCTGATGGATGCCAATCCGAATGCACCGATGCAGGGAATCGATCAGCTCCCCGGCACCAGCAATTACTTCAAAGGTGATCAGGAAATTGCGGGGATTCCCAATTACACGCGCCTGCGGTCCGAGGGTGTTTACCCGGGCATCGACATGGTTTTCTACGGCAATAACCGGCAGCTCGAATACGACTTCGTCGTCGCTCCCGGCGCCGATCCGGCTACTATCCGAATGGCCGTGGACGGCGCAGACGACGTTCGCCTTGACGTAAACGGTGACCTGCTCTTCGCGTTCAACGGAGGAATCGTGCGCCAGAAGGCGCCCGTGATCTTCCAGGAAATCGACGGAAAGCGTCGCGAGATCAATGGACACTTCATTCTCTCCAGCGAACCGTGCGACGGTTCGGCCACGCGCTACATCAGTTTCGGCATTGCCGATTACGACGAAAGCCGGCCGCTGATCATTGATCCGGTGCTGGTGTTCTCGACGATCTTTGGCGACAAACCGAACGTACCGGCAGGCACATCCGATCACAGCGGTGACGAAGCTGGAAACGGAATCACGGTGGATAGCACCGGCAATATTTATATCACGGGCTACACCAATTCCGTTGAATTCCCGCTGCAATCGCCGATTCTGACGAAGACGGATAACGCTCACAACGGCAACCGCAATTCGCATCCGGAATTCGACTACGATGCCTTTGTCGTGAAATTCAATCCGGATATTTCCGCGCTGATCTTTTCCACGTATCTGTGCAATTACACCGGCTCCTTCCTGGACCCCGTCACGCATCTCAATGACGATACGGGCATCGCCATCGTGGTTAATTCACTGAACGAGCCGTACATCTGCGGAAACACATTCTCGTCCGATTTCCCTGTCAAGAATGCCATTTCAACGTACTCTGGAAACGGTGACGTCTTCCTGACGAAGCTCGCGGCCACCGGCCAGAACATCATCTTTTCAACGTACCTGGGCGGCTCCAGCCTCGATACGGTCAGCGGGATGAGCATCGACCCGAATAGCAACATCTACCTGACCGGAAGCACGGCCTCTACCGACTTCCGCCTTGCCAATGCGCTGCAGACGGTTAATGGAGGTGGCACGGACGCGTTTGTGTGCAAATTCCGGAACGACGGCGCGGTGCTGCTCTACAGCACCTACATTGGCGGCGGCGGCGACGACGTGGGCATGGGGGTGGCCTGCGACGCGTCGGGGAACGCTTACGTGACAGGCGGTACGCGTTCGACCAATTTCCCGCTGGCGCAGCCCTTCCAGATCCTGAAAGGCTCCGGCAGCGATGCGTTCATCAGCAAAGTGAACCCAACAGGCACGTTGATGGTTTATTCCACCTATCTCGGCGGCGACGGCGATGATCAGGCCAACGGCATCGCACTGGATTCTAGCGGCTACGTCTACGTGGCAGGTTTCACGACCTCGTCGAATTTCCCCACGGTCTCTCCCACGATTCTGCCCGTGCAGGACAGGAACAACGGTGGCCGCGACGCCTTCGTCTCGAAGCTCGATCCGTTTGGCAGGTCGTTGATTTTCTCAACGTACCTGGGCGGCAGCGGCAATGATGAAGCTAAAACGATTGCAGTCGACGCCCGCAGCGCGGTTTACATCGCGGGAGTCACCGATTCGCAGGAAGGCAACGGCCAGAAAGGCTTCCCGCTGGCTCCGGCGACTAACACCCTGCAGCCTGGTAAAGCTGGCGGCAGAGACGGCTTCCTCGCCAAGTTCAACCCGACCGGAGTCCCTCTGGTCTACTCAACGTACTATGGTTCGAACCAGCATATTTTCAAGACCGATCTCAACTATTATCTGAATCCAGGCGGAGATCAGATTCTCGACCTGACGAATCCCAATGCGGGCCCCTTCCCTACTGATGACGAAGTGCGCTCCATTTTTGTCGACAATAACGGCAACGCGTACGTTACCGGGCTGACCAACGGCGGCTTCTACGCAACCTTTGGCGCCTACTCAACGGTGGCTCCGCATGTGCCGACCGCGGGCGAAGACTTCCCTGCACCTTTCGTCGATTTCGATGTTCTTCTCGACGGCACGCAGATCAAATTGCCGGCCGAAGCGCCGGGTTCGGGCGGTTCGCGGCGCGATTTGACAGACGTCTACGTGTCGAAGATTCTCGATGCCAGCCCGATCATTACCAGCGCGCAGACAGCGCGCGGCACGCTCTCGGCGAACTTCAGCTACCGCATCACCGCGACCAACAACCCGGACCGCTTCAACGCAGCCGGACTGCCGGCCGGCCTGACCATCAGCACCTCCGACGGCCAGATCTCCGGCATTCCGCAGATCACCGGAAACTTCAGGGTGGTGTTGACCGCCAGTAATGCCAGCGGCACCGGCGCCCAGATCCTTTTCCTCAACATCAGCTCGCTGCCGCCGCAGATCCAGCCGCCGCTCACGGCCACCGGCCGCGTGGGCGACGTCTTCCAGTACACCATTACCGCGCTCCGGGAGCCGGGCAGCTTTACGGCATCCAATCTGCCCTCAGGGCTTAATCTTGACTCCATCACGGGTTTGATTTCAGGCGTTCCGACACTGGAAGGCCAGTTCCAGATTCCAATCACCGCCAGCAATGCGGCGGGCACCGATTCAAAGATCCTGGTGCTTAACATTTTACCCGCGGCGCCGGTTGTCAGCAGTTCGGCCAACGCGCAAGCGGTGCTCAACCAGGCCTTCGCGTACACGATTACGGCGACGAATAATCCGACATCGTATAACGCGTCGGGCCTACCGCTGGGCCTTTCGGTCAACCAGAACTCAGGACAGATCAGCGGAACGCCCACTCAGCTGGGCACGTTCAACGTAACAATTACCGCGACCAATGGAGGCGGAACCGGCTCGCTGAACCTGAATCTTTCCGTCATCCTGCCCAATGTGCCGGTGATCAGCAGTCCGGACGTGGCGACGGGTATCGTTAATGAACCGTTCAGTTTCACGATCACGGCCAACAACAGCCCGCTCGTTTATGGAGTCGAGCCGACTGCACTGCCAGTGGGGCTGCAACTTGACGATGCCACGGGTGTTATCTCCGGCGTGCCTGTGACGCCGACCGGCAACGCCACGACCTTCTCTGCTTCCAATCTAATCGGCCAGACGGGTCTGGTGGGACAGTCCGTAACGTTCGGGCTCAGCTCAGCCAATCCGGGAGTCACTCGCGTGATCGGCACGTTCCTGCCTGGATCTGGAACCATCGTGCTGACCGCGCCGCTCCCGGCCGTTCCGAATATCGGCGATTCGTTCACCACGCAGTCGCTCATCAGCGGTTCGGTCAATTCAGCCTCCGGTACGTCGGTGGCCGTACTGGGAACAATTGTTGCGCCGAGCGCCACCATTGACAGCATCAACGGAACGGTAAGCCCCAATCAGGGAAGGGTGACGGGAATCCAGGGCGGAATCACGCTGCAGGTCACCCACCCACAAGGCGTGTACAATGGCACGATCAACGGGCTGAACGGAGCGGTTGGCGCCATGCCAACGGTCACAATTAATCCGTCCGCAACCCAGTTTGCCTCACAGCAGCTCAACACTACCAATGCTGTGAATAACTCACTGATCAATCACTTCGTGTTCGTGCTCTCGGGCCCGAATACCGGACAGGAACGCCAGATTACGGCGTTCACGAACACCGGCACAGAAGGCGTCGTCACCAACAATGCGTTCCCGCAGTCGTTGGTGCAAGGCGATACGTTCAGCATCCTGCCCGGATTCGACAGCCTTTACTCCAACAACTTGAGAAATGTCGCAGGCCTGATCGGCTCCACCTTCACGATCCTGGACGGTCCGAATTCAGTTGCTCCTTCTACTCCCACCCGCCAGATCACGGGTATGACCACCAGCCCAACGCTGGGCTTCATCAACCTGTCGGCGCCGTATACCAACCGACTGGCGACAGGAAACCGTTTCCAGATCACACCGCCCACGACCATCGCCCTGCGCTCCGATCCGGGACTGGTCGGCGCCACGAGCCTGGAAGGTTCCAGCGTGACGATCACCAGCGGTGCCGCCGCCGGACAGACGCGCACGATCACAAATCTTGACACCACCACCGGCACCATCATTGTGAACGCGGCATTTACCGCTTCGCCGGCCGTAGGCGATACCTTCACAATTCAGGCATCGCGACAGAGCTTCACCTCAAGCTCCCTGACCAGTGAAAGCGGCCTGGTGGGCCGCACAATCACCATGACCAGTGGCGCGGCCAGCGGCCAGACGGCGACAGTCAATACTTTCGACGCGGCCAACGGAACGATCTCCTTTACCCCGGCATTCACCGCGGCACCGGCGGTCAACGATACCTTCCGCTACTCGCCCTCCGCGACGCAGTTCACCTCAAGCTCCCTGATCGGAAACAGCGGTCTGGTCGGTCTGCCGCTACGCTTTACCAGTGGGGCCAACAATGGCACAAGCAGCACAATCACGGCCTTCGATCCGGTCACCGGGCGCCTCACGGTCAACCCGGCCTTTGGTGCAATTCCCTCCGATTCGCCGGGCGACACGTTTGTTATCGATCCCTCAACCACAACCTTCCGCTCGGTCGCGCTGATTGGCAGCATCGGCCTGGTGGGTAGCAATGTGACGATTGGAGCGAGCACGCAGCAGATCACGGGCTTCGATTCGACGTCCGGTCAGTTAACGACGACCGCCTTCCCCGTCGCACCGACTGCCGGCACGACCTTCACGATTTCGCCGTCGAACAGCAGCTTTGCTTCAACGGCGCTGCGCACCCAGGTGCCTGCGCTGAACGTGGTGAACCAGCCGCTCTCAGTAAGCACCGCGCCGGTGGCCGGTTCAGGGACGATTTCAAGTGCCGGGACAGCCGTAACCGGCGTCGGCACGAACTTCACGGGCGAGTTCAATGCCGGTGATACAATTATTGTTGGCGGCCAGAGCCAGACGGTTGCCTCCATCACCAGTGCAACGAGCCTGACAACGATTCAGCCGTTCTCGCCGGCCTTGCCGGTGGGCAGCACCTTCCAGTACCGGCAGAACCGCTCTTCGACGGTGACTGGCTATGCAGGACTGGCCAGCTACGGCATGATCACCTTCACGGCGTTCAATCCGCCGTTGACCCTGCAACCTGGCGATTCCTTCCAGATCGGTGCTTCGACCACGTCGATTACGTCGGCTTCACTGGCGGGCTTGTCCGGGCTGATTGGGCGCACCGTGACAATGACCAGCGGCGCACTGAATGGCCAGTCGCAGAATATCACCGCGTTCGACAGCAGCGCCGGTACGATTACGGTCTCGCCGTCGTTCACCGCCGTTCCGGCCGTTGGCGATACTTTCCAGATCGTAACCACCATCAGTGATGTGGTCACCTCGCTGCCGGCTGTTTACAACCAGACGGCCACCAATGCCGCGGGAACTGGACGCAAGACCCTGGCGCTGACCATCAGCAACCCGCCGCGGCCCAGCATTACCTCGCCGTTGACCGCCAATGGTGTTGTAGGCACGCCCTTCCGCTACGACATTGGGGCCAGCAATAATCCAACGTCCTTCCTGGCTCAGCTCAATCCGGCCGCGGCGCTGTCGACCATTGGACTGAATTTGATCACTCAGACCGGAAGCATCAAAGACAATCCGCAAAAAGGCACCTTCACTGATACGGCGCTGATCGGCAGCAATCTGCCGCTGCCCGGGAAGGCGTTGCTGATGACCAGCGGCGCGGCCAATGGCCAGCTGCGCATCATCAGCGGCTTCGATAACTCGTCAGGAGCAATCGTGCTCAACTCGCCCCTGACTGTGCTCCCGGCGCTGAACGACACTTTCACGATCGAAACGGGCGTGATTTCAGGCGTGCCGAATGCAGCCGGAACGTACAACGTCGATCTGAGCGCGTTTAATTCGAATCCGCAGAGTCCCGGAACGGCGCAGCTGGTGCTGACGGTTACCGACAGACAGCCGCCGGTGATCACCAGTCCGAATACGGCAACAGCTACGCAGAATGTTCCGTTCATCTACCAGATCACGGCCACCAGTACGGCCACCGTTCCACCCCAGGCTGCGCCGGTGTTCACCGTGGCCGGTCTGCCTGCCGGCTTTGCTGTGGCATCACCCATCGCCCCGCTGGTCGGAACCCTCTCCGTTGGAAACTCAGTCACCCAGTTCACGACCAACAGCCTGACGGGGCTGGTCAATGCGGTCGGACTTGAATTGATCATGACCAGCGGCAATGCCAAGGGCAGCGTGCGAACCATCGCCGCTTACGATTCAACCACCAGCCCGCCGACGGTGCGAGTCTCATCGGCATTTACCGACCTGATCGGCAGTCAGGTAACGCCCGCGGCTGGAGACACATTTGAAATCCGCGGACTCATCCAGGGAACGCCGACCGTCACCGGAACTTTCTCGGTTACGTTGGGAGCCGACAACGGAGTACCGCCGGCGGCATCGAAGACCCTGACACTGACGGTGCAGGGTCCGATCCCCCCGACAATTATCCTGCCGCCAAACGACACCACGCGCACGCCGCTGATGCCGACGATTTTCGGACAGGACGGCTCGACCTTCCCGTCCTTCCTGATCACCGCCACGGGAACGCAGGACATCCGCTTCAGCGCCTCGCCGCTGCCGGTCGGGTTGTTGCTGGACGACGTCAACGACGTGATTCTCGGCACGCCGTCGCAGCCGGGCGAGACGATCGTAACGATCACGCCCTATAACATCGCCACTAACCCGACGGCACCGCCGCCAAGCAACAACACGATTCCCGGCAACGTGCTGGCCTCCAGCCGTGCACGGCAGCTGCGCATCGTGATCTCGCCGCAGCAGCCGATTATCCGCGACATCAATTCCACGAATACGGTAAATGGCGTTGTGGGCACGCCGATCGCCCTCGATCCGGTGGTATCGCCTCCGGCCGTGCCCATCAATATTGCCGGAACGAAGCCCATCTCCGTTTCGGTCGACAACGCGCTGTTGGCCCAGATGGGACTATCAGCCTCCACCACGGATACGCCCACGGGCGTGCTGCTCTCGATCTCTGGAACCCCGAATGCGGCATCGGTCGGCTTTACCACGATCCGCGTATCGGCCACTAATTCGCAGACAGTCACGCCTGTGACGAAGGACTTTTTCTTCAACATCGTCCCGGCGCGGCCAGTGATCACCAGCCCGCTGTCGGCCACGGGCACGGATGGCCAGCTCTTCACCTATACAGTGACGGCGACCGGCACACCTCCGATCACAATCACGACCTCGGCGCTGCCGCCCGGTCTAACCTTCCAGGGAACGACCATCACCGGCCGGCCGCAGACCGCGGCGATCGGATCGCACAATGTCACGCTGACCGCCTCGAACGCAAATGGCACGCAGTCAGACTCGAAGGTACTGGTGATCTCGATTGCACCGGCGCCCGCTCTCATCTCAAGCCCGCTGACCGCCACAGCCAGCGAAGGGGTGCCGTTCACCTACGCCATGACCGCGACGGGAACGCCGCCGTTCACCTTCTCTGCCTCGCCGATGCCTCCGGGCCTCAGCGTTCAGGGTGCCAATATTACCGGTACGCCGACAGCTGCAGGAACCTACAATATCGTCATCACCGCGAATAATGCTGTGGGCGGCGACTCACGGCTGCTGGTCCTGACCGTGCAGCCGGCCGCGCCTGTGATCACCAGTTCGCTGAATGTCAGCGGCCTGGACGGCACGCCGTTCACCTACACAATCACCACGACAGGCACGCAGCCCATGACGCTCTCAGCCGTTGGTCTGCCGCCGGGTCTGGGCTTGAGCGGGAATGTAATTTCCGGAACGCCGACACGTCCGGACCAGTACAATGTTCAGCTCAATGCCCTCAACGCGCAGGGATCGGACGTCAAGATCCTGGTGATCAACATCATTCCCGCTCAACCCGTGATCACCAGCGTTCCGCCCTTCACGGTGCGCGGCACGCCGGGTGTTCCGTTTACCTACCGCATTACTGCAACGGGCAGCCAGCCGATCGCCTTCGACGCCCTGCCCTTGCCGCCGGGCCTGACCTTCTCCGGCGACACCATCAGTGGAACGCCGACGGTGATCGGACAGACTGCTGTCACGCTGTTCGCCACAAACGCGCTGGGCCAGGATCAGAAGACGCTGGAAATCGACATCCTGTTCTCACCGCCGACAATCCTGCGCCCGCCGCCGGATAACGTCAGCGCCTACGATGGCGTGCCGTTCTCCTATCAGGTGGAAAGCGACGGCAGCCCGCCGCTGACCTTCTCGGTGGGAACCGGAGCGAGCGGATTGCCGAACGGACTGACGATTAATCCGAACACCGGATTGATCAGCGGCACGCCAAACACGGGCGGACCGTTCCCGCAGACGTTCGTCGTATCGATCTCCGCCAGCAACAACGTGCCTCCAGGCATCGACACCAAGCAACTGGCGATTACCGTTGCAGCATCGGCGCCGATCATTTCAGGCCCGCTGCTGATTGAAGGCAAGGTGGGAGCGCCGCTGTCACAGGCGTTGAATGTGACGGGCACCGCGCCGTATACGTTCTCGATTACCCCCACTCTGCCGCCTGGACTGACGCTGAATACCACCACGGGTGTGATCAGCGGCACGCCAACGACGGCAACCTCAAATACGTACACGGTACGCGCCAACAACCAGGCGGGCACCGGCACGCAGACAATCTCCATCGTAATCACAGCCGATGTGCCGGTTATCAACAGCCCACTGGACACGCTGGTCGGCATCATCGGTGTTCCGTTTACGCCGTACACAGTAACGGCTGCGAACCTTCCGACGGAATTCAGGGCGTTCAACCTCCCGCCAGGACTGGTCTTCAATTCACAGACCGGCGTGCTGAGCGGCACTCCGACGGCGCTGTTCGATGGTCTGGTTACAATTGAAGCGCACAACTCAGCCGGTGTGGATCGCAAGCAGATCCGGGTCATCATCAATGACGGTTCGCCAATCATTACCAGTCCGCTGACCGCCAGTGGTGAAGTCGGCCGGCCGTTCACGTATACGATTGTGGCTGCAGGGCTGCCGACCATCTCCTATTCAGCCAGCCCGCTGCCAGACGGACTGAGCATCAGCGGCAACGTCATCTCGGGCATTCCAAACCTGGCAGGACAGTTCACGGTGAACCTCAATGCCAGCAACGACAAGGGAGCTGACACCAAGCAGCTGGTCATCAGCATCGGCGAAAGGCCCGATGACTTCGATGGAGACGGCTTCCCCGACGAAGTTGAAACAGCGCTCGGCTTCGATCCCAAAGATGGGAATTCGACGCCGTTCAATGGTGCAGCTGCGGGCCCGATCCGGAGCATCAACGTCAAGACCATGCTGGTGAAGCTCAACTTCAGCAGCAACGGCGCCAACAAAGATGGCATCGGTATCACGGGCACGCTGCCCTTCGGACCGGAAGCCACGCTGGCCAGCAATGATGTGCGCATTGTTGTCGGCGGCATCGCGGCCCGGTTTGTGGTAGATGGCCGCGGAACGGCAAAAGCACCGGCGCCACTGGCCGGCACGATCCCCTACCCCGTGACCGATGACGCGAAGTTCACCTTGAAAGAGCCCAAGGACGGCAGTGCGGCGTTCACTTTGAAGATGACCAACCACAACTTCAAGGTGCCGCTGGCGAAGATAAACCTGAGCAACACAAATGTGAAGGATGGCTCGCGTGAGATCCGGGTCTTTGCGCTCTTCCGCGTGAAGTTCGTGGATCGTGGCGTCACGAAGGAACTGGACGTCCTGGCTGAAAGCCGCAAGCTGACCACGTACAATGCCAAGACGGGACGAAGCGGCCAGGCGAAGGCCACCCGGCCGACGCTCGCACCGTAATAGGTTAACTATCCTGCCGAACCGCGGCCTCCCAGAAGTGGGAGGCCGCTTTTTTTGAGCTGGCCTGTCCGTTGCACTCCCGCTGCTGGCAAACTAGTGGAGAGGCACGGATCGAGATGGGCAAAGAAAAGAAAAAAACAAAAGCAGAAGGCAGCCGGTTTGGTGAAGACGCCGACGCGCAGCATCAGGGCGCTATCCACCAGGCGGAAGAACGTTCCGCATCTGAAAGCCCATTGCCCGGAGAGGCTCAGCTTCCGGAAAAGAATTCTCCATCTCCGGGTGCGACTCCCGTAACTGAAAAGCAGAACGCTGCGGATGAGGCTACTCCTGCTGCCGCGGACGAGTTCGTATCTCCCCATCAGCCCCTCGAGGAAACGCCTAAGCCCAAGCGGCGCAAAGCCCGCGGCACACCGGGTAAACAGAAAGAATCCTGAGCCATTCATATCGGCGACTCGGGCTTAAGCCCTGCGGCCGCTGCGACGATACCAATCAGGTCGTTTTGTCGTCGCACGGGGAGAAATCGCCATGAAGGCACCGGAAGCTGCTGTCGCGTCGCCCGCCGTCTCAACTGAACCTTCTCGCCCGGCAGTGCGGCGCGACGCTGTTGCCGAAGCGCAGGCGGTGCTCGAAAAAGAATTCGTGCGCCGGTGCCCGCAGTCGGCGATGCTCTACCAGCGCGCGGCCGCGCTCTTTCCGGGCGGCGTTACGCATGATAATCGGAGGTTGTCCGGACCTAGCCTTTTCGTGCGCAGCGCCCGCGGCGCGCGCAAGATTGATACCGACGGACATTCGTACATAGATTACTGGGTCGGGCACGGCGCCCTGCTGCTCGGCCACGGCCGCCGGGAAGTGGTCGAAGCTATTCACCTGGCCGCACAGGACATTACGCATCCGGGCGCATGCCACGAGCGTGAAGTGCTCTGGGCCGAGCAGATTCGCGAGCTCATGCCCAACGCCGAACGCATCCGTTTCACCGCGTCCGGAAGCGAATCGTCCGCCCTGGCCGTGCGTCTTGCACGCGCGATGACCGGGAAATCAGTGATTGTAAAATTCGAGGGGCACTTCCACGGCTGGCTCGATCATGCGGTCGAAGGCGTCGACCTGCCTTTCGATACGCCATTCAGCGCCGGCGTTCCCGGAGTTGTGCGGCACCAGACGCTCGTCCTGCCCGCGCGCGATCTGGACCGAGTTGCCGAGGTGCTGGATGAAAACGACGACATCGCGGCGATTATTCTCGAACCGACCGGCGCCTCCGGCGGTTCGGTGCCGATCCGTCCTGATTTCCTGCGCGGCCTGCGCCAGCTCACCTCTCAGCACGGTGTGGCGCTCATTTTCGACGAAGTCATCACTGGTTTCCGCCTGGCACCTGGTGGAGCGCAGGCGCGCTTCGGCGTTGCTCCCGACATAACCTGCCTCGCAAAAATTGTCGCGGGCGGAATGCCCGGCGGCGCTGTCGTCGGAACGCGCGACGCGTTCAAGGCAATGGAATTCAGCGGAGATGCGAAAAAGGACCGCAAGCGCGTGACGCAGTACGGAACATTTAACGCCAGTCCCGTCTGCGCCGCAGCCGGCAAGGCAACGCTGGGCCTGATTGGAGACGGTGAGCCCTGCCGCAAGGCGGAGGCCTTTGCCGGCAAGCTGCGCCATGGGCTGAACACACTTTTCCGCAGTGAAGACCTGCCCTGGGCGGCGTACGGAGTGAGCTCGGTATTCCATATACTGACGTCCGATGCCGAGTGCGGCCTGCCGATGCGTGATGGAAAGCTCGATGCCGCCGATGTCGATCCGGTGATTCTCAAGCAGAAAGGCGGCGTCGACGCCGTGCTGCGACGCGCGCTGCAGCTTGAGGGCGTGGACCTGCCGCCAGGCCGCCAGGCATGGATCAGCGCCGCACACGGCCCGGCAGAGCTCGAAGAGACTCTCGACGCTTTTTCGCGCGCGATTCACCGTCTGCGCTCTCTCAGGTGCATCTAAAAACGAGCGACTTGCCGCGGCGCCCGCGCCGCGGCATGATCGCTCAGATGCATACATCTACGACCGCTATTTTGATGCTTTTCTTTTCCTGCGTCCTTCTCGCTGGAGAAGCTGCGCCCGCCGCAGGGACGCTCAATCAGCCGCAGCCGCGCGGCGAATTACCAGCTGAGATTAAAGAGTGCTCCGGACTGGTCCGGAGCCGGCGGCATACGGAACAAAGTGTTTTCTGGACGCACAATGACTCCGGAGACGCCGCAGAGATCTGCGCGATCGACGGCGAGGGCAACCGTCTGCGCCGCGTGAAAGTCCCGAACGCGGAGAATGTGGACTGGGAAGACGTCTGCATCGACGACAAGGGACGCATCATCGTCGCGGACATCGGCGACAATCTCAGGCGGCGTAAGACGTTTACGCTGTACCGCTTTTCTGAACCCAGCGCCTTCGCGGCGGACGAAAAAGTTTCGGAGCCGCAGGTGCTTACCTACCGCTACCCCGAAAAGCAGGGACCGTTCGACGCCGAGGCACTTTTTGCATTCGGAGGCGACGCGTACCTGCTCACCAAGGACCCCACGCGCACGCGGCTTTATAAACTTTCGCTGCCGCCAATCGTGCGCGCAGGTGAAGTGCTCGAAGCCGAGTTCATCACCGAATCGGATTCATTCGCGAGCGTCACAGGCGCGGCCATCAGTGAAGACGGACGGCACATCGCGCTGATCAATTATCTCACCATCCTGGTCATCGATCTGCCGGAGCCGCTCGATAAGCTTCCGGGCCGGGCGGCGAAACTGTTCGAGGCGCCGCGGCGGGTGCGCATGGCCCTGCTGGGCCAGACGGAGGCCGTCACCTTCGACCGCACCGATCTGCTGCTGGGCACGGAAGGCGGCAGCCTCTACCGTTTAAAAGACGCTATTCCGTCCAAGTGAGTTGACAGGCGAGACGGTTTCTGGTTTCTAGTTTCCGGTTTCTGGTTTTACGTCCTAGATAACAACCAGAAACCCTGAAATTAGAAACCGTAAACCCCGGAGTCCTCCATGGCCTTCAACGAATCATCCTCCGCTCCGGCAAGCGCTGACGATCTGGCATTGGTCGAGACGCTGCGCAAAGGTCGTGAGGCACTCCAGGCCGAAATGGCCAGGGTTGTCGTCGGACAGAAGGAAGTCGTCGACAATATTCTGATGGCGCTCTTCTGCCGCGGACACGCGCTCATGGTTGGCGTGCCCGGCCTCGCCAAGACGCTGATGGTGCGGACCCTTTCACAGATTCTCGAGCTGAGTTTCAATCGCGTTCAATTCACGCCCGACCTGATGCCCAGCGACATCGTGGGTACCGACGTGATTGAAGAAGACCAGCAGACGCGCGTGCGCAGCTTCCGTTTCATTAAGGGGCCGGTCTTTGCAAACCTGATCCTCGCTGACGAAATCAACCGCACGCCGCCAAAAACGCAGGCCGCGCTGCTGGAGGCGATGGAAGAACACCGCGTCACGGCCGGCGGACAGACGTACAAGCTGCCGGAGCCGTTTTTTGTGCTCGCAACGCAGAACCCGATTGAGCAGGAAGGCACGTATCCGCTTCCTGAGGCGCAGCTCGACCGTTTCATGTTTGAAGTGCGCATCGACTATCCGACGAAACAGGAAGAGGTCGATATCGTGCGCTCGACCACAGCGCTGCGCGACACGACGCTGACGCCGGTGCTGAACGCCGCTCAGGTGCTGGAAATCCAAAAGGTGGTCCGCAAGATTCCGGTCAGCGATGCGGTGATCCGCTACGCGGTCGACCTGGTCGATGCCTCCCGTCCACGCAGCCCGGATGCTCCGGATTTCGTGAAGCTGTGGGTGCGCTGGGGCGCAGGCCCTCGCGCCAGCCAGTACCTGATCCTGGCGGCGAAGGCGCGTGCCGCGATCCGTGGGAACTTCTCAGCTTCGAGCAGCGATGTTGAAGCCATTGCGCCGCTGGTGCTGCGCCACCGCATCGTCACGAACTTCCATGCCGAAAGCGAAAACATCAACGCGGACGAGATCGTCAAGCGGCTGTTAGGTCACGTTAAAAAGCCAAGCTGATCTCCCGGCGTGCGGCTTAGTACGACGCTTCGAAAATAAGAATCAAATGCGAGAGAACTCTATGCGGCTCCGACCGTTAATCTGTGCCCTGGCTCTATCCGTCGCTGCGCTGGCCGCGAATGCGCTTGAAGTAAAAAAGCCATACCTGCAGCTTGGCCCGATGCTCGGCCATGTTGGCGCGACTGAAGCACGCGTTTGGGTTAAGGCTTCCGAAAAGGCGAAGGTGGAAATCCGCTTCTGGCGTGCCGATGCCGCAAATCGTGACGTTACGGTAAAAGCGCCCGAGCCCAGCAGCGCGACGGATTTCATGACGCACGTGACGATCCCCAATCTCGCACCCGAGACGCAGTATTCTTATGTCGTGCTTTTGAACGGAAAACCCGCCATGTTCCCGCCATACCCCTCTTTCACTACGGCGCCTGAAAAAGGCAAGAAAGGTGTGACACGAATCTGCTTCGTCTCGTGTATCGGACGAAACTCGCATGAACCTGCCGCGGCGTGGGCGGACATGGCCGCACGCGCGAAGTTCGATCTGCTCCTGATGCTCGGCGACAATCACTATGCCGATTCAACCTCGCCTGAAAAGCAGCGGCCGGCATACTACGCTCACCGCGCGGTCTCCGGGTTCAAAGAGGTAACCAGTCGCGTGGCGACTTACGCTATCTGGGACGATCACGACTTCGGCCCCAACGACAGCGACGGCACCGCCGCAGGCAAAGAAATTTCGCTCGAGACGTTCAAACAGTTCTGGCCTAATCCAGCGTA
>Ga0196964_10000646_pt1 | contig 19741 bp, 27 predicted proteins | sample S1_10metaG_FD_148615 | JGI IMG/M metagenome (GOLD analysis project Ga0196964, IMG submission 148615) | Soil microbial communities from Anza Borrego desert, Southern California, United States - S1_10 | ecosystem: Environmental > Terrestrial > Soil > Desert | place: USA: California | collected... | reverse complement strand
CGCTCGATGGAGATGCCGTACTTGCGGTGCGACGACGCCGTTTCGACGCCGGGAACGGCGGCCAGCTTGTCGTGCAGCGCGGCGGCCTCGGCGGTCATCTCCTTGCGACTGAGCCACGGTATTGCCGGGACCGGCCAAGTGCAGTGCAGGAATTGCATGTTGTCGTTCGCGCAGACGTCCCACTCTATGCGGAACTCGATGCCCTCGTGGCCGGGCGGGTAGGTCGACATCTTCAAACTCCTTGAAAAGAAACGAAACAAAAGTGATTCGGCCGGCGGCTCCTCCCGGTGCTCCTGCGCCGGGCGTCCGTGAGCGTTACAGGCACTCTTCAAACTTGTGGTCGCCGTTGAGGCGATAGCGAACGCCGGGCTTGATTCCGTCTTCGCCGACGTAGCCGACGACCGCCCGGTATCGCGATTCGCGTCGCGACCAGTAGCACGCGATAATGCAACCCAACTCTCCGGCCATGACGACGCCGCCGTCACCGATCGATGCCGCAATGCCCGACTTGCCGGTCTGTTCGGCCTTCGAGGAGTCGCCCGACGAAGCGGCCTTCGAGTAGTTGCCCGACGAAGCGGCCGTCGAGTAGTCGCCCGACGAAGCGGCCTTCGAGTAGTTGCCCGACGAAGCGGCCGTCGAGTAGTTGCCCGACGAAGCGGCCTTCGAGTAGTCGCCCGACGAAGCGGCCGTCGAGTAGTCGCCCGACGAAGCGGCCGTCGAGTAGTTGCCCGACGAAGCGGCCGTCGAGTAGTCGCCCGACGAAGCGGCCGTCGAGTAGTTGCCCGACGAAGCGGCCGTCGAGTAGTTGCCCGACGAAGCGGCCTTCGAGGAGTCGCCCGACGAAGCGGCCTTCGAGTAGTTGCCCGACGAAGCGGCCTTCGAGGAGAAACCGGCCGCCGTACCTGGCGTCCCTTGCAAAGACATCGCTTCAATCAGTCGATGACGCCCGCCGTTGATCATCGCCCAGGCGCCAGCGAACGGACCATCGTATAGCTTGGTCACTTCGCGGGCCTTACACTTCTGGCCGTTTTCGAGCTCGCCGACCACATCTTCGGGGCGGGCGGCGACTACAAGCCAGCGATCGTCGATGATCGAATATTCGTGACCGTCGCCGAGTCCCATTCCCCAGGGCCAGCCGTGCAGGCCGCCGCCGCATTTGTTTTGCGGTTCCCAGTCGGGACAGGTGACGACCTTTCCGATCTCCGTCGGCTCGCCCCACCCGTCGAAGCCGTTGTAGCTGGTGCCGTCGGCGTTGATGCGACGCAGGATCAGTACACGATCGCCGCCGTCGGTCCAGTTGTGCGGCTCGGTTTTAATGGATTCTTGCGCAGGGGCGCTCACGGTCGGCTCCTTGTTGGGGCGGGTTAGGGTTTACGCGACACCGACGGCGGCGCGGATGCGGCTATTTCCCGTTGCATTTGCACTCGTAAATGGCGGCCCGCATCTTCACGGCGTCTTGAACATCGAGCGAAAGGTCTGGATCGAACGCCCAGTTGCGAATTGCTCGCAGGGCGTCGGGGCGATGTGAGTCGTCGAACACGACGACGTAGCGCTCGTCGCCTTTCGGCAAACAGACGGCGTGCGGCACCGCAGAGAGGCGGTTCATTTGCGAAGTCCCTTCGCTGGTGGTGAGTCGTTCGGATCAAGCAGGCAGCCAAGTCAGGCTCTTGTTGCCGGTCACTCGGCACGAGCGGGCCTCGCCGTTCGTCACGAGGCCGGCGGTGCGAAGCTCGGGTAGTCGGCGCGACGGAACGTGCCGCTCAAGGCCTGTGTTTGCGGCAATCTCTGCGGCAGTCAGGCCGGGGTTGCGGCGCACTTCTGCAAGGCAGGCGGTGCGCTGCGCCCCGGCGACGCCCGAAGCTTCCACTTGGCGGGCCGCTTCGACGGACGTGTGCGGGTCGGTGGCGCGGGATGCTGCCATCGGGACGGAGACTAGGCCGCTTCCGAAGTCGAATTGGTGTTGCGTGGGCATGGCCTTACTCCCATTTCCCGTGCTCGTTCCACCACGCTTGCAACTTCGTCTCGACGCAATCGCGGTTGCTTTGGGCCTGCCACCACGCCCGGACGAGATTCGCGGCGAACTGCGTGCTCAGGTCGCCGGGGCCGCTGTCGACGCAGCCGATCGTCATGGCGAATGAGTTCACCGATACGATGCCGATTTGATCGACGGCATCGCCGTCCATCGTGAACCAGCAGGTCATTTCAAAGCAGCCGTCAATCTCGTCGCCGCCGATGTCGAGCGGCCCGGCAATAACTATGTCGTGTTCGCAGGCGGCTGCGGGAGCTTCGGCGAACGGGTTTGGGATATTGCGGATCATGTTTTTTTGGTGAATTGGAAGTGGATGGTGTTGCCGGTGACTTCGGTCGCGACCTTCATTCCTGCCGCTCGGGCGTGGTAGCGAAGCAGGTGGGCGAACGAACTGACCGACGTACTGTTACTTCTTCTTGCGAACCCGACGAATAGGCTTGAGGCCGTTGGCGACGTGCGCCGCAATGTCCACCCGGCGAAAGTGAATTGCGGTGCCGGGACCGCCGGGCTGTAGCGGTTGCGGAAACTGGCCGAGTTCGATTTTTCGCTCGATGGTGCGGCGATGCTGCTTCACCGCCTCGCACACTTCCTCGTAGGTCATCAACGCGCCGTACTTAGCGAACGGATCGGTCACAGGCTGCGTAGTAGTGACTCCCGAAACCGTTTCCCCTGAATGACTTGCGATGGTTGACATTGTTCCTTGCGTCCTGTAGCGGTGTGCTGCGGTGTGCAGCGACTTGACACGGTGAATAGTACCAAAGTCGGTACGGACTTCAAGACTGATTTACAGATTCTATTTCGGTACGTCTGTGCGTACCGACGTAAGGCGTTGACTTACAAGGGGTTAGGCGTGATAAAAAAAAGCGGACAAAAATCGGAGCCGACATGCCAAAACTGCCTGCCACGCCTGACCGCTTAGAAGAACTCCGAAAGATGGGCGAGGAGTTTGAGGCCCTTTTTGCCGCATTTAAGGGCGTTTCCGAAAATGCGCACGACATCGTGCGGCCGAAAATGCAGATAAACGGCCTGCGCAAGATCAAAAGTCGGATGCAAATCGCCCTGGACGACGCACGGCTACTAAAGGGCGCGTTTGAGAATTGGGCCAATGAAACCGGCAGGCTTCGCCGTGCAGAGGCCGATGCCGAAAAAGCGCACGCCGCCGTCAAGAAGCGCAAAGGGGCCTGAAATGCGATGGATCACCGCTGCCGCTGTTTTGCTCGCGGGCTGCGGCACGGCGCCCGAGGCGGCGAAGTCGCCCGAGCCCGACTACATGCAGGTAGCCAAGCAGGCCGACGTTGAGAACGAGCGGCTTAAGACGCTGACCAGCGAGCGCGACGCACTCGCGGCCGACATCGAGAGTCGCAGGGAATTGCTCATTGCGAATTATGCCGAGAAAGAGCGGCTAAAGGCGCTCGCCGGCGCGGGCCTACTGGACGACCGGGAGGCGCGACTAAAAAAAGAACTCGCGGCCCTCCAGGCAGTCGAAGAAAAAATGCCCGCCATTCACGCCCAGGCCGACGCCGACATTCAGCCGTTCAAGGCCAAGCTTGCCAAGGCCGATGCCGCCGTAAAACAGCAGTCGCAGGTTGCACGAGATGCGGCCCGCCGCCGCGATCTCATGGCGCAATAGCGATGGGCTCGCTCGTTCGGCCGCACTACACGACCATCGACACCAAGACCGGCAAACGGGTCAAGCGGCGGTCGACAAAGTGGTACGTCCAGATTAAGAACGCGCAGGGGAAGTGGGTTCGTGAGTCCGCCTACGTCGACAAGGAACTGTCGCGAAAGAAACTGATTCGCCGCGAGACGGAGGTTGCCGAGGAAATCGAACTCGGGCCGTACGTTCTCGCCGCCCGTAAGCCGCTGACGCTCGTTGACGAAGATCCCGCCAAGCAGGGCCACGCCGAAGACTTCCGCGACGACATGCGGAATCGCGGGCTGAAAATCACCCACTGGCGAACGACATACAATCGCCTGATTTGGGTGCTGGAAAAGGGCGAAATCAAGGCCTTTTCCGATCTCGTGCCTGCCAACGTCAATAAGGCCTTGGCGAAGCTTGTCGGCAGTGGAAAGAGCGTTGGGAGCCGCAACGGCTACCTGACGGCCGTGAAGTCGTTCGGCTCATGGCTCAAGGAAAACTCGCGGGTTCGCGAAAACCCGTTCAGTTCGCTCAGCAAGGATTCGACCGAGGGTTTTGAGACGTTCGTTCGTCGGCCGCTGACGGAGCAGGAGTTTTCGGCGCTGTTCCAGTACGTCGAGCACGCGCCACCGTTCGACGACATCTCAGGACTGGACCGCGCCGCCCTGTACGCGACGGCCGCCTACACGGGCTTTCGCCGCACTGAGCTGTCGACGGTCCTGCCGGAGTCGTTCACCCTGGACGCGGAGCCACGGCTGACGGTCGTGGCCGGCAAGAGCAAACGCAAGAAAAAAGAAATCATCCCGCTACACGAGAGCGTTGCCGCCTACCTGGCCAAGTGGCTCAAGGGCAGGCCCAAAGGCGTGCCGCTGTGGCCGATTGGCGACAAGCGAACAGCCGAGATGATTCGCGCCGACCTGCTGGCAATCGGCATCGAAGCGTACGTGCCGGGGCTCCCCGGCGATCCGCCGACGGTGATCGACTTCCATTCGCTTCGCGGCACGTTCATTTCGCGGTTGGCATCCGCCGGCGTGGCGCCGAAGTTGGCACAGGAACTCGCGCGGCACAGCAGCGTCGACCTGACCATGAACGTCTATGCGAAGATGACGACCGACCAACGAATCGCAGCTGTAGCAATCCTCCCGTCTCTTGCACAAGGTCTTGCACAACCGTTGCACAAGACGCGACCGCATGACGCCGTTTTGGGCCGCAAGTCGCCGCAAGAGCAGTCGGCCAAGAGCAACGGCCAGCAAGGCAGCAAAGGCCGCCAAAAACCAAAGAAAAAAGCCCGCGACTCGTAAATCGCGGGCTTTTGAATGAAGTGGACAGAGCCGGGATCGAACCGGCGACACATGGATTTTCAGTCCATACGCGCCGCCAGCCAAACGGAAAAAGCAGGCACGGCGCCCGAAGGATTTGAGCGCGTGCCATTCGGTGCCAAAATCTGTGCACAAATACTGCACAAGGAAATCAAGCGATTACGACCGCCAACCGGCCGCTCGGCTCGGCCGCTTCAAGGTCGTTGTATCGCCGCGCGAACGCCAAGGCGCAGTCGAGGTCGGGCTGCTCAAACCGCTCGGCGTCGTCCGGCACCTCTACAAGCCGCACGCAACACGGCCGTGGCTCAGGCTTCTCGATCACCCTGACGTTGGAAGCCTCACCGCCGATCACCGCGAGAACTTCGGCCAGCGGCGCCCGGAAGCGAATCGTGATTCGCCCGAGGTCGGGGTGGCGGGCGTGAATCACAAGCCTTGGCAGGCGGCTTCCATCCGTTTTTCTGGCCGGTTGCATATACTTGCTCCTTTGTGGGGATTGACCCCAGTCTGGTTGTTTTTATCCCGGATTGGCCACTGATCAAGCAGAACTATTAGCGTTTTGTGAGCGCTTTCCCGAAGCGCGCAAGGCTATAAACAGCATGCGCTTACAAGCGCAACACCATCATCAAAGGTGGTGTAGTCAGCGTGACATCTGGTCAGTCTTTGACCAAGCTGAAAGAAACCAGCATAACGGCGCTGGCATCCGGGTTCCGCGAATCAAATTCGCTTCGGTGGACATGCGAATAGTATCCCCTCAAAGGTGTGCCGGCAAGCAAAAGAGACGTCAAGATGTTGGGGGCTGACCGAAGCGGATACGCAACCTGTAGTATGCCTGTTGCCGTAAAAATCTTTCCGTAAATATCTTGACGTCAATCGGCCGACCTGTAAAATGCAACCATGTCGCGGCAACCCGCCGCACCTCGCCGACGGAGAGCAGTCGGAGCGGCCCCGCAAGGGCTATGGGAGAGATGAAGATGACGATCAACCTACAAGACGTGCTCGAAACCATCCGCATCACCGCCGGCAAACAAAACTGCGACCCGGACGGACTGACTCCGGCCGTGATTCGATTGGCCGCCGAGCAGATCGACGATGCTGACGTATCGCGACGGCTGGCCGAGTCGGCCGACGACATGGATCGGCCGGTCACCCTGAGCGATGTAGCGGCGAGCCTCCGCATGTGGGGCGTTCGCTAATTGGAGTCGCCGAAATGCTCGACAAGGAAACCAAGGCAAAAGTGCTCGCCCTGCTACGCGACGGGCGAGAGTACCGCGAAGTGGCCGCACTTGTTGGGTGGACGTACAAGCGAGTAGCCAACATTGCACACCGTAACGGCGTTGTGCAGCGGCCGCCGATCGCCGAGGCCATGAGATCGGCGGCGCTGGAGGCATGGCGGGCCGGTGATTCACTGGACGCCCTTGAGTCGCGATTTGGACAGTGGGCACGAGAGATATTTCGATGGGCGACGCCGGCAGAAAAGCGTAAGCGAAACGCAAACGTCCGTGCTCGCAGAAAGGCCAACGGCGAATACAAGATGCCGCCGCAAACGCAGTCGGGAATGACCAATGAAGACGACGCGAAAATAGTCGCCGCCCTTCGATCGCTCGCGAGGGCTATCGACTCCACGCCAGAAAAAATTGCATCACGAATCATGACGCTACGCCGCCAAGGAAAACTACACTAACCCTGCTCGCCAGTGCCGGCCGGGAGTCACGCCCCGGCACGGGCCTTTCGCAGACGCCGATAGGCGATGTTTCGCGCACCTCAACCGGAGAATCTGCCGTGACCACTGCAAGCGCCAAGGCCGCCGACCTCGCTCGTAAATTGCTCGCCCTGACGAACGAGTTCAAGGCGTTTCAATCGGAGGTTATGGCGGTCGCTGCACAAGCCGCCGACGACAGTCGATACGAAGCCGCCCAGCAGATTGACAGCGTGGCATGCACACTGGCTCGACTGCACGGAGATTGCTCAGGGCCGGGGGCCGAGTACGACCTGTTTATTGACTGGGCGCGTGACGACAAAGTTTACGACTTCACGATCTAGCCTTTCGCCCAATCCGGGCAAGCCGCCCTGTAGCAAGGAGACCGCCATGATCGCAGCACTCTGGTCCTTGGTCGCAGTCCTATACGCGACAGCCGCACTGATGGCGGCCGGCGACGCCGATCGATACACCGAATCGCGCCGATATCCGCCGAAGCGCCCGAAGCCGACGCCGCCAGGCGAGCTGCCGGTGTGGACGTATCACCCGGACGCAAAAACGTGGTAACACGCCCCCTTCGGGCAGCCGGACGACCGCCGGACCAACGGTCGGAGCGCGGCCGCAAGCCGCTGGAGAAACGAAGATGACGACTGAGCACGAAACCAAGCGATTTGAGCGAATGATTCAGGGCGTCAAAATTGTTGTCGTTCTGGCAACCGGGCCAGAGCGGGCCGTTGATCGCATTCCCGGCGTTGGCAGCAATCAAATGGTTTCGATATTCCGCGACGGCCAGCAGTTTCGTTCGTTTTCATTTGCCACGGCCGTCGAAGCGGTCGCTAAGTTCGAGGAAGTTGTTAAGCAAATCAAAGGAGCCTGAATCATGAAAACTCTCCGTCTCCCGCTGCTTGTTCGACAAGAGGGCGGCTTTCTGTCGCGAGAGACCATCGACATCGGAGTTGATTCGGCAGGCGTCATCATGCCAAGCGGAACAACCCTGACGCTTGAGCGATCGCAAGGAAGCATCCTTGGCTGGGGTGAGTTTGATCAAGCCGGCGAGCACTGGACGCTGGGCGGCGCGGTCATTCGCCCAGCCGATGCCGATAAGATTCTCGCAATCACAGCGCGCTAGCCGCATCCCACCGCTCGCCCCTCCGCGCAGCAACGCGGCCACATTGTCGGAAGCAGGGGCGGGCGGGCTTTAAGAGAACGCCTCATGCCCCCACGCCCCAAGCCCCTCGAATACACCCAAGCGGATGCCGCCAAGGAACTCGGCCGCTCATTCGCGGCGATCGGCCGGCAAGCCGAATTGCTCAAGCTCGGCCGTCGAACCAAGGGCGGTACGCTGATTCTGAAGCAATCCGAAGTCGACCAACTTAGCAAACACAAGCCCGTCACCGGATGGGCGGCTCGAAAGGCATAGCCCAACAAAACGGCCGCCGGGTGCGTCAACACCCGACGGCCCGAGCCCGAAGACCCGAAACACGTCCGCCTGTACGAGAGGCTTTCATGTTCCGTCGTATGGTATCGCGTTCGTATCCTTTTGTCGCGTGGGCGTTCATCGCGACGCAGCTTGTTGGAGCCTGCCTGATGTGGTCGGCCAAGACATCGTATCAGCCGGTGCGACGCGCCCGAGCGGCGGTCGTCTCAATTATTCACCGGCGGAAGGAAGCGGAATAGACCGTTCCTCGCACGTCGAGCAGGCGATCGGCAAAGCGCCGTGGACCCGCTGCTTGTCGCCGACCCCGACCTGCCGTAGCGTACACGGCCGACCGCCTTCGAGGATGCAGACGTAAACGGTCGCCATCTTCGGCCGTCCAGTCGTTGGGCAAATCCCGCAAGGCACCTGCACGCCCGCAGGCTCGCGCCGATGAACGCACGGCAACGGGGGCGCACGCTTGTGCGGCGGCTTCGTTCGGGGCTCGCACTCGCCGACGACACGTTGGCCGACGAACTTCCGGCCGCACGTTGAGCACCGATGGATGGGGCGCCCGTCGCGGAATGTGCCGATTGGTTCGACGGTGTGCGTCATGGGAACGTCGCCGTCATGTCGAAAGTCGCCGGACCGTCCGAGCCGCTGCATCGCGAGAAGCTGAACGGAATCGCCAAGCCGCCGAAGTCGACTGTTGAAGAGCCTGACACCAGCACGTCCGATTCGTAGAGGCTGGCCCCGGCGTCTAGCTTGGCGTACGCCCGCGCCCGGACCGTGTTTGTCAACGAGCGGTAAAGCACGAAGCCGGTATTCCAATCGCCGTGCACGTTACTCCACGAGCCAATGCCCCACTGGCAAATCATGCCCAGGCTATCGTTGCCGTCCGCCCCGCAAGATCCAGCCGAAGGGATATGGCCCAGGTTTTGCAAGGCGAGATTGATCGTCCCCGGACCGCTGGCGACGTAATCGAGCGCGAACGTATCGCCGTCCTGGTCGCCCGACGCATCGCGCATCTCGGCGCACGGGCTCGTTGACCCAAGGTCGCAAACACACTCACCGCAGCAGCAGGATCGCTTGGGCATTAGTTCGGACACCCCTTCGGCGTCAGCAGCATCCAGTCGTCGCCGACGTAGCCCGCGATCATTTCCAGGGCGTCGTCGTAGTCGTCGCCGTCGAACAGGCTCATGTCGAGATCGACGGCCATTGCGGAATTTACCGAAAGGTCACGCGACCATACGTCGAGCTTCGTGTTGTCCTTGTCAAACTTGCCGTTCAGGAGGTGGGGCGGCGACTGGATGCACAGAATGCGGCTCTTCGTCTCGTACTCCGCGAACGCCTCGGCGTAGGTGGTATACGGCCGGAAGCCGTAGAGTAGCGGCCACAGTTCAAAGCTACTCGCCTTGGGGCCGTAGCTCTTGGCCGTGTCGTCTACGGTGTTAACGAGCGCCCAGACGGGCGATTGGTAGGCATAGTACGCCTTGCCGAAGTGACCCGGCTCGATTGAGATTTCGCCGTTGATGAGATACTCGCGGCGGTAGGTCGCGTCCGGCTTCTTTACCTTGAGGTAGCTCTTGCCGTTCTCGATTGCCGCGCCGTCCGGGATGTCGTCCGGGTAGACCACTCCGAACGGCGGAATCGCCTCGGCGCCGGCGTTCTTCACCTCAATCGGCCTGTCAACGTACGCAGCCACTATCGCGCCTCCGCGATTCGCTGGTCAATGAGCTTCTTGATTCCGTCCACAAACGAAGCGGCCTCGGCGGTCTTTTGCCGAAATCGCCGCTCGGCATAACTCGGCATCGGGGTCGAAAGATCGTTGTTGCGGTGGGCCGTAGTCGACGGCAAGCCGCCGCCACCGACTCGCCACGTCACGACCTGAATAGCGCCGTCGGGCGAGATGTTGCGAATCCTCTCCCACGTCATGGTTTGCGGCCGTTCGACCGTCAGTCGCCGCAGGGCCGCGTCGATGTGCGATTGCGCCTCTCGCTTGAATTCGTCATCGTTCGTTTGGATTTGGTACTTGTCAAACTCGCCTTGAAATTGCGGGTATTGGACGCGGGCGATGTCGCTGCTCCGCACGAGCATTGCCGGGGTGTTGTTTGCAGCCCCGGTTGGCTGCGAGAAATCAGTATGAACGTAGCCGCCGGAATCGAACGTCCCGAACTCGCGCATGCGAAAGGCGATTCGCAGGCGCAGGTAAGCGCGATTGTAGTAGGTTTCGTTTCCGTCTTGCCGCAGGGTGTAGACCGGCTCGTGGAATCCGACCATTAGATTTTCTTGATCGATAAAGTACGATCCGGGCGGAAAAACTTGCTTCTTCTCGGCGTCGGTGGCCGGTTCGGACGGAAGCGGCTTGACACCGCCGTCAAGGTCGCCGGCCAAGCCCACGGCGGCGGCGGGAATCGTGTTCTCGAACGCCTCGTGGCCGTCGTAGAAATTTCCGTACAGCATCGGCTCGCGATAGTGCCGTTCGCCGTTGGCACCCGTGGTCATGCGCGCTTGGTGACTCAGCCACTCGATTTGCCAAGCTCGCTCGATCGGCGACGAAAACGGCTCAATCTTCAGGAACTTGTTGAATGCCTTCAGGCGCTCCTCAATGTCGTTTGTCGTTAAGTCCGTGGGCCATACCCGGTAGTATTTGAATACCGTCGCCTTGGCCAGTTCGCGCGCCGTCTCGTCCGCCACTTCGTTGAAGTCGCCTTCGAGATCAACCGTCGCCCATCCGTCTTCGGGAGCGTAGCTCAGTGAATTGATGAACTTCCACTGACCGTCCGTATCCTTGCCGACCGGAATTAGGTAGAAATCCCACTCGAAAATGTTCGGCAGGCCGATGAACCGGATCGTGTCCGGCATCTCAGGCGGATTGAGCGTGTCGCCGCCGTCGCTGGTTGTGCCGTCCGCCGATAGGAGCGCGCCAACGCCAACGGGTAGCAGTCGCACGCGGTCGTCGGTCCCGAGCACGATACGGAAGCCAAGCTGGTCGCAAAGCGTCGCCAAAGCGCGGGCGGGGGCTTCGTGATCCCATATGCATGTGGGCCGGGCGTCTGTCGGCAGGTGCGAAACGTCCATGTTCGGCTCACGCATAACAGTCGCGCATTTAGCGGCTAGATGCTGCGGGGCGAGTTCCGTGTCTTTGTCAAGCGTGCCGTCGTCCTTGTAGACGTTATATCGGCCGCTGATAGCGCCGTATCGCCACTTCCACCGACGATCCAAAATGCGGAGATTGACCTTCGCGCCCCGATAGGCGATCGACGACTCGTCAATCCGACAGTTCTTCATTCGCACCGTCTCGCCGTTCTGCGAGATCGTCAGCGTGCCGTTGAGGTTCGGGAACTTCGCTTGCGGCGAACACCGGATGTTGGCAATCGAAGGATCGGGGCCGTGCTGGAGCGTAAACTCCCCGCCCTCGATTCCCTCGATGCCGTCGAACGCAATGGCTGCTAGGCCGCCTTCCATTAGCTAACCGCCGCTCGCTGTATGTTGATGTTCGTGCCGAGATTGATGCCGCTTAGGTCGGCTTGCTCAAGGTCGATGCCGTTGGTGAACGCCAGCACCTTGAAGGGGTCGAGAAGTTGCGCCCGGCCGTAGCGGTTTGCGGTCGTGATCGTCTTGGAACGCTGGTCACGGGAAGCGTCGAAGATCACTGATTCGTCGCCCGACAGGTTTAGCGTCGTGATCGTGCCCGTGGCGTTGTGGAACCACCGGCCTGAGTCGTTGACGTTGAGCGTCGTACCGTTGAGCGACGTGCCTGTAAACGTGGTGTCGCCGGCCTTTTGGGTTGCGGTCGTGAAGGCGCATAGCAACAGCAGTTCGCCGCCGTTCTTGACGAGCGTTGTCAACGTGACGCCGACGCCGACCGTCACCTGCACGTCGCCCGCCTGATTCTCGTCGTAGCCGATCCGCAGCGTGGCGATGGTCGCCGCTTCGCCGGGAAGGGCCGCCAGTCCCACGGAACCGCGATAGAGGTTGACGGTGTTGCTGTTGTGCGTGCCGATCCACAAGAGCGCATGCGGGGCCTGAGCATCCACCTTGGAGCCCATGCCGTGGACGTTCAGTGTCGTTTGCACGCTGCCGGTGTTGAGCTTGATCCGGCCGCTGCCGTTGCCTTCGCCGATTCCGATGTTGACGGTCGTCGCCGAAATTTTGAGATAAGTCTCTCGGTATTCGTCGTACCCGGAGCCGTTGCGCTCGGGGAGCCCAATGCGACCCGTGAACGTGCCGGCGATGGTTAGGCTCGTGAGCGTGACGGTGTTATTGTCCAGGCCGTAGAGCAAGTCAACGTCTCCGTCGATGTAAACGTCATCGGAATTAACGGGAACCGCACTCCCGCTCCAGTTTGCGGCTAGGTTCACGACATTGGGGCCAGAATTGGCCGTAGAGTTCGTGCCCGCGCTGCTTGCCACGCCGTCGATGGTTTGCGCGTCGGCCGGCACGCCGCCCGTTTCGGTTGTTGCGACGGTGAACGTAAACGGCACCCCCGCCGTATTGCTCGTGGCAACCAGACTGCTGCCTGAGCGGGTCCACGTCACCTCGGCGAATTCCGGCCAGTTCGTAGCGTCAAGCGCCACCAAGGCTTCCTTGAGCGATTCCACGAGGGTTGCTACGGTCGTCGAGCCGGCGGTCGTGGTGAATACCTTGGTCGAGCCCGTGGGCGTGACCGTAATCACGTCGCTCGTCTCCCACGTTCCGGCGAACAGCCACGCCGTTACCTGAGCGATTCGCGGGGCGTTGCCTAGAAATTGTCGCGTAGCCATATCGTCCTCATGTCGTCTGCGGTTGTCGTCGGGGCTCGCCTGCTAGCGGCGACGGCGAGCCGAATAGGTAGCTCCATGTCGTGCGGTAGTCCACGTACTTATCGCCGCCTCGGTACTGCGGGCTCGTGCGATCAATGCGCGGCCGCTGCATCAGGGCCGCCCGACCGAAGATCGGAACGGGCACGTAGTACCGTCCGCGCATGATGCACATGCCGGACTGCTCGGCAAAGTACGGCGTGTTTTGCTGGATGGTCGTTTTGACAGGCATCCCGGCAAGCGGGTTCGTGAACTGGAATAGCGGGCCGCCTCCGTACATCGAAAGCGTCTCTTGCCATTCGACTATGAATGAGTCGGACGCCCCAGGACCGCTTGGCGGCTTAATATCAGCCTCCACGACCACCGAGTAGGTGCGATACGTGACGCCCTGCGCGTTCGATCCGTCTTCGTAGCTCGGCGGATTGACAACCCGAATTCCGCCAATCGTATCGGCGTTCCGAATGCGGTTATGAACAATGCCGTTCAGGGTTAGCGTCAGGTCGACGTTTCGCTGTCGATAGGCCGCCTCCAGGGCAGTCATCTTTGTGGTGAGGTTTTGCGTTAACTGTGCCGCCGAGTCGCCTTCGTTTTCGGCAACCAGCAACCCATCGACGGTCCACCGCTCGCTCGTCTCGACGAGATCGCCCGCCGCCGACAAGCGCGCAGTGCGGCTGATTCCGACTCGGCATTCCTGATCTTGGTGCGTGTAGGTTCCGATTTGGAGTGCCATTATGGGGCCTGAAATCCTGCGCCTGCGTTGCCCCTGTCGACCTTTTCCCTGTTCTTCAATTCTTCGATGCTAGCCTGGACTCGTTCAATGAACACCTGATTGATCGTGTTGACCAAATTGCGCATCGGCTCGTCTACCGCTACGCGCAGTTTCTCCTTGAGTTCGGCGTTCAAGCGGGCCAGTTCTGCCCGATTGGCCTCGATCATCTCGCCCAAATTGTCAGCCAACTGCGCCTGCTTGTTCGCGCCTGCAAACAGCAGGTCGCGGGCCTTAGGGGCCGCCTTGAGCGCGTTTTCGCCCTGTCGAAGCTCAAACCTGCCTGCCGCTTCATCAAATCCGCCGGCGAGCCCCTTTGCCCGAATGAATGCCGAGTCGCTTCGGTTTAACTCGCCGCCCGTTGCCAGTTTGTTCGCGATCTGCTCCATGCGGCTGACGACGCCCGGCCCCATGTTGCCGATGCCGCGAATGGCCTGCCGTGCTTGATCGGTCGCCACATCCTTGGCCCGCATCGCCAATTCCAACTGCTGCTCAAGCCGCCCGACAATTTCGGTCTGCGCCTGAATCCCGACCCGCGCCCGCTCCTCCTCGATGCCTCGCAGTTCCTGCAGGACAGCGCGTTGCCGTTCGAGATTCTCAAGGCGAGCGTCCATGATTTGCCGGTCCTGCCCGTGCAGGCCGGCTAGAATCTGCGAATGAGCGGCGGGGTTGATATTCGCCGAGCCACGGCCGCCGGGGCCGAACTCTCGGAGGTCGCCCCTGATTCGCCCTTGATTTGCAGTGAGTCGCTCGTCTCCGGCGCGAAGCAACTCGAGGCCACGGGCCGGATCGGCTTCGTGGCTGGCCCGCACGAGATCGACTGAGGCGAATTGCGCAGCGTTGTCAGTAAGCCCCTCGTGGAACCCAAGCACGCCACGCGCGTCGTTATGCAGCCGAGCCCGCTCGTTCCTCGCCACCCGCGCCCGGTCCTCTTCGATCTGCTGCCACAGCCACAGGCCGCCGATCGCCAGCCCGCCAATAGCCGGCGCAGCCCGCCCGGCGGCGCCAAGAAGGCCGCCGCCAACACCCGAACCACGCGCCAGCGTCGCCATACCCTTCAAGCCCTGCGCCGCCGCCTCGAACATCATCAACGATCGCAAGATGCGTTCCATGCTCTGCTCGCCCTGCGACGAAAAGAGCATGACCGCCCGGCCGAGTTGCGTTACGGCCTCGATCTGCGAGCTCATACTGAGTCCGCCACCACGAACGGTCGACATGCCGGAAACGGGAATGACCGGCCCGCCACCGACGCCACCGCCCCTTGCCGGCATTCGGCCCGACTGGCGAACCGCCGCGTCTAGGTCGCTCTGATAGGCCGCATTGCGAGCCTCGATAGCCCGTCCCTCTTCCGCCCGCATCGCCTTTTTCGCCGCGTGCAGGTCGCGCCAGTATTTTTCCTCCTTGCGCGTAATCTCGGCCATCAGCCGATCTTGCATCTCCATGTTGCGGGCCATCTCGCGCATGGCCGCAATCTCGTCGTTCAGCCGGTTCTTGGCCGACTGCCTCTGTAGTCGCTCCATGTCGGCAAAGTGCTTCTTGAGCATCCGCTCGGCGTCGGCAATGCCCTTGTCGAGCGACGACCCGCCGTCGCCGCCGATCTTCCCGCCTCCCAGCGAGCCGCCGGCCAGCGGCATCGCACCAATACCGCCACCACCACCAAGCCCCAAAGGCAGGGTCATGCCCGGCCCGACCGAAGCCGTCCTCGCCTTGAACGCCTGGATCGTCTGCGCATTGCGCGGGTCTTCTTCGATCCGCAGCGTCCAGACGATTTCCTTCGAGCCGGTGCCTACACCTTGCAGCATCACTTCACCACGGCGGCCTTGAGGGATTGGGTTTGTTTATGGGCTTCGTGCAGTTGGTGGATGATCGACAGGTTCCGCTGCGTCACTTCGTCGGTTCGCTCTCGCTCGGTTAGGTTCGCACCGCAACAGGCTTGCGTCACTCGGTAGTGCTCGATCGCCTGGAGATTCTTCGGACTTAGCTCGAACTCGGCGGCACGCTCCGGCGAAATCTTCGGACAAGGCGGGCGATTAGGCTGTTGGCACGGCGTCTTGTATTCGCCCCGCAACACCGGGCCATCGCGACGCGACACGATCTGCGTCGAAAAGACCCACCGCTTACCCTCGCTATCCACACGGTCGTCGTACCACCACTTTTGACACTCCTCGCATGTGCGGGCCGCTATCTCTGAGTGGAACAGCAGGACAGTCAACCCGCCTATTAGTTTTTTGCGTCGTCCGCCTCGCGTAGATCGACCGGCAACGCGTCGCCGAGCACCGCATCCAGCGACGGCGCAATCGAGACTTCGGATTCGCCGAGAGGGTCCGCGTCCGGGGCGCTGACCCGCAGCACCACCGAGGCGATGGCCTCGATCAAGACCGGCTCGACGTCGGCGTTGATGTTTGCCACCTTGAGCGGCACGGGCTGGCCCTTGCGGTCTTTGGCGTCCCATTTTGTGACGAACCGCACGATCAGTTCCGCGACCACCTTGGCGTAGGCCGCGCCGCTGAACGCGCTGATCTTGTCGCGAATCTGCCGCTGCTCCGAGTACGTCAACGGCCGGTGCTCAAACCGGCATTCGTCGTGTAGCCGCGGAGTCGCCTTGAGGTAGCTTTTGTGCGTGTAACCGTCGTCCATTCTTCACTCCTTGAGGTTGTGGCCGTTAGGCCGTGCTGTCCAAAGTCACCGTCAATTCCGCCGTCGTGCCGCTGCGCCGCCCTTCGCCGTCCAACTGCAACGGCACCTCGCCCATCTTTCCCGAAACTGAAGGCGAGCGGGCCGGAACCTGCCACTTCGGGAGCGTGAACACAAGCGAGTAGTTGCCGAAGGTGAACGTGATACCCACAGCGACGCCGGCAACGGCGATGTCGTACAGAGCCGTCTCGCTCGACGTGTAAGGCGTGGCGACGCTCAGCGCTACCGCGCGTGCCTGCGGAATGATTGTTCCGGCCGTCAGCGAGTTATTGAACGTCGGCAGCAGGAAGTTGTCGACCGTCAGCGTGAACGACGAAACCAGTGTTGCGCTGCTGTTAATCAAGAACGCGCCCGACGTGTCCGAGAGCATGAACGGGCTGGATTTCGTGTGCGTCAGCGATGGGAACGTGCCGGCGTTGGCGGGCGTTTCCGTCTTGCCGATTACGTCCAAGGCCAACTCAAGAGGTCCGCCACTGGACGCCGAGAATACCGCCCGCGACACCTTCACGCCGTCGTAGGTGAACACCTTGCCGATGCGGTCGACGGTCACATACCGCTCCTGAAGCGTCTCGGCCAGGGCGTAGGTCGTGCCGCTGGCGTTGGCTCCCAAGATCCAAGGCAGGAGGTTCGCCAGTTCTTCCGGGCACGGCTGAAACCGGAGCGAGCCGCTTACGTCGTAGCGGGCCTCACGGATACGCTCGGACTGCTTGCCGCGCAGGCCGTAGATGCCGTTGTGCTCGATGAAGGTTTCGGACTTGACGAGCGACTCCGACACAAAGTCGAGCGGGATGTCTACCGTGCTCGACGAGCCGATGCCGAGCTGCGATGCCGAATTTGCTGATGCGCCCATGTCTACCCCCGCAGTTCGCGGTTAAAAACCCGCACCAGAAACCCGGTGGCGAGATACTGATTGTTCGTAAATGCATCCGTGTTGAAGGCCGGGGCCGGGGCTGTCTCGCACCGCCAAGCCGTCGTGACACCCGAAAGCCGCCGGTTGTGAAACAGCTTGCGGGCGGCCTGATGCCAGCCGGTCACGAGATCGATGTCGGTTCCGATGGTCGAGTCCGCAGCCGAGACAAAGCAGACGGCTGCCGGATAGCCGTAGTCGTCCGTACCGTTGGTTCCGTTGCCGAGAATCGAAATTTGGTCCGTCGGGCAAATCAGGATGCATGGCATCTTGGTAATCAGCGACTCGTGGAGTGCCTGCTTCACATCCGGCCGCTTGCACACGGCCACGTCGGCGGACGAAACGCCGTTGAATGACGAAATCGCCGCAACGATCGTCGCCTTTACCGCGTCGAGGATTTCGCCGTGCTGGCTCATGGATTTTCACGCAGGCAGCCGCCGGCCGGGGAGTGAACGCCGACCGACGGCCCCTGCGCGGCATTGACCTGTGTGGCCTATCAATGCAGACTTGAATCCATGCTGACACTTCTTATCACCACTGCCGTGATCGCGCAGCCGCTGGACGCAACCTACTCGACGGAAGGGCATCCCAAGAGCGCGGGCATGCATCTCTCGCTCAAGTACCCGGCGTCTTGGATTCGCGATAAGGCTGCCGAAGAAAAGATTCCCTACGCCGTGGCGGTTCTCGGTGACGAGAAGGACACCGCCTGCACGCTGCACGTTCAGGATGTGAGCGGCGACCCACAGGTCGCAATGCGCACGGCCGCCGAGGCGGAGCAATACATTTTCAACAATATGCTTGGCGAGGGGGCGTTTGTGCCGAAATGGACGACGACAAGCAGTCGCCGGGCGATTCGGTCGGGTGGGGTGACGTTTCAACTTGTTGAATATTTTGGCGTACTGAATGGCAGCGCAATGAGAGGGAGACTCTACTTGCGGGTTTTTGGCAAGCGAGTAGTTTGCCTGCGATGCGGGTGCGTCTCCGATTACGGTTCGCAGTCGGACTGTGACCGAGTGTTTGCCGAGCACTCGGCGCTGTTCGACCGGATGTTTCAGTCCCTTGCCGACAAAACGCCGAAGAAAAAGCCGAAAGGCTTCTTCACCGCTACGAAGATTTGGGTCCTCGTAGCGTGCGCTATTGCGGCGGTTTTGCTTTACGGCTGGCATGTCGACAGGCTCATTCGTGCCGGGAAAATCAAGCTGTAACTACTTCGTAAGGGCGTGCGAACTGATCGACGGAGCCGGCTCAAGTTCCGGCCCGGCTTCGTCCAGCGTGATGTCAAACTCACCTGCCGAGCCGGCGACCGAAAAGCCCACTCCGTAGATCACTTCAAACGCCGACTCAATCTGCGCGGCACTCGCATTCCAATTCAAAGTTTGCGAGCTGTTAATTGTAAAAGTTCCGGCGGTTGCTCCGTTTAGCGTTAGGTGGTGTGCGGCGCGGCGAGGAGTAACCCCCTGCTGGCTCGTCGTGACGGTGCCGCCGCCACCACTCGTTTTCACAAAGTCGGCGATATCCTCGGGATCGTCTTGAGTGAATGTGACGCTAGGAAGGCCCTCGCCTCCGTCGGTCACACTAAAGCCGGCAGGAGGGGTGAAGCCGGGACTGACGTTGCCTCCAGGGTCGAAGCCGACACTTCCGGAGATGTCGCCATTTCCGTACTCGACGGTCTCGTCTGTACCTCCGGAAACTGTGAACTTTTCCTCGACGCCCTCGACGCCTGTGGCTGTTTGCGTGAACCGGGGATTGGCGCGCACCCGCCCCCTTCCCATCACAATCAGTCGTCGAACTTGAACCGGAGTCGGCATCGTTAGTCTCGCAGTACCGAAAGGGTTATTCCGATGTCGGTCGTCGCCGCCAGATTCGCCGCCGTGGTGGTCACGAACGCCATGTAAAGCGTTCGGCCGCTGGCCGGGACGAGCACGCGATTCAATCCATTCAAAGTCGCAATCGCCTTGCCGCTGTTCGCCGTGTAGTAGTCGGCCGTCACCACGGGGAAGCGGGCGATTACCTTGGCGATGTCCGAGGCGTGAAGAACGAACGCTGCATTGTCCGTGAGCGTCGAACTCGACGGGTCGGCGTCGAAGATTAAGATTTCGCCTTCCGGCTTTTGGTTCGCCGCATCGCTGATGAGCACGCTCGTCAGGACCATTCCCTTTCCGGCGGCGCGTGCGATGTCCGTCAGCGTGATCTTGCCGCCGATGCAGTCGCCGCTCGAATAGTCCGGCGACGCCGAAACCGTAACGGTCGGCTTAAAAACGGTGCTGTTGCCGCCCACCTCGCCGAGGTGGGCTTCGCCCGCCGCAATGGCTGCAACACTCACCGACTGAACCATCGGGTCGGCCGGTGTGCCCGCGCCGCTCGCCGTCGCTAGATGCTGGCCCGTGCCGTAGCTTTGAATCGTCGCCACGCCTACCTCCCGAGTATCTTTTCTCCGAACGCCTGCCCGATGATCTCGGTGCATCGCTCGCGGGT
>Ga0196964_10000645_pt1 | contig 19754 bp, 18 predicted proteins | sample S1_10metaG_FD_148615 | JGI IMG/M metagenome (GOLD analysis project Ga0196964, IMG submission 148615) | Soil microbial communities from Anza Borrego desert, Southern California, United States - S1_10 | ecosystem: Environmental > Terrestrial > Soil > Desert | place: USA: California | collected... | reverse complement strand
TTCCGCATTGCGGAACGTGGCAAATCGATTTACGAGGACAGCAAGACCAGTGATAAGTTTTATAATCTTAGACTTTTTCAACTGGAAATCAGCGAACATAAACACGCCAAGGAACATAAGGAAAACTACGCAAGTCCTTTGGTGTCCGATCAGGACAAGACCAAACCTTATATCCTTGGCAAGATCAACAACTTCTATTCGGTCAGGCTCGGCTATATTTTCCGTAAGATGATCGCCGGTAAACCGGAACCGGGAACAGTGAGCATTCACTGGACTTATGGCGGTGGTGTTGCCGCCGGTTTGCTCAAACCTTATTATATTGACGCATATGTACCGCAGGATCCTAAGACAGGCAACTTCGAACTCGTAAGGAAGTCAATAAAGTATGAGGAGCCCTATGAAGAGCATTTTCTTTCCCAGCTGGTCATAGTGGGCAGCTCCGGGTGGAGCAAGGGATTGAATGAACTTAAGGTTGTCCCTGGTCTGCATGCAAAAACAGGTCTCCATTTTGATTTTGCCTCTCATAATAAGGGGAAACTTGCCATCGAAACAGGCATTGCAGGTGAGCTCTACACGAAGAAAATTGAGCTGATGGCGCGGCAGAAGTCTTTCCCATATCTGGTGAGCGGTTATATATCCATTCAATTTGGCAAAAGGTGGTGAGCTTTGTAATTTGCACTACTTATGCAAGAGTTGCCGGTAATCAGTTCAGCAGTAGCCAATAATGAAACCCGTGTCAAGAAGCCTAACTGGCTCCGGGTAAAACTGCCCACAGGTGAAGGTTATCGCCATGTGCGCGGACTGGTGGATACGCACAAACTCCATACGATCTGTGAAAGTGGCAATTGCCCGAACATGGGAGAATGCTGGGGTGAAGGAACTGCTACCTTCATGATCCTGGGCAATATCTGCACGCGTTCCTGCGGATTCTGTGCCGTTGCCACCGGCAGACCGGAACCTGTGGATTGGGATGAGCCGCAACGGGTAGCTGAAGCCATCCATTTGATGAAGGTGAAGCATGCAGTGCTTACCTCTGTAGACAGAGATGAACTGAAGGATGGCGGATCCATCATTTGGGCAAACACGATCAAAGCTGTACGCGCACTCAACCCCGAAACGACGCTGGAAACCTTAATACCTGATTTCAAAGGGCAGTGGGAAAACCTGGAACGTATCATTGAAGTGGCGCCTGAAGTCGTTTCCCATAATCTTGAAACTGTTGAACGGCTGACCCGGAAGGTCAGGATACAGGCGAAATATCACAGAAGCCTGGAAGTAATCAGAAGACTGAAGGACGGTGGTATGCGCACAAAGAGCGGCGTGATGCTGGGATTGGGGGAATCGAAAGAAGAAGTATTACAAACAATGCAGGACCTGGTGGCAAATGGCTGCGATGTGCTTACCCTCGGGCAATACCTGCAGCCCACGCAAAAGCACCTGCCTGTGATCCGTTTCGTACACCCGGATGAGTTCGCATTCTATAAAGATGAAGGCTATAAAATGGGGTTCGATTATGTAGAAAGCGGTCCGCTGGTGCGTTCATCTTACCATAGTGAACGTCATGTTGTTCCGGGCGAAGGCAGACGTGCCTGGGAAGCATCCCTATAACCGATAGTGAAGCACCTCAAAATATTGAAGCCGGACATTCTGTCCGGCTTTGTTTATTTCCGGTAATTATTGTTCGAGCAGTTTGATACCGCCCCCGGTTATTTCGATCTTACGGTCTTTGTACAGACCACCAATAGTCATCTTAAACGTTTTCTTGCTTACTCCAAAAAAATCGTAGATCTCCTCAGGAGCGGATTTATCATTATAGGGAAGATACCCATCATTTTCACGCAGCAGTTCCAGGATCCGTTCCGCTTCCGTGCCTACGCGTTTATAACCCATTGTCCCGAGTGCTACATCAATCTTATTCTCAGGACGAATGGTTTTAATATAGCCTTTCAGTTTTTCTCCGGGTGACAGATCACGGAAGACATCGCTGAAATGGAGTATACCGGTATGTTTGTTATTGATGATGACCTTATAACCTATGTCAGTACGGTGCCAGATGAGGAGTTCTACTTCTTCTTTTTCCTGTACGGTGAGCTCTTCATTGCTCAGGTAGCGGTTGATCTTTTCCGTCGCGGCGGTACGCCCGGTCATTTCATCGAGGTATACGTAGACCAGGTAGTATTCGCCCACGGTCATACGGCTCACCTGCTGTGAAAGCGGTACAAAAAGGTCTTTCATAATACCCCATTCGAGGAACGCGCCATGCTGGTTTTTATGAACGACTTTCATCATGGCTATCTCGCCGACAGTAGCGTAGGGGCGCTGGGTAGTCGCGATGATCCTGTCTTCCGAATCATGATAGATAAAAACTTCTACCTCATCGCCTTCCTTTACCCCCTCGGGTGCAAATCGCCTGGGCAGCAGTATCTCCGTTCCATTGCCATCCAGATACCATCCGAAATCTACTTTCTTGACGAGCTTAAGGGTATGATAAATTCCTGCCTGTACCATTTAATTATAAAATAAAGGTCAAAGGTAGCTGTTAAACCCTGTTTCAGGACTTTGAATATTTTTCGAGCAGCTGTCGTTCCCTGGCGGAAAGACTGTCAATCCCTTTCTGGTTAATCTTTTCAAGAATACGATCTACCTCTTTTTTCTGGTCGGCTTTTGACATGTTGTACCGGTCCTCATAATTAAGATATCGTTTCTGCGTCTTCTTATCAATGAGCATCAGGTCAGGGCGGTAGATCATGATCAGTACCAGTGCAACGCCTGGCAACAAAATGAGCAGGATAGGGAGCACGTTTGTCTGAAGTACGGAAGGAAACATCATTACCGCTGCCAGCATGCCGATAAGCCCACCACCCAGGTGTGCCGCATGCCCTACATCGGTGCGCTGGCTGCGAATAGCATAAATCGTATAGATCACATAGGCTACCCCAAAAAGCCAGCCTGGCAGGAACCATATCCTCATTCCCGGAATCAGCGCAATAGTAGCGAATACAAGTCCGCTGATCGCTCCTGACGCACCCACTGAGGTATACAAAGGCCGGTGCTTATGGATCATCAGCGCCAGCAGGTTACCGCCGACGAGACTGGTAAAGTAGATAAGGAGAAACGGAAAGCTCCCGATGTTCATTTCCAGACCGTTTCCGATCATGAACAGCACGACCATGTTAATGATCAGGTGCAGCCAGTTAACATGGAAAAAGCCGGAGCTGATGAACCGGACATATTCTTTATTCACCAGTACCCTGTGTATATTAAATGAATACTTATCGGTGAGGTACTCTTTTTTGATCCCCTGCCAGGAGATCAGCGTCGTAATGACAATGAGGATAATGCTTAGATACATCTTTGTTATTTCCAGTCTGAAATTATGATAAAACACTCATAACTAATTATTGCAGCAGGCGTGTTTTAACTTAATATTTTCATTCCAGGGAACAATTTTGTGCCCTCTACGGTATGAAAAAATCGAGGATTCTGGTTAATCTGTTACGGGGCCTGATGGTCGTGTTAGCCTACAAGAACGTGGTGCATCCGAAGGGTGGTTTAATTCCGCCGGGCACCGGAAGGCATAGTTTTCAGTATCTCAAAAGCAGCTTCCACATAGCAAGGGGGATGTTATTAACCAGTATTACCAAACTCCGGTTAAAGATCGGTGCCTGAGCAATACAGCGTTATCTGTCCGTGATAGATATTAATTAGCTTTGCATTGAATTTAACCGAACAGAATTATATCAACCTTATGAAATCAATCAGGATGGCCGCGCTGCTGGCAGCAGCAACAACATTATATTCCTGCGGAACGTCAAAAAAGCTGCAAAATGCAGAAATGCGCTACTCAAGACTGGACAGCTCTTATAAGGCGTTGCAACGGCAGCTAAGTACCTGCGAAGACACTGCCGAGCGTCGTCTGGCGCGCCTCGACCGGCTCTCTGATCAGCTTACGGACCAGAAACAATATAATGATGAGATGGTAAACCAGCTGAAAAACCTTTCAGTGATTTCCTCATCCCAGGCAGAGAGTATTAAGAAGTCATTGGAGAATATCAGCTCGAAAGATGCCTATATCAAGGATCTGCAGGGAGCATTGGCGAGAAAGGACAGCCTTACCATGAATCTGGTTATGAATCTTAAAGGTGCACTCGGCAATCTTAACGATGAAGACGTTAATATAAAGGTTGACAAAGGGGTAGTCTACATTGATATATCCGATAAGATGCTGTTCAAAAGCGGTAGTTACGAGATCACGGATCGCGCCAAAGAAGTGCTCAGCAAGGTAGCCAGGGTTTTGAACAACCAGCCGGATATCGAATTCATGATCGAAGGTCATACCGATTCGGTTCCGTTCAGAAGGGATCAGCTCCTTGACAACTGGGACCTGAGCGTGAAGCGCGCGACGACTGTCGCACGGTTATTACAGACAGAATACAATGTACCGCCAGCAAGAATGACCGCGGCGGGCAGGGGAGAGTACATACCCGTTGCCAGCAACGAGACGGAAGATGGGCGGTCGCTGAACCGCAGAACAAGGATCGTTATCCTTCCGCAGCTCGATCAGTTCTTCAAGCTGCTGGAAAGTCCGGATCCGGCTAACTAAGCACGTTTGTTTATCCTATTTTAATACCAGAGAACTTGAAACCTGCAGCAGCACCTGCAGGTTTTTTGTCATCAATCTGTAACCGTCACCCAACCTTTTTTCTATCTTACCTTTCTATAGTACAAATTATAAATCTATGAAGAAAGTTACCCTGGCACTCCTATGCCTCCTATTTTCGTGCAAGCTCTTTGCTTCCCACCTGACGTCCGCCGAGGTACGGTATGAATACACCGGTACCGGAAATGTCTACAGAATTTATCTCACTATCGCCAGTAACTGTAGTGGTGTCAACCCGGCAACCTCCGAGGTCGTTTCAATCAACTCGACTTGTTTTCCAAGTATTATCAAACAGCTTCCCCTGGTTACGAACAATATCGTTACCAATTACTGTCCGCAATTTCCAAACGCCTGCAGCAATCCGAGTGGTATGTACCCGGCTTTCCGGATCGTTACTTATTCCGATACCGTTACGCTGGATACATGCGCAAACTGGGAAATCGTCTTTAATCCTTGCTGCCGGCAGAGTATTGTAAACAACCTGGTCAGCCCTGGCAACAATAATCTTTACGTTGCGGCCTTCCTGAACAACAGTACGGCAATAAACTCCAGTCCGGTAGTCGCCACTCCCCTGAGCCATTTCGTTGCCGGCAACGGCAGTTTAAATACTATACCGATGCAGGCGGTGGACGCGCAAGGCGATAGCGTGGTATATGAATGGGACATTCCAAGAACATCCGGTAATGCGCCTATGACTTATACCACCGGGTTTAGTCTGACTAATCCGGTTCCGGGTTCCGTCTCCATCGATCAGCTGACGCAGAACATGCAGATCGCACTAACAAATATCGGAGCCTATCAGCTTGCTTTGAAAATCAAAGATTATCGCAATGGCGTACTGGTTGGAACCACAACCCGTGATTTCATGGTTATTGGTCTCGGCGGCTCCGGCAGCGCGCTCACCAATCCGCTGCTGGCTCCCGGTTCTGTGACCACCTACAACACTTGTCCGGGCAGCTCAAACTCAATCACAATCAATTTCGCGGATAGCACCGCTACCGATTCCGTTTTCGTAACGGTGACACCGCCGGTAATTCCCGGCTTTACGTTCAACTCCGTTGTGAATTCAGCTCCGGGCAGTGCTACTGTTACAATTACCTGGACTACACCCGGCACGTTTGACCCGGCAACCCTGCCAAGCTTCCTGATCGGACTTGAAGCCCGGGATAATGGTTGTCCTGCTTTTGGACTTTCGCATTATTCAATCCTGGTGACTACATCTCAATGTGTTACCGACAGTGTTTGGGCTGGTGATGCGAACGGTGATTTCACTGTGAACGTTTATGACCCGCTGGCCATTGCGGTCGCATACGGAGAATCCGGTCCTGTGCGTCCCGGAGCTACTTTAAACTGGCAGGCAGAAGCTTGTACGGATTGGACAAGTTCCTTCCTCAATGGGGTCAATATGAAACATGCGGATTGTAACGGTGATGGACAGGTAGATAACAGCGATCTTACTGCCGTTGGTGCAAACTGGGGTTATGTTCACCTTAAGGGTACCCCAAAAGCAAAAACGACAAGTGTGCCAGATCTTTATTTTGACATTACCGGTGTGAACTTCGTTCCCGGAACCACCGTATCCATACCGATCAAGTTAGGCAGCTCGGGCAACCAGATGAACGGCGCCTATGGTATCGCTACCAACATTAGCGTAGGCGGTATTACCCTTTCAACGGCACCAACAATCACCTATACGTCCAGCTGGCTTGGAAACACGTCCAACACATTGAACTTCATAAAGAGTGACGCAATGAATTTAGGTGACCTGAGCTGGGCGTACAGCCGCACCAATCATCAGAATGTGAACGGACAAGGAACCATTGCCCATCTCAACTTCACGATCCCTGCCAATGCCGCAACCGGACAGCAGATCGACCTCGATTTCGATGGTACTATGATCATTGACAAAGACATGAATCCGATCACTCTTTTTAATGAGATAGATACTATGGCAACAATCGTCGCGCTTAGTGTGCCTGATGTGGAGGCAAAAGTCGCGGCGCAGATCGTGCCTAATCCGTCGGCAGCGGTTGCTTCACTGCAACTGATCGCTCAGGAAACAACAAGTCTTATGGTCACCATAACTGACATTACCGGTAAACTCGTGAAGCGTCAGTCTTTGAATGTATCCAAAGGAAGCACGGCGATTGAACTACCGGGAGATCTCGAATCAGGAGTTTACCTGGTTACTTTAAGTAATGAGCACAGCCCTCTGCAAACCCTGAAGTGGATCAGGAAGTAATCTGATCTGCAAGTGAATACAAAGCGAAACCGCCTCTTTTACAGGGGCGGTTTTCTTATTTATATTTGGTTATACGCGACACGTTAACCCTGACTCAGCGCCTGAAGGGCTGCCTCTTTATCTTTGTGTAGTTGCTCCTTAAGGGCATCCAGGGAATCAAACTTTTCCTCAGTTCGTAAATACCTGATAAAGAATATTTCGAGTTCTTCCCCGTAGATCGATTCAGAAAAGCTGAATATATGGACCTCGATCTTCAGTTCTTTTTTATCCGTAACTGTCGGATTATAGCCAATACTGAGCATGGCGTCATAAATGTTCCCCCGAAAGTTCACCCTTGCGGCATATATACCTTTACCGGGCAGGATCTGTTCGGCATCGAGCGGTTCAATATTCGCAGTAGGGTAGCCTATTGTTCGCCCTAACTTTGCTCCTTCCACCACCTTGCCGGCAATACCGTAACTCCTGCCCAGCATATGTGCTGCCTCCTCGACCTTACCTTCGGCGATGGCATTTCGGATCTTCGTAGAGCTCACCGCAGCTTCATCGATCAGCTGGGCCGGTATTTCTCTCACTTCATACCCAAAGTCGGCCTGCAGCTGGCGCAGAAGTCCTATGTTACCTGTCCGGTCATGACCGAAATGATGGTCATAGCCGATGATAATGCATTTCGGTCTGAATTTCCCAACGAGGAATTCACCTACGTACTGCCGCGCCGAAAGTTCAGAAAATTCGCGGCTGAATGGTACGACCACAATATGCTCTATGCCCGAACCGGTTATCAGTTCCAGCTTCTGCTTCAGGGGCGTAAGTAATTTGATCGGCCTATCCGGAAACAGAAGTTTCCTCGGATGCGGCTCGAACGTGATCACGATACTTTCCCCTCCTATAGAGCGGGCGTAATCAACAACCTCCTCCAGGATCTGGCGATGACCGTGATGCACACCATCGAAAGTGCCGATGGTAATGACCGGGTTTGTGAATGCCGGTAAATGTTCTGTGTTAAAATACACCGCCATAATTCCTGACCGTTAAAACAGATGATTAGCAGCCTCTGAGAATCTCATAGAACCGATACACGTCCTCGTAGCTATTATAAAGCGGTACAGGAGCTATCCTGATCACGTCCGGCTCTCGCCAATCCGCAATTACACCCTGCTCAGTGAGCGTGTCAAATATCTTTCGGCCATTTTCAAGGAACAGTAGCGAAAGCTGACATCCCCTTTGCCGCGGGTCCTCAGGAGTCAGTATCCTAAATGGCAGGTGTGTTATCTGGTTCAGCAGAAAAGCAGTATAAGCCGTCAGCTTTTCGCTCTTCTCTCTCAGGGCCACCATACCCGCTTTCTCAAAAATATCCAGTGATGCATGGTGCGCCACCATGTTGAAAACCGGTGCATTGCTCATCTGCCAGCTTTCTGCGGTTTTAGTTGGAATAAAACCTTTTTCCATTTTGAAACGGGTCTTTTCCTCATTACCCCACCATCCCCCAAGCCGGAATATTTTCGGGTTCTTTGTATGGTGTTCATTGATAAAAGCCCCGCCGACACCGCCCGGACCCGAGTTCAGGTACTTATAGGAGCACCAGCAGGCAAAGTCCACGTTCCAGTCATGCAACTGCAGGGGTACATTGCCCACAGCATGGGCAAGGTCAAAACCGGCATAAGCGCCGGTCCTGTGGGCAGCTTCAGTGATCCTTGCGATATCGAAGTACTGTCCGGTATAATAATTGACCCCGCCGATCATCACCACTGCCAGCGTATCGCCTGCATCTTCAATGGCCTTTAGCAGATCTTCCTCGCGGATGAGATATTCACCTTCCCTGGGTCCTATTTCTATAATGGCGTCGTCGGGTTCATAGCCGTACATGCGCACCTGCGTCTCCACAGCATACTGATCAGATGGGAACGCACCCGCTTCCATCAGTATCTTATAACGCCTGCCGGAAGGACGGTAAAACGAGATCATCAGAAGGTGCAGGTTCACAGTCAATGTGTTCATAGCCACTACCTCATGAGGATGGGCACCCACGATCTTCGACAGCTTTTCCGGGAATAACCTGTGATAGGAAAACCACGGGTTTCTCGCATTAAAATGACCCTCCACACCATGTCGCGCCCAGTCGTCGAGCTCGGCATCCATCAGATACCTGACGCTTTTGGGCTGAAGTCCCAGGGAATTACCGCAGAAATAATAGACATCTCTGCCATTATGTTGCGGAAACAGGAATCTTTCACGGAATGGATACAGGATATCAACCTGATCCTGTCCCTGGGCATATTCCAGGCTGGCTTCAAAAGATGCGGACATGCAGAAGAAAATTTGCCGACAAAAATAGTCTCTATTGTTAAAGTTTGTTGAAAGAGCTTAATAAACAATATGTCCGCACCGATTGGCACAGTTTGTTTTTAACAAATACTGAGCAAAGGATTTAGAAGATGAAGTGGATTTGTACGTTGCTGGCAGGGATAGTTCTTGGATTTACGGCACAGGCACAGCGCGCAGCCGGTCTCAGGGTTTCTGCAGATGGGCTCGGCGGGCTCGTTCAGTTCCCTCTCAGAGGGAACCTGAACATTGAAGCGCAGGCAAACGCGGGAGGAATCTTCAGCGGTACGGGGAAAAGCTATACACTTGCCGGCCTGTTGAAGAGTTGGGTACCGTTGCCGGATAAAAGCTGGAGCTTTTATTTCGGATTGGGTGTACACGGAGGTGTGTGGGACCCGGGTTATGTGATTGAAGGTGATAATATCGTTTACCGGGCCACAGAGATTGCTCCGGTAGCAGGTGTTGACGGTTTAGCGGGAATCGAGTACCGGCTGCCGGGCTCTGACTTAAGCATCAGCGCAGATTACAGACCGGCAATAAACCTGTTGGGTCGGGTGGACTACTTTCCGCACAATGCTTTCGGTATTGGATTGAAACTATATTTTGACTGAATAAATGACGAGGCTTTTTAGCATTTATAATGTAGCTGGAAAAGTATTAGCTGCTATATTCCATACGCATTATAAATAATTAACCAAATGAAACGTGCCGGTATTCTTACCGGCATTTTTTAGCTTAGCCTCCCGTAAAACTGCGGATTAGAATAAATCACTCATCTTTACTTTACATTTGACCAAAATCAAAACCAAAATGAAAAAAGGATCACTTATTCTGATCGTGTTGCTCGGACTTTTACTGATCGGGGGCTGTATGACCTGTAATGTGCAAAAGAGCCTGGTTACCCTTGACGAGCAGGCACAAAATCGCTGGGGAGAAGTACAGAATCAGTACCAGCGCCGGGCAGACCTGGTACCTAACCTGGTGGCAACCGTAAAAGGTGCTGCCAATTTTGAACAGAAGACACTGACGGATGTCATTAATGCAAGAGCAAAAGCAACCTCCATCCAGGTAAATCCCGAGAACCTGACACCTGAGAAACTTCGTGAATTCCAGCAGGCTCAGGGCGAACTCAGCCAGGCCCTGGGTCGGCTTATGGTCGTCACCGAAAATTATCCGCAGCTCAGGGCAACCGAGGCATTCCGTGACCTGCAGGTACAGCTTGAAGGAACTGAAAACCGGATTACCGTAGCCAGGAAGAACTTCAATGATGCCGTACAGGAGTACAATACACAGCTACGTGTGTTCCCGAACAATATTTTTGGCGGAATCATGGGTTTTGAGCGCAAAGGCATGTTTGAAGCGGACAGAGGCGCTCAGAAAGCACCGCAGGTCCAGTTTTAACCCGATATTCAATTCCTATGTTTCCTTTCCGGAAAAAGAAAGAGCACCTTAATGAGGAGGATCAGGATCTGGTCGTGAAGGCCATACAGGCGGCTGAAGCCAGGACAACCGGCGAGATCCGGGTTTTCATGGAAGGCACCTGTGCCTATGTCGATGCCATGGACCGCGCTGTCGAATTGTTTACGGAGCTTGGCATGCACAAGACCGAAAGACGAAACGCGGTTCTGGTCTACCTGGCACTGGAAGACCATCAGTTTGCCATTTTCGGCGATGAACAGATTTACGTGCTGGCAGGCGGTCCCGCATTCTGGCAGACCGCAGCAGAACATCTGAAGAGTTACCTGAAAGAGGGAAGGATCGCCGAGGGACTGGCTGCCTGTGTCAACGAGTTGGGCAATGCCCTGGCGCAGCACTTTCCCTATGATCCTTCGATCACCAAAAATGAACTGCCAGACGAAATTGTATTCGGCAAATGATCTCCAGACTATCCATGACATTCACCCGGTTCCATTTCCTGCTCCTGTTGTTCCTGTACCTGCCCGCTACTGCAGTGCTGGCGCAGGACAAAGACTTTCCACCTAGGCCTAATCCTCCCCGGCTGGTAAATGATCTGGCAGGGACTATGTCGGCAGACCAGATTGCGAAGCTCGAGGAAAAGCTCGTTGGCTATGACCGGACAACTTCCACTCAGATAACAGTAGTGACCATCAAAAACCTGGGTGGTTACGAAGTAGCGCAGTACGCTACCGAACTGGCCAACCGCTGGGGGATCGGACAGGCAAATAAGGACAACGGCGTGCTGATATTCGCTTCCGTTGAAGACCGGAAGATCAATATCTCTACAGGGTATGGCCTGGAAGGCGCCCTGACAGATGTGCTCAGCGGGAGGATCATCCGAAACGAGATTGCACCCAGCTTTAAAAGCGGAAACTTTTACGAAGGCTTCGACAAAGGAGCTGATGCGGTGATTGCCGCCACCAAAGGTGAATACAGCGCCGAGCCCGGACAGCGGCATGCGCGCGGAAGGGGTATTTCCGTTGGCGGGATCTTCGCGATGATCGCTATCATTTATTTTATACTGTGGGTGCTCAGCAAGATCGGCGGCGGAGGCGGAAACTATATGAGCGGCCGCGGACGACGAGGCTGGCGCGGAGGCGGCATGTGGGGCGGTCCGTTTATCGGCGGCGGGGGCTTCGGCGGAGGCTGGGGTGGCGGAGGGTCTTCCGGCGGAGGTGGATTTGGCGGCTTCGGCGGTGGCAGCTTTGGTGGCGGCGGCGCCAGTGGAAGCTGGTAACCGGAAAAGACACAGAAAACGGTGAGCATCTGCTCACCGTTTTCTTTTAGTTGCCTAAGCCATGAAACGCTCTTATTCAGAAAATGTTCTTGTCTTCCTAGAGGGGACCGTAGCAGCCCGCCCTTTCTCCCTACCATCGAAAAACAGGTTCACCTTTTGAAATACGTTGTTGAGCTTTTTCAGATACCGTCTGGGTTCGCCAACCGGTCGGGCTCTTTTCCATCTGGTAAGCCCCAGGTATTCGTAAAATAGTTTGCGGTAATAGAGATTATTGAAATAACTGCGGTAAAAAGGTTTCCGGTGAATAAAATGTACCAGGTAGGGGCTCGGGTGATTACCATTAGCCAAATAATTCCAGAGAGGATCGAGCTTGAAGTACCGGCCGGCAAATACTACGTTCAGCCCGTACTGGTCACCCATGCGTGCATATTTGCGGTTCTCATTGATACAGTTGAGCACCTTTTCAGTAATTCCCTGTCGTTTCCATTCTCTGATATTGATCAGCTGCAGCCCGGCGTTGAAGAAAGGTGCGTTCTTATCCAATCCGAGTTCCTGCCAGTTCTCAATACCGTCCCCTCCCACATTTCCGATGGTTTTGGTGATAGAGTCTGTAACCGCACCGATCGCATGTGCGCCAATATCTGTATGCCACAATTTGCTGATATCGTCGAGCACGAGCATATCCACATCCATGAACAGAACTTTTTCAATGCCCTGCGGCATGAAATAAGGGATGAAGAGCCGAACATAGGTATTTAACGGGTAAGTATTGGGTACCAGGGGAAAATTCATCCCCTCGGGAATTGTATTCCGGATCGGTATCCAATGGAGCTGTAACAGATCCCTGTCAAGCGAAGCCTCCAGTTTACGCTTTTTCCGTTCGCTGATATGATCATCAACAACGTAGACGCGCAGGAGTTCTCCGGACTTATGATTTTTTTCTATTGATTTCAACATGGCAGCCAGCATGATCATATAATGATCATCGCAGGCTACTACAATAGTGATTGGCTCAGTTCGCACAGCGGCTCAGTTTAGTAAAGAAGGTGACAATTATGGTTTCCATTTTTGTGTAAAAATTATACCTGATAGCGGCATAAGAAGTTATGGAACAGCTTAAAACAGCCTGTTCAGGAAGCGGACTCCATGCGCTTAAAAGCCTGAGATACCGGGATAATCGGACAGCGTACTGATGAAGGAAACCGGGTTCCGCTCAGTTTTCCGTAATACAATGTTCATTGTTTGATAACACGGAAACATACCTGTCGGGGGGCTGTGGCGAATCCAGCAGAACAGAAGGCGATTCCTATATTTCAATAAACATTTGGTCAGGTCACTGCATTTCCTAATTTGGGTGATCGAAATCCAGCAGGTTATGAAAAAAATAGGCGTTATCGGCAGCGGGGTAGTCGCCCGTACTTTAGGCAGTGGTTTCCTCAGACATGGTTATGAGGTTATGCTCTCGAGCAGGGACCTGAGAAAGCTGGAAGACTGGAAGAAGTCCGGAGGAGCGCGGGCCCACACCGGCAGCTTTTCGGAGGCCGCAAAGTTCGGTGAGATCATTGTACTGGCAGTAAAAGGCGCAGCCGCACCTGATGCCATTGAAGAAGCGGGTCCCCAATACCTCAACGGGAAGACGGTTATTGATACCACAAATCCGATTGACACGGCGCCACCCGAAAACGGAGTGCTAAGGTACTTTACCACCTTGGAAGAGTCCCTCATGGAACAGCTACAGGAAAGATTCCCGGAAGTGCATTTTGTCAAGGCATTCAACAGTGTAGGCAACGCACGTATGGTGAACCCTGAGTTTCGGGAAGGTAAGCCAAGCATGTTCTTTTGCGGCAACAACGACGCGGCCCGGCGGGAAGTGGCCGCCATCCTGGAACAATTCGGGCACGAGCCGGAAGACATGGGAAAGGCAGAAGCCGCAAGGGCGATCGAGCCGCTTTGCATGCTCTGGTGTATTCCCGGTTTCCGGAGCAACAGCTGGGAACATGCATTCAGGCTGCTGAAAAACTAATCTGCTTGTCCGGTCTCCGCATCCGTCATCTGTAGTATTTCCAGGCTGACGCTGCCAGCCTTTTTTCTGCCGTTCAGCCTTGGAGATACAGGCAATAGCTTGCTATCTTCATGGTATGCAACCAATCATCAGCCTGAGAGATGTCTACAAATCCTATGATCAAAAACAGGTCTTGAACGGGATCAGCCTGGATATCTTCCCGGGGCAGATTATCGGATATATTGGTCCGAACGGGGCGGGCAAAAGCACGACGGTCAAGATCCTCTGCGGCATTATCCGGGACTATGAGGGTACAGTGCTCATCCACGGGCGACCATTGGCAGACGACTTGCTGGAAGCGAAAAGCAAGGTGGGGTATATACCGGAGCTGGCGGAGCTGTATGACGTACTGACGCCGGACGAATACCTGAGCTTCATTGGAAAGTTGCACCATCTGAGCGATGAGGTCATCGCTGAGCGTTCGGAAAAGATGCTGCGCTCTTTCGGTTTGCTGGAGAACCGCCACCAGCGGATGGATAGCTTTTCCAAAGGCATGCGGCAGAAAGTGCTCATTATTTCAGGTTTGCTCCATAACCCTTCCATTGTCATACTGGATGAGCCGCTGTCAGGGCTGGATGCCAACGCAGTCATCCTGGTCAAGGAACTGATGCAGGCATTGAAAGCTGAGGGTAAAACGATTTTCTACTGCTCTCATATGATGGATGTGGTAGAGAAAGTCTCCGACCGTATCATTCTGATCAACAACGGCAGCATTGTGGCGGACGGGACTATCGAAGAACTGCGTGGATACGCCGGTGAATCGCTGGAGCATATATTCAGCAAGCTGACCTCCTCCGGCGACCAGGGGCAGAAGGCGGGGGAGTTCATCTCTGCCTTAGGCATCCGCAAACAGGGAGGGGAGCATGAATAAGCTGCTGCTCTGGCTGGTGATGCTCCCTTCCGGTCTTTGGCGCAACATAGGCGCCGACCTGACCCAGCTTCGTGCTATCCTGCATGTGAAGCTGCTTATGGATGACCGTACACCGCTCCAGCTCGGAAAGCCCGCCAACAAGAAGTCGGGCAAGCTGTACTCACTATTGCAGGTGTTCATATTCGGTATTCTCGGGTTTGTGTTCAGCTTTCCCCTCTGGTTCACCGATACTAACCTGCTGCCCGGGTTCACCCTCTATTACAGTTTTTTCCTTTTTTATCTTTGGTTTGCCCTGGTTGTGAGCTTTTCCAACGTACTTATCGATACCCGCGATCATCTGATCCTGCTGCCAAAACCGGTGTCGGAGCGCACGCTGCTGCTCAGCAGGATGCTCCATATCTCTATCTATTTATTCAGGATGATCCTGCCGATGAGCCTACCGGGGTGGATCATCGCCGGCGCAGTTCTCGGCTGGGCAGCCGTACTCCTGTTCCCGGTGCCATTGTTTCTACTGGTCATGCTTGCCCTCTTCCTTGTCAATGGGGTCTATGTGCTGATCATCCGGCTTGCAGGCCCATCAAGGTTCCGGGATGTGCTGAACACATTCCAGATCCTTTTTTCTATCCTGCTTTTCGGCTCATATTACCTGCTCCCGAAAATGATGGATACGGAACATCCGGATTTTCTGAGCCTTGACCACTACACCTGGGCGCGCTGGTTGCCTTCTTACTGGTTTGCGGCTATCTGGCATCTTTTGTATCCGGTTCGGGGCGCATTACCCGGCACTTCTATACTCGCGGTCCTGGGGCTCCTGATGCCTGTTACGGCGATATGGGTTACCATTCGGAAACTCGCTCCCAAATTTACTACCGCGCTCTCCGGACCGGAGGCTGCATTACCCCTGAAACTTTCCGGCACAAAAAAGCAGAAGCATCCATTGTACAGGCGGCTTTCCCGGATGATCAATCGCAACAGGGAGGCACAAGCAGGGTTCGAGCTTACCTGGGTGCAGACGGCCCGCAACCGGGCTTATAAGATGAGGGTTTATCCCACCCTCGCATACGTGCCGATCTATTTCGTGTGGATGTTCTTCAACCGGTCAGCCAAGAAAGATGTGGGTTTTTTGGAGATCATTTCAGGAAGCCAGGTATACCTTGTTTTACTATACCTATGTACGTTCGCCCTGGTAACGGCGGTGACACACGTTCTTTACTCAGACCAGTACAAAGCCTCCTGGGTCTATTTTGCGGCGCCTGTTGCGGTGCCCGGAAGGATCATGACCGGGGCTTTCAAGGCCATTTACGTTAAATATTATCTCCCGTTCGCTTTCGTCATCAGCACTTTCGTCCTCGCAGCCGCCGGCTGGAAAACCCTGCCTGATATAATCATCGCGCAGATCAATATCCTTATTTATGTGCTGCTGTCTGTCAGGACCGGCGTGCGCGCATTACCGTTTTCACTGAAAGAGATGATGAAACAGCAGGGCGGCAGAAACATGCTTAGTATGTTTCTCGTATTCCTTGTAATGCCGGTGCTTGGCTTTGCACATTTCCTGACCATCAAGTTCTGGCTGCTTCGCTTTATCATGTACCCGCTGGTAATAATCCTTTTCTGGATGCTTTGGGATAGTTATAAAAAGACCGGCTGGAACACTGTGATGCGTGCTGACCTGGATTAACAAAGCAACACAACCCGCTGCTGATTCTGGGCTAAATAGGGTATGTTTGCAGCTATGTTCCAACGGGAGTTTTCCGTTGAATATTAAACGATTGAATTAGCTGATGAAAGCATTAACATTAATATCTGGCGCCTGCCTTATCCTTGTCGGTTCCTGCTCCTCACCGATGGGAAACACTCAGGAAAAGCATACTGACGACACAACGGCAGCGGCGCCGAAAGATCTTCATACCCAATCGAATGCCGGGGCTATTTCGGTAGATCATCTTGACCTGGACATCAGCGTCGATTTTGCCAGTCGCAGGATAGGCGGTGTTGCCAGCTGGGAGATCCGCAATCCCAACAAGATCGACAGCCTGAGGCTGGACACCTATGACCTGACCATCGACAGTGTATTTGTAGACGGACAAAAGACCGGCTATGCCCTGGGACCAATGGTGGAGCATCTCGGCAGTGCTTTAACCATTCCCGTTGCCGCCAACAGCACCCATGTTGCCATTCACTACAAGTCCGGCCCGAAAGCCCGCGCGCTGCAGTGGCTGGAACCTCAGCAAACAGGGGGTAAAAAGCATCCTTTTCTGTACACACAATCCGAATCGATCTACGCAAGGTCCTGGATACCGGCTCCGGACGGGCCCGGTATCCGGTTTACCTACAATGCGCGGGTAAAAGTTCCGAAAGGACTGATGGCACTAATGAGCGCAGAGAATCCGCAGCAGGTGAACGATAGCGGAATCTACCGGTTCAGGATGGACATCCCCATCCCTGCCTACCTGATGGCGCTGGCGGTTGGTGATATCCGTTTTCAGCCGGTGGACAGCCGCACCGGAGTATACGCCGAGCCTAATATGCTGAGCAAGGCAGCCTGGGAGTTGGCAGATATGGGCAGGATGGTAACGAAGGCGGAGGCACTGTACGGACCTTATCGCTGGGGCAGGTACGATGTGATTATCCTGCCTCCGGGCTTCCCGATAGGCGGCATGGAAAACCCAAAGCTCACCTTTGCGACGCCTACAATCATCGCCGGCGACCGCAGCCTGGTCAACCTGATCGCGCATGAGCTGGCGCATAACTGGAGCGGCAACCTCGTGACCAATGCCACCTGGAATGATTTCTGGCTCAACGAAGGTTTTACCGTTTATTTCGAGCGCCGGCTTACCGAGGCAATGAACGATAAGAGCTACGCGGATATGCTCTGGGAACTGGGCTACCAGGACCTGGAGGTAACCGTCGAGGACCTGGGTAAAGAAAGCAAGGATACCCATCTGAAGCTGGACCTGACCGGCAGGGATCCGGATGACGGACTTACCGATATTGCCTATGAGAAAGGCGCCCTTTTCCTGAAACTTATCGAAAACAGTGTGGGCAGGGAACGTTTTGATGCCTTCCTAAAGGGTTATTTCAATAATCATGCATTCAAGACCATTCATACGGAAGCGTTCCTGGAATACCTGGATGCAAACCTGATAAAGGGGAATAAAAAGCTTCGGGACCAGCTTAACATTCATGCCTGGGTTTATGGTCCCGGCATTCCTGCCAATGCCCCCCGTGCCGACAGGGAACGTTTCAGCAGGGTGGACACCGTCCGGCAGCAATTCCTCACCGGAACCAAAGCAGCCCTGCTGCCCGTACAACGGTGGACAACCCATGAGTGGCTTCACTTCCTCCGTAAGATGCCAAAAGATCTTTCTCTGCAGCAGATGCAGGACCTCGACAACCACTTTAAACTCACCCGTTCGGGCAACAGCGAGATTGCGGACCTCTGGTTTATCCTCTCCGTGCGCGCTGGTTATGAGGCAGCTTACCCCGCCATGGATGAATTCCTGAGCAGGGTAGGGCGCCGCAAGTTCCTCGAGCCGCTGTATCGTGAGATGATGACTACCGGTAAACAGGAAATGGCAAAACGTATTTACCAGAAATACCGGAACAACTACCATCCTATAGCCCAGACCACGCTGGATAAGCTGGTGCTCGGACAATAAGGACAGTGCATAAAAAAACACCGGGCGGCCCAGAGGGCCGCCCGGATTAAATCGAAGTTGTGAATCAAAGTATCATTTAATGCGAATATAATGGTACCGGTCGCGGATACAATCCTGAAAGTACCTGCCGGCAGACGGCGCTTCCATCAGCTCTTCATAGATTTTTTCCGGCACGTCCATATAAGCGAATACCTCTGCAGACTGAAACTGTATCTGCAGGATCTGCCGGAATATATCATAGCCCACGGCACGGATCATAGACGACTCCAGAGGCAACATTTCCATTTTTACTTTACCAGTATTGTTTTCTCTTCTGCTGCAATCATCCTGCCAACAGGGCTTGTGAGCCCGGACAGACCCGAATTTTTAAGGATCTCCTGAACTTCCGCAAGACTTTCCTCCTTCACCGCTACAAGCAGCCCCCCGTTGGTCTGCGGGTCGGGCAGGAGGTTGAAGGCTTCCATCACATTCACACCCGGCTCGAAGCGTACGTGCGTACTGTAGGCATTCCAGTTACGGTAGGTGGCATCCGGCACGATCCGCTGCGCCGCATAATGACGGGCGGCTGCCAGCACGGGTATCGAGTCGTAATACAGCTCAGCAGAAAGACCGCTTCCTGATGCCATTTCATAAAGATGACCCAGTAGTCCAAAGCCGGTCACGTCTGTCATCGCTGTCACGCCGGGTATCAGCCCAAGCGCGGCACCGGCTTTGTTCAGTGCCGTGAGCACCGCCTCCCATTCGGCGACATGTCCGGCTTCCAGGAGCCCTCTTTTACCAGCCGCGGACAGCACCCCGGATCCGATCGGTTTTGTGAGCAGGAGCAAGTCGCCGGCGGTGGCGGTATTGTTCCTTTTCAGATTTTCCGGACGCACCGAACCATTGACCGACAATCCGAATATAGGTTCCTTATTGTCTATAGAGTGTCCGCCTGCGAGCGGGATGCCGGCCTCGGCGCAGGTTTGTCTGGCACCTTCGATGATGGCGGTGGCAACCGTCAACGGCAGCGTGTCCACCGGAAAGCCAAGGATAGCAGTCGCAAGCAAAGGCATTCCTCCCATGGCGTACACATCACTGATGGCGTTCGCGGCAGCGATCCGCCCGAACAGGAATGGATCATCGACCACGGGTGTAAAAAAATCTGTTGTCGCTATCAGCGCCAACTCTTCATTGAGCATATAGACCGCTGCATCGTCGTTGCTTTCATGTCCTACGAGGAGTGCTTCAGGCACAGCTCTTCTCTGGT
>Ga0196964_10000644_pt1 | contig 19781 bp, 35 predicted proteins | sample S1_10metaG_FD_148615 | JGI IMG/M metagenome (GOLD analysis project Ga0196964, IMG submission 148615) | Soil microbial communities from Anza Borrego desert, Southern California, United States - S1_10 | ecosystem: Environmental > Terrestrial > Soil > Desert | place: USA: California | collected... | reverse complement strand
TCAGGCGCTCAGTCCTCGAAAGATACAATGTGCCTGCCCAGTAGTGCAGTACAGGGGTTATTGATTGATGCACAAAGAAAGGACTTGCTGGAAGCAGATATAAAGGATTTAAATGCGAGGATTGTCGAAAAGGAGATACAACTCGCAACGACGAACACAAGGGATTCATTACTTATTGTATCGCTAGGCAGGGAGATTTCTATAATGAAGGATCAGCGGGGACTATTCGAAGCAGAGTTGAAGGCGGTCACCAAACAAATAAAACGAGAGCGACGCAAAACCCGCCTTGTGGCTTTTGCAGGAATACTAACAACAGCGGCGGGGATTTTATTTATTAAATAACACTAAAATATATTTTATGGAAAAGAAATTTCGTGAAGGTTCGATGGGTGCTAAGGAAGCTGCACAGGAAAAACTTTGGCTGAAAATATTCTCAGGAATATTCGGAGTTGTGTTTCTGCTTTGGATTCTGCCTTTTAATCCCTGCGGGGGCCTTGGATTTGCCCACTACTATTTCACTCAATCTGGCTGGTTTGCCAAGTTAATAGCATTTGTTTCGATCGGGCTTTACTACTGGTTCCTGTGGAAGAAGCTGAGAAAGATTGATAATCCGACCGGTGCCATATTCGCACCTCAGACGATGGTGATGTTCGGCTGGTTTGCGCTGAACCTGTTTTTGTTATCAGGGTTCGTATTGGATCTGCCGAATTGCTAATGATCATTGGCGCTACAATATGGTTTTTCGCTGTGCTGGCCGGCTTCCTGTTCTTTCATTACAGAAGGTGGCTTAAAAGCCGGGTAATTAATCACAAGCGTACTACGATGATCCGGGCAGTGCTGCTGATCCCCTCAACCGTATGGTTTACGCTTTCCCACCCGGGGCAAGTGTTTTGGACGGCAGTACTTTCAATCGCTATGCAAGGATTCGTGTTCCTATTCGCTTTTAACGGACTCTATAACCGGCTCCGCGGATTTGACTGGTGGTTTGAAGGCGGGAATAATGACCCTACAGAGAAAGACAATAGCTTGATCGACGAATTCCTGGCAAAGATTGGGAGGTTCTGGACACAGGTAATAGTGATCACCGGCATGATTGTATCGGTTGGCATTTACATTTTAACTTATTTCAAATTATAGATGATGCTCATTACGACTTACCAGTTGATGAAAGTATGTCCTAATCTCGATGTAAAGCGAGCTACAAGGCTTGCGGAGCTCATTAACATGATTTGTCCGAGGTATGGGATAACTACAAAGGATATTTTGCACGAATTCTTGGCTAATGTCGCCCATGAATCCGGCGGCTTCCGGCATAAGGATGAAAACATGAACTACTCTGCGTCTCGTATTAAAGCCGTGTGGCCCTCAAGGTTTAAGACGATTGCCGAAGCGTCTCCCTATGCGATGAATCCAAAAAAGCTGGCCAATAAAGTCTACGGCGACCGGATGGGCAACCGGCCGGGTACCGATGATGGCTATAATTTCAGGGGTGGGGGCTTCATGGGAATTACCGGCAGGGATACATATGAAAAATACAGGGCTTTCACTGCCTTTGATACGGTGGAAAACGTCGCTGATGCGGTCAGAACCGACGACTATTATGCTATGGATAGTGCTGCCTGGGTGTTCTCGGAAGTCAAAAAGCTGAACGATGAAGCGGAGAGAGATGAGTTTTTAAAGACCGTCAAAGCAATCAACGGCGGCTATATCGGTTTGGAAGATCGGCAAAAATATTATGATCGGGCGAAAAAGTTTGTAATTTAAATAATTAAACCATTTGTTATGCCAAACACAGTTTCCTACGAAGAAATGAAACAGTACGTGGTGGACAGCGAAACATGGCTGGAAAACCTAAAGGCCTACTTCAATAACCTGCCAGAAGATCAGCCGATTGATATTGGCAGTAATCCTCCGCCGCCTCCACCGCCGCCACCCATGCCATGAGAAAGTACCTGACCACCATATTACTTGCATCCACCTTTTTGATCGCCGAAATTCACACGTTTTGGGAAAGGTCATCGATTGCCCCGGTGAACTGGATTTATGCGCGGGAGGTGCCTATGTCTGTGCAGTGGAATATCAAACTAGCCGGGCTTCAGCTGATCTATATTATATATGGCCTGGCGCTATTATGCTACGTGCCAAATAGGGTAAACAGGACGACAGCAATAACGTTTACAATCTTTTGCGTGGTGGATACGGCACTATATTTCTACAATTACAAGACATTCAATTACGGGTACGTTTACTTTTTTGTGGCCCTGTTTTGGCTTGTGTTGTTCTATTGGTACCGGATAACCTCCATATTCAGAAAAAACCGTTTAAAGTGAAGCAGCCTACACCCTTATGGCAGGTTATTTCTATTTGCGTGACCATTGTGCTGGCAGGTATTACCGGCCTTATCGTTACCAATAATAAAATATCGCGGCTGGAAACGGAGGTCAATAACCTAAAGAACACACAGTACAACATGCAGCTGAGTACAGACCGGAAGTTTGACAAGATCGATTCAAAGATCGACGGCATCCAGAACGATACCAGGCAGATATTGATTAACCTAGAAAGGAAAGCGGATAGGAAATGAAGGGTGCGCAGTATCCAACATGCCGGAATTCCCGGATAGTTCAATGGTTTGGTGTAAAGTCGTACATCAGTCCGTAAATATTTTTTACACACTCGATTTTATAATGGTGTAGAATTATATACTTTAAGTACATTTGACATAGTTCTTATTAAACCAATTTTAAACAATTGGGCAATAGATTCCTTTAGTACTTTTGATGAATTGCAGCAAGTAGTTTCTCCAAGGCGGCTTGCTGTTTTTCTTTATACCCCATCAACAGTTATTAGGCAATTCCGAACTACTCGAAAAATTCGAGTAGTTGAACTAGTGCAAAAAATGCACAGGTTTAATCCCCTCCCTTATACTCCCTTCTCAATCACCACATCCTTTGCCTTCTTATCTGTTCTAAACCCTAAAAATATTGCTGGCTTCCTTATTCTCCCGCTCTTTGTCCAGTCTGTGAACTTGAAATTCGCTACAAGGACAGGCTTTGTGAAATGTAGTACGCCGTACTTTTCAACTTCATTGGCAAACGGACTTTTCTTTACTTCTATGGCCTGTAATTGCTTCAATATCCCCGGCATTTCCTTTTCCTTAAACCCGCCTCCTGAACGTCCTACCCAATGAAGTTTTCCATTCTTATAAGCACCTATCAGCAGTGAAGCAAAGGGCCTACCGTGGTCAGATTCCACCCAACCGCCAATAACAAACTCCTGCCTGATTTCTGTAGGTGTTTTAAGCCAGAAGTTGCTACGTGTTCCAGGCAGATATTCACTGTCCGCTTTCTTTGATACAATACCCTCCATGCCCATTGCTTTCATTTGATCGAATAAGGGCATAGCATCCGGGAAGTGCATGCTGTAAAGAATCATTTCATTCCTGCCGATCGTCTTTTCTAAGATGGTTTTTCGCTCCAGCAACGGAACCTCCATCAGATTTTCACCATTCAGCCAGAGAATATCGAAGACATAATAAACCAGGTGAGAATCAGCTGTTGGCTTTTGAAGATCCCCGAAATCGGGAAGCCCTTTTTCATCTAAGGCGCAAATTTCACCATCAAGGACGGCCCTGTATTTTGCTTTCTTTAATGCATTGACAACAGCCGGATATTTGGAGGTGTAATCCAGGCCACCACGGGAGCGAAGGGTTACTTTTCCTTTATCGACAAAAGCTATTATTCGGTATCCGTCAAATTTGATTTCGTGGATATAGCCTTCTGCTGTTACCGGCTTTTTGGTGAGGGTGGCCAGCATCGGAGAGACGGCCGTAGGCATGGGGGATTTTTTCATCATTCGTCTCCTTTATATTCTTTCCACCCGCTTTCATCTTTTAACACCATGACCACCTGTAGCTGGTACACTTTCCCGTCTACTTCTTTTTCCTCGACAGGTTGACGGATTTCTGCCACGGTACCCAGCTGATCATCTTCCCATACCTTTTCTGCGGCTTGTATTAGCTTTGTGATGTCCATAAATCGTGGTTAATGGGTGAAACCTTTACTATACAATACAAAGGCCAGTGTTTAATTGTTGAGCCAGTTCATCAGGGAAATATTTTATTCTACCGGGTAAATCTCGGCGCAGGCGTCCGGTCCCTCACACAAATTGAAAATGACACGGTTATCTATTGGGCATGGGGAAATGGCGAAATCACCGAAGAAAGCCAGGATATCGGCAGGCTCATAGAGATGCGGGAAAGCTAAAAATTTTAGTATCTTCACTGCCCGCATGGAAATCAATGTAACCTTTGATATCGTGGTACAGGCTACTTATGGCACTTTTAAAATGCAGGTGAACCATATCTACAGCTCCGACCAGGTGGAGCGGTTTGTCGTTACCGGGGGTGATAAGCAATTGAAAATGGAAAAGCGGCGCAATGTACCCGCCCGCCATGCCAGCGGTTGGAAGATCACGCAAGGGGATATCAGGACAAAGCATAGTAAAAAAGATGCTTCGCTCGCATTAATAGGCATCACCCGGGCAATTGATGACTACTTGGATGGCAGGGACACGGGGTTTAAAAACGGATACATCGACAAGGTATTTAAACAGAATGCAGCACGGTATGAAGCGGATGCAATTGAGATGGACAGAAGGGCACGACAGGCGCGTTTTATTGCTGGAAACACCCCACGGCGCAGGAGGTAGTTACTACCAGATAAACATGGAGGGCTATTTTCTCGGGCAGGCAGTAAAGCGTCCGGAAGGGTGGGAGGTATCGGTACAGGGTAAAAATCCGAAACTCAGCGCCGACGAAATAACAATCATTGAACAATTCTTAAATAGTATGGAGTCAAAAAAACTGAATTACCACGGCACGGAGATCAGCGTCTCCGTATTTAGTCACGGCCGCTGGACCGGGTACGAAGTGGTATTCCCAAACGGTGAAACAAAGACCATGGTACCTTTTGAAGTGGCTGGCCAATACGCATGGGGGTTTCAAAACGACGGAGTTAGCGAAGAATCGATTGAACTGGGAAAATTTGTAGAAGAAAATGCGTTCGAGATTAGCTACAACTCACCTGTCCTGACGTGGGAACAATACACAAAGGAAACACAAGGATAAAAAAAGTTGTATATTCGCTTCACAAAGTCCGGTATTATCGTGCACATTATACCAAGCCTCTGTTGGCACATCAACAGGGGCTTTTTTATGCACAGTTGGTGTTAATAACTCCCAAAATCATTAGTAGCATAATCCCAAACGAATTAGCTTTGCATATGTTGGGTTTTAACCGATTTTATCCCATGTTAGACCATGTGCGGTCAACAAAATAAAAGATTCGGGTATTTAGTTCTTAGCTTGTCCAGTTTTGCCGATGAGGACTTTGTAGGGCAAGTGAAACATAAAGAGCAACAGTGCATGCAATGGCTTAGCGGGTTGACAACATGCGACCTCAAAACTGCGAAAAATCGATATTTTGTCGCGGCGAATTTTTTCTCTCCCGCTCTTTATGCTGGTTTTTGGGGTGTCCAGGTGAACTTTTACCACTGCAGTAAGCAGCACATCTAAGAAGCTTACTGATCTTTCCAAAGTAATTTGAGGGATGTAGAACCCGCTTTGCCAGCACTCGGTAAATTTATTGAGGATAGCGATATCAAAATAAATGTAACTATTGATATTCCTACGCTCGGGCAGTATTTAGGCAGCAATGATTAAGCAAAAGGGTTTCCTACGTTTTTAAGCCTTTCATGTTCCCTATCTTTCCTTTTCACATCATATATCTGAACCACCATCGCCGTAGATGTATGGCCATTCAACGCGGCAGCTGCCTGGTCATCCAACGCATCGACCACTTCAGACGTATTGAGATGTTTCAACGAGTAAAGGTCTTGTTTTATTCCTAACACTTCTTTTACCTCCCGCCTCCAGTAAGAGGTTGGCATGCCTATTCCCATTGGCTTCAGGGCAGGCTCAAACTTTGGCCCGAACAGGTAATGATCCTCTGGACAATTATCCAGAAACAGCTTCCAGTAGGGCAAAGCAACAGTCTTAATAGTCCGCTCCACCTCCTTTGGCGTCTTTCTTTTCTTTATAACGCAGCGGTATTTTTGATTAATAAGATCCACGTCGCCGGGCTTTAACTGCAATAGCTCCGTTTTTCTGCCACCCGAGTGGAAGAACAGGTGAATGAATGCATGGAAGCGCGGGAACGTTTTGGCCAGGTGTTCATTTACACGCTGGCGATCATCGGCTGACAGAACGGTCCTCCTTTTATGCTCCACCGGTTTTTTGGAAATGTCTTTGAGTAAATTATAATCCACGGTTTCCAACTCTACCAGCTCTTTATACAGCATCATCAGGTAGGCCCGGTAGGTATTATACCTGCCAGGGCTCCACTGCTTTGAATTGGCGCCGCAGCGGTCAAGGATGGCTTTTAAATGCCGACGCCGGATTTCTGACACCTTCATCGTGTGAAACCGCAATTGCTCGGCAGCTTTCCCAACTGCTTTGACGATTGATTTCATATCTATCCGGGTTCTATTGCCGATATTCAGGCGCAGCCTGGCAGCTTCCAGCGCGTGGTATAAGGAGACATTAGGATCAATAATGTATTCAATAGCCTCGGGCTCGATCATGTATTGCTTTGTAATCGGGTTATAGCCCTTCTCCTTCAACAGGGATAGCTCTGTTTCCAGCACTTGCTTAATGGCGGCCCGACGTTCGGCAACCGTGGTAAGACGATTAACCCCAGCTTTCACCTCCACCTTTTTAGGTACAACCCTGCCATTGCTGTCAGTGATTGTAGGATCATAGAAGCGGTAAAAAACGGACCACACAGAATCGCAGGAGGCGTGTTTGGTATTCCAGTTTTTTGGTTGGATGATGGGATTGCTGCAATAGCAGCCATTGGATAAATAGATCATAACATAGCATTTAAGTGCCGGCGTTTTTGCCTGCGGTTTTTTCAATAAATGCTACAGAATTGAAGTCTATTAATCCCCTGAAACCCTTATTGGGTAAGGATTTCAGGAGTTGTGCCCGGGGCCGGAATCGAACCGGCACGGTATTGCTACCGCCAGATTTTGAGAACCGATACGGGCTCAAGGAAACTGTTTAATAAACTGATCTGTAGTATTTTATAAAGGTATATTTCCTGTTTTTTATGGCTATTGAGAATCTGGTGCCTGCGATTTTGCCGGCTCTGCCACATTTCAAACGGCTATCAATCATTTCTTTTTTCGGAAGAGAATTATATAGCTATTGTTGTGTGACATACTCGAAAGGAATTCCCATCCGTTGAAATCAAAAAAATTAAGTACCTGGGCAATACTGGTAAATCGGATGACTTCGCCAGCCGCATTATTAACAATCGCCTCTTTATCCTTGCTGTATTTCTGGCCGTAGTCGAAAACGAATTCTTTCATTAAGGTACCTGTCAGAATAGTGGCCTTGTTAGAAAAAGCCGCTTCCCCATACAATGCCTCAATGTCACGCAGTTTTGTTTTACCGCAATAGCCCTCGACTTTATACGGTAAAGAATCCTGGCCATAGGCAAGACAAGAAATAAACAAGGAGATAAATAGAAGTTTCATAACGATTGTTTTAATTTCCAAACACCCCCGTCTGAAAAGGCTACTTCATAAGGCCACGCCAGAACCACTTTTTTAGCGCTTTTGCTCATAATGCTCCATGAACCAGACGTTGATTTTCCGGCATTCAAAGGATCATTCGTAAGCCCTCCGCCGAATCCCACGACGAACGATGAGCTTCCCATATCTGCCGGTTCTCCAAACGCATCTATCCCATACCATTTGAACTTGATTGCCTCTATTCTTTTGTCCGAAACGTTCTTGTATGATAGTCGGATATTTTTATAGCTTGAATATTGTCCTTTATACAGTGAAGCACTCGTTACTTTTATTGGGGCAAGGTGGAGCCCAGCTGTGTCCATCATAACATCCACTACTACTTCATGAATTATTTGATCGACGGTTTTGCGGGGTTTTTCTACGTCGTTTTTTAACAGTGAGGAAAGGCTGGTGTCATTCGTGATAGATGTGTCTATAGCTTGAGACGCCGGATGTGTGCCCTGCTTCGGTTGATCCTGACACCCGATTGATGCAATGAGAATAAAAGATGCGAAAACCCTTTTCATAAATAAGCGTCGTTGGGGTTATCATTTTTTTCTTTTATTACGCTCGTTTCACTGGACGGAACACCGAGTTTTTCGGCGATCATAATTAGTAGCCTGATTTGCTGCTTTTGATTCCAAAGCTGCCGCTTCATGCTAAATACCCAGCGGTTGAAATAATAGAAAGCAGCAACGAGGCCAATAAGTAGCCCTGCGCCTATTCCTATGTAGATGGCAATGTCTCCTTGGTTCATATCAGCCGATTTTTATTTAAAGGAAATTACCGTATCGGGTCAGCAATAACTTAAGATGCTTGTGAGTAAGGCTGACCGATTTCCATATAATATAGGTTAATGTAATTTGATTAATTTTCAAAATCCTGTAGTTGTTTTTGGCTTATAATTTATATCAGTGTACATAAGCGCCAAAGTAATTTTGAAATTATCTCCTCCCATAATAAGAGCGATATTAGTACCTGAATAACCCTCCCACACATATCGAAAATTAACGTGCCCCGCAGAGCACGCCAATCCCCAATTTCCCCTGTCCTTTTTATATAAATCGTCAACCCATTTTGTTTGATCTGTATGTGCTCCATACTTGCTGTCCACCGTTTCTGAAATATTGACGAAGGCTTCATAATATCGCTCTGTCGAAACGTGTTTTGCTTTATAAATTAACATCGCATTAAAGAGCTTGCCGTTTTCAAAATTATAAAGTAGGTCAAATTCAATATTATCAATTGAGACATCGTAAGCGATAAAGTTATCCTTGTCAAAGGTGGGCTTCCCACTCTCTGTTTTTTTAACCTCGGCTTTTGTCATGCCCCAGGATACGTTTCTAAACGGTTTTTGTTCTTGAGAAAACAATGCTATTGGCACCAATAAAAGAAATGTGGTTAAATGTCTCATCGCGGTTTGTTTGTTGAATCTCGGAATTAATTCTCGTTGCCGCATCAGTATTTACCCGGATGCTTAATTCACCATTCATGTGAGTAACCTTGACCGTTTTACAGTACTGTGGCTCAAAAACTACATTCATTTAAGGTCTTACACTTATAATCTAATAATAGGCAAACGGTTGTTTGGAACAGGGTTTATACGTACCGTATATTCACTACCCACATTTGAACAACAAGCCCTCTTCCGCAAGTCTAGCCGCAACAGTGACACCTAATACATAAGTGAACCTTAAATTGCTGTGCTATGCCTTTCCTGAACCACCCTTGCGAGACCTGCCCTTTTTGGGCGCATTGCCCCTATCGCTTGGATTCTCTAGATTATCGGAATTCCCACTGCCACCTTTTGAAAAAAGCAGGTCGTCAATTCTCTTACCAATTGCTTCAGCAGAGCGCTCGAATTCCCGCTTCGCTATCATCAGATCTTCGAGACTTGCGTCTGGGCCGGGTTCCTGGAGCGATGAACTGAGTGTGTCCCGTGGAACATTTATTCCAAAAAACAAATACACCTTATCAATTTGGAACTTTTCTTCTATGAGTTCCCATATCTTATCTGTAAGAGGTAAATCCCCCTTTTCTATTTTAGCATATTGACTAACATCTACGCCTATTTCCTTAGCAAAATGGCTACTCCTTTCAAATCCGAGTTCCTGCCGCTTAATACTTAGTCGCTCGCCTACTTCTATGTTGTTGAATATGGGCACATTAAAAAAGTTGGAAAAAACATTCCAAAATATTTGGAAATTGGAATGATTGTTCCATATATTTGTTATGTCAATCAGTTGAACACATCAAATAAACAAAAATCATTGGACGTGGCAAAGTTTAAACAGTCGGTATTGGAAATAATGAAAAGCGATCCTGACCTATTCGCAAAGTTGGCTAAGGCTATGGACATAGAGCCCGCCTCCTTACCGATGACGATAAAGCGCAACGGAAATAACCTAAATCAGTATAGCATAGTGACATTGGTTGCAAGTCATCTCAAAAGAAATCCAAAGGATTTATTGGAGCAGGATACTGTAAAAGAGGGAGCATAAAACTAATACCCGGAAACGACCTGTGCAATACCCATCGTAAAATTTCATTGACAATTATCAATCATCTAAAAACTGTCAATTATGAATAGGTTTCAATTAATAGAATCAGGGGAAGGAGGCGTAATTGCAAAGCTTCAAGAATATCGGGCTCAGGATTTATCGGAGTCGGAGCAAGACCGGTGTTTCGAACATTGCGCAACCGTCGTATGTAAGCGCATACTAAAGAAAATGATCGACAGAGGTCTAAATATCTACCATGTTGTGATGGATCATTTTGAAGAAAGTAAATAACTGTCCTGTTTCCTGACAGTTCAGGACAGGAACCCAACCCCGTAGCTCGCAAGGCACGGGGCTTTGGTGGCAGAAGAGAATAACAACATGTCCACATCTCAACATATCAAACGACTGAGCAACATCGAAGCGCTGGCAACAGCGCTTCATAAAGAAGCTACAGATTTACGGGTGAAGCTGGAGGGTGAGCAATCGCTTGCCAGCTCCCCGAAGTCTAAGAAGAAAAAGGAGGTTGCGCAAGTCGTTGCAAACAGAATGAAAACAGCATTTAAAAAGTAAGTGTATGAGTAACGAGCAAGCACCATTCAAAATTGGACAGCGGGTTATTGCTATAAAAGACCATAGCTCCGGCGATTTTCATAGGGGAGATGAATTCAAGGTGTTACACATAAAGCCATGCGTTTGTGATCATTGGCAAGTGGATATTGGATTACAAACAACTTCAAAGTATGTGCTGTGCATACCAGGGGGAAAGTGCACACCTGTCGTAAACAGTGTGGCTTGGTATCACGCTCGTTGTTTTGCCCCCATTCAGCCCGCCTACGAAAGTATAACAGCAGAACTCGCACAGAAGGGAATGGAAGTAGGAGATACCCCTGATGTGCCGCTAAAAGTAAAGGATGCAGTCAATGCCAATTAAATATTTATTGGTGGCACTGGTCGTAATTAACGCCATAGTTGCGCTGATTTGTGCAACGTTAGGAAGTGAGGAAAACAGACAGCATAGCACTACACGATTTATTATTTGGATGGCGACCGCTGCGATTATTGTTTCAAACAATTAAAACCACCAACCATGATGGACCCATTCTATTCAAATGAATTTAACGACAACGAACCCGGAAGCCCTTTTAAAGGAATAATAATCGCTGTTATCAGTGCTGCTGCTGTGATTGCTGTAGCGTGGTACTTCTTAATCTATAAGTAAATGAAAGAGTTCTTAATCATAGTTGGCTTTCTCGGTTTCTGTCTTGCCCTTGTATACTACTGGGAGAAAAAAGCAGAACGCGAAAAGTCAAAGCATCCATCTCCGGCAAGAGGAGGTGGCAGGATGAGAAACCCCAAATAATACCCTACGCTATGAAAACTGTATTTGACATATTAAACGACAAGCAACTGGCAATTATGATCACTGTTGCGCTGGTCACGCTAGGAATGCTGATCTGGGCTTTTGTGATCGTGATTAAAAAGCCAAAGAAAACTGTGTGGACAGTACCGCCGGCAGCAGATATAAGGCTTGCCAGGGATTGGGAGGCAAATGATGAAAGAGAAAATGAATTATAAACGCTGTTCTGATTCTTAGTTCGTGGCATTAGCGTGAAAGGGCGGTTGGATGGTGGCCGCCCTTCTTTAAAGTTCTTTCAAATTATTAAAGATAATCCATTGCACTGGCTCAATGGGGCGACAACACTTCTTAGTGGGACGCGTTACCCGCAAGCAACGGTAGGCCAGCATTTGTAGAACCCCAAATACAGCGTGAATAAAAGAGCTGTTTGCATTACGCAGAAACTTCCGGTGATCAGGTATAACCGGTGACTGCATGGAAAGAATAGAGATACCACATGCGGGACGGGTTTTTATCTGCTAAACGTGCAAACAGTTCTGACAGCCGGGAAAGACCGGCCCTTTTTAAACATGAAAAAGTTAATCATCATAGCAGTACTCTTTCTCGCAGCGTGTGAAAAGCAGGTCGAAAAAAACAGTCCAAAGACATGTGGTATCGTAATGGACAAAGGAGAAATGCCGCAAGGCAGCTATTATTTGTTCCTGCGTACGCATGATGGCCGGGCTGTTGACAAACCTGTAACAAAGGAAGTACATGACAGGGTGATGGTAGGGAGTGAGTATTGCGAGTAAAGTTCTTTAACTCGTTGCGTAGGTAAGTAGTCACTGCGCAATTTTTCGGAAACACAATGTAGAATGCGCGGCTGTATATCCATACGGGCCGCCTCTTTAAAAAGTTCTTTCAAAATATAGTTGCATACAATACCGGGTAGCGCTCGGACGCGGGTGTCCGTGAGGTATGCAATTATCGCGGCAAGCACAGGGACGTGCATAATGATCTACCGGGATATTGGCTGCGTACGAGTACGCCTGTTACAAGATCATTAAGGGTCTGTTCGAATCGGACACTGCGGCGAGGAAATGGAAATCCTAAACCTTCCCCTAATGGTTGACGGTAATGACCCAGACAGCCGGGATAGACCGGCACTTTTAAAATTAATCAATGAAAACTGCCCTACTCATAGCCCTCTGTATCACCTATGGCATTTGCTTTTCGCTCACTGTTTTGTCGGTGATGCAAGGATTACCAGGATTAACGATATCCATTTTCGCTTTTGATACAGCGATTTCGATAGGGTTGATTGTGTGGGTGGTGTTGAAGGGTGATAAGTTCTTGTCCATTGGCCAGAGGACAGATAATAAACTGAAGGCTACCCGCCGCTAGACAGTACCGTTTTTGAACGTTAACATGGCGTATTTCAATTAAGCGGCGGTTTTTTTAGAACAAACAAAACTCATTATATGCAACAATTTTCTGAATCAATCTGCGAGGACAACGGCTTAGAGATCGTAGTATCCTATGAATCGGAAATGTCAGCCAGTCAAAGAAGCGAATGTCATGGTGAGCATGAGACAGGAATAATGGTATACACAGAATTAACATCGGTGGAAGTAGTGATTGCCGGCAAAGGTGTTGATATCCTGGCGATGCTGAACGAGAAGCAGAAAGAAAAGATCATTTCCAAACTGAATTACGAGTAATCAAAAACCCTATAATAAAGTGGAAACACAGAATCTACCAGCAAAGCAAAACGAAACTGAGATTATTCAGCAAATGCCAACGCAAAGCGCTTTCTCAATTGGCGGCTTTGACCATGCTCAGCGTGTTGCAAAAATGCTTAGCCAATCAAACCTTATCCCTGACACGTATAAGGGCAACATTCAGAACACGATGATCGCTCTGGAAATGGCGAACAGGATAGGTGCCAGCCCGTTAATGGTCATGCAGAACCTGTATATCGTACAAGGTAAGCCTTCGTGGTCAAGTTCTTTCATCATCGCATCACTGAACGCATGTAAGAGATTCTCCCCACTGCGATTTGAAATGAGCGGGGATGGTGAAGAATATGGTTGCCAGGCATGGGCTTATGATATAGCAACAAACGAAAAACTACAAGGGCCTAAGGTGACGTGGGCAATGGCAAAGGCGGAAGGTTGGCTGGCGAAATCTGGAAGCAAATGGAAAACGATGCCCGAGTTGATGTTTCGCTATCGTGCCGCCGCTTTCTTCGGTCGATTATATGCTCCTGATATTTTAATGGGTATGCAAACGGCGGAAGAAGTGCAGGACGTCGTGGCACAGGTTGAAGAAGATCCCCGCGTGTCGGAAGCCATTGAGGAATTGAAAGAGGCTAAGACCGAAGCAGACTTTGATAAGATCATTGCTAAATACGAGGACTTAAAGGGCGATAAGGCCTTCAGGAAAAACCTAATATACTATCAACGCAAACAACAGCCATAATGGAAAAGAATTATTTCAACCAAGATACAATCGAATGGTTGGCGCAAAGGTGCGGGAGATTCACAGCCTCTGAAATACATAAGCTATTCGTCGGCGGCAGGAAGAAAGATGAACTGTTTGGACAAGGTGCAATGACCTACATACGCACAAAGGCTGCCGAACTCCTGACAATGGAAGTAAAGGAAGAAGTCAATTTCAAGCAAGCCGAGTGGGGTAAGGCTAATGAGACAGACGGTGTTCGGGCGTTGGAAGAGCATCTCGGGTTTACCGGTATTCACTACGGGATTGTTAACCCTGAGTTTTTCAACTATGGTGATTTCGCCGGTGGTTCTCCTGATTGGGAAAGTTTGGATCAATTGGACGGAGCGGATATTAAATGTCCTTATGACAGCGGGGAGCATGTTAAAAACCTTATGATCTTATCAGCGGATGAACTCCAAACTGAAAGATGGGAATACTACTGCCAGGGACAAATGAATATGAGAATACGGGGATGGCAGAAGTTTCACTTCGTGTCTTATGATCCCCGAATGATAGAGCCTTCTTTGCGGCTGAAAGTAATCACAATTTACCCCGACGGCGAATGGCTGGAAGAGTTTGACTTTAGGCTGAAGGAGGCAACACGTCTGCTTAAATCAATTGTTGGCTCATTGCAAACACAACCTGTAACAGCATGAAAAAGCCAAAGACAACCCCTCACGCCTTCGCTATAGAGCGCATCGTAGGAGGTAAATGGAAGATCGTAAGAGAAATGAAGGGAGGTGGTAAAAGACGGAAGAAAAGTAATAAGAAGTGATAATATTTGACCCTATACAAAAGTTGTCTTTGCTAGAAGCCAGAAGGTGTACTACCTGGCAAAGCCGCTGAAACTGCCATCACATTTTATAAAAGTAGCGTGATATGAAATTAATGTGTATTAACGATAGCGGGTGGGAAGAAACGCGCTCGTATCTATTGGGGTTGATAAAAAGGAATAAAACGGTCGAGGGCCCTTCGTACGGCGATATTGTCACCGTTGTTGGCGGCCATTGGGAAACGGGCAGATACTATTACTTCTTGAAGGAATGGCCGCGGGACCTGCGCTCTGGTTTTCAGGCAGATTGTTTTGTCCCGCTAAGTGATATAGACGAAAAAGAAATGAAACGAGACTATGCCGTGGCTAAATGAAGATGTCTACTCCAACGTAAAAAACGGAGTGCTGTTAGGAAAGCAGGGAACGAGGGTAGATATCATTCGTGACTGTGGAAATGCAACACTCGTTGTTGATGAAGATGGAAATAGATTTTCAATAGAGACAAAATATTTAACGGATGTGCTACCGGTTGTTGAGGAAAAGAAACCCGAACCCGAGAAAGCAAAGGACTACAAAGGTCGCAGGAAAGCAACGCAGGGAGGGTTATTCAGTTAAGACTAATGCATTGTTGAGGGTAAAACAGAAATGAGACTTTTTGAAGATGAACAATACTGGGTTAGGATTAGGGACGGCGACGAGCGGGCATTTGATCTTTTCACGCGGCATTACACATTTCGGAAATGGAGGAACAGGAAGGGTATGAACGGAAAGAGAATAGCGGGTCCCGGTGAGACAATCTTTTTACTTGGAAAAGACGGGAAAGCTCTTTTTATCTGGAAGAAGCAAAAGTACAGCCAAGATGGGCAGGAAGGAATTAACTGTGTTGTTTTTAGGAATGAGGGAGAGCGGCTATCATCTGAGTTAATAAGTGAGGCTGAGAAAATAGCGCATCAGCGGTGGCCGGGCGAACGGCTTTTTACCTATGTGAATTCACGCAAGATAAATAGTCCAAACCCTGGTTATTGTTTTAAACAGAATGGATGGCGCCATTGTGGTGTCACAAAAGCAAAGAAATTAATAATTCTTGAAAAGGTAGCACATGATAAGTGAATACATGAAGCGCAGAATGGGATTGAAATGCGGAACCATAGTCAACGAGCCAAAGGAGCCAAAGCCGATACGCAAAAGATCGGATAAGATGAAGCAGCAGATGAAGGAATACAAGCCAAAGGTGGCGGCGTACCTGGCTAAGCATGAGAATCAAATCTGCCTTATTCAGTCCCCGGTTTGCAGGAAAAAAGCCACGTGCATCAACCACAGGAGAAGGAGGGGGGCCAACCTTTTGAATGAAGAAGACTGGGAACCGTCCTGCACGCCTTGTAACCTATACATTGAAACACATGATGCATGGGCGAGAGAAAACGGGCATTTATTAAGTGTGCACAAAAACGATTCAGACAGTATTGATTGAACCCCAGAAACCCAACCGGAATGAAACGAAGAAATCCAATTTATGATGAAGCCTACGAATTGTATAAAGATGGCTATTCCCTTGCGGGCGTAGCCCAAGCGATTAACAGAACCAGGCAAGGGGTTTTTAAGGCATTCTTGCGAAGGGGGTTTGCCCTGCGATCCCCAAATAAGAACGAAGTTAAGATTTATGACAGCAGAAAATTCACGCTGCGGGCAAACGGCTACTATTCTTTAACAACTGGCGATCGATGCCTGATGCATAGGTACGTATGGCAAAAGGAACGTGGTGAGATACCCGAAGGCTGGGATATACATCACATCAACGAGGATAAAACCGATAATAGGATCGAGAACTTAGAATGTTTGCCGAAGTCGGAACACACACGTAAGTATTCCCCGCACAATAATCAATATACAAAAGGGAGGAAACGTGCATCATATTAGCCTCTTTAGCGGTGTGGGAGGATTCGATCTGGCATCGGAGTGGGTGGGATGGAAGAATCTTGCATCATGTGAGATCAACCCGTTTGGCAGAAAGATATTACAGCACTACTGGCCCGATGCCTACCATCACGACGATATCAAAACATTGACAATAGAAAAGCTGAATTATGAACTATCTAAACGATTTGGAACCCGCTGGAGGACAGATGACATTGTTCTCACTGGCGGGTTCCCTTGACCATGCCAGCCGTATTCAACCGCTGGAAAAAGAAAAGGCAAAGAAGACCCTCGCCACCTCTGGCCCCAAATGCTTAGAGCAGTTCGGGAGATTCAACCGCTCTACGTTGTGGGGGAAAATGTTCGCGGCCTTACTAATTGGAACGGGGGACTGGTATTCGACGAAGTGCAGGCTGACATGGAAGCTGAAGGCTACGAGGTGCTCCCGTTTTTACTTCCAGCTTGCGGTGTCAACGCTCCGCATAGAAGAGATAGAATATGGTTTGTTGCCCACTACCAGGGCCAACGATGCGGAGAAGAGGGGGAATATATCAGCCGACCCGAGAAACGGCCTACCCGGCATGGCGATGAACGGAATGCTGCCAACGCCTACAAGTCATCAACAGAATACAAAATTCAAACAGGGCGGGATGTGCCTGCAATCAAAGATGAATTCGCTACTGCCGACTCCTACAATATCAACGGGCGGGAAAGAGCTGCAGCGGAAAACGGGGAAGAAATTAATAACTGTGATAAACAATTTACTCCCGACACCGACGGCGGTGTCGGATGCGAAGGGGGGATGTACGAGGCCGGACAGCAAAAGGCAGAACGACACCCTGGCACATTCGATTCATGGTATGGTCGGGGAGACTGGAAAGACTTCCCAACTCAATCCCCAATTCGTTGCAGAAATGATGGGCTTTCCGGTCAACTGGACGCTACTGCCGTTTTTAATAAACCATGTAAGCCAAAAGGAGAAAGGGCATATGGAAAATGGCGCAATGAATCAATCAAAGGGTATGGAAACGCAATAGTGCCGCAAGTAGCATACGAGATATTCAAAGTAATACAAGCAATGGAAGATAACACACCCAAAGTAGCGTAGAATGGAAAACCGACCGAACATATCACTTTACAATGTAGACTGTATGGATTTTATGCGGGGACTGCCGGATAAGGCGTATGATTTATGCCTTACAGATCCTCCATATGGTGTAGATATCAAGTACTCCACCTATGATGACACTTTGGGGAATTGGTTTGCATTAATGAATCAATTTATACCTGAGGCTATCCGTGTGGCGAAAATGGTTATCATGCCATCCTGTAGTATCAATAAACTAGCTTGGATATATACAAATTTCCCGCCTGATTGGTTGATATGCTGGTATAAAGGAAGTCCGGGCCATAATTCTTTTATAGGATTTAATGATTGGGAACCATTGTTAGTATACGGTAAAACAGATGGGATTTGTATACATGATTACATGAATATCCGTAACACAGAAAAAATGGGTAGTCAATCGCATCCTTGTCCAAAGCCAGTGAAGTGGTTTGAATATTTATATAATAAAATACTTAACGGTAAGGGGAAAGTTTTAGATTGTTTTTCGGGAAGCGGTACATCATCTATTGCTGCATATAATCAGGGGTTAATTTATGACGGTTGCGAAGTCGATAAAGACTATTTCCAGGCGGGTAAAAAGCGTTTTGAAGATCATGTAGCGAAGTACGCTCCGGCCTCACAAATTCCGGTGACCGCTAAAGGGGAAATAAAACTATTCTAACCCTAATGAAAAACAACCACCATCCAGTAAGCAAGATCCGTGTCTGTGACCTGAATCTGGGCGACAAGATCAAATTAACAGCAGGTGAGTTTGAGGTAAAGGAAATAGATGAAACCAGGATCACGTGTAAAAACAGGAAAGGGTGGACGCAGTATTTCGGGAGGAACTCACAGCAGTATGTAGAACTAATCGAAACAAAAACAATTCAATATGAGACCAAGGATAAAAACAAAGAGGCGGAAAGTTTTCCGGTCAGCGATAACGGGAAAGTTTGTCAAAAAGAAATACGCTTTGAAACATCCGAAAACCACGTTCCAGGACACGATAAAAGTTTATAGATGATACGTTAAAGCCCATTAATCCAATAGAGCATGAAAAGAGCTTTGTTTAGAACTGAACAGGTCTATGAAATCATCCGGAAAAATGCAGGAAGTAAAACGGCGTTAGATATTGCTTATGAGATTGGTTGTAGCAAATCACACCTGCTTGGCATTGCCTCAGAAATAGGCGTAAGTCTAAAGTTTGATCCCGAAAAAGAGAAAAAGTTACAATTCATAAGGGATAATCATCATCGAATGACGGCCAATGAGGCTGCTAAAAAAATACGCAGTAACCCTGCTACGCTGGTAAAATATGCTAGCGAAATAGGTTTAAAATTTAAGCGGGTTAAGAAACCTTATAAAAAGCAAGGGCGTCGGTTTGAACAAATTGACACATCGAATGGGTTTTTCAAACCCGGAATGATGAAGGACTGGATCGCAGGATTTACTTACTAAATACAAAATAGAATCCACCTATGGCGAAGCAAGACTTCTGCTTTACATATTACGATGGAGATGCGGCCCGGGATATGGCACATATGAACCGGCTGGAGCGAGGTTGTTACACAGACCTGATCATCTCTCAGCGCAAGTTTGGTAGGCTAACTGAAGGGCAGATAAAAAAGACCCTCGGAAATGATTTTACTGAATGTTGGCCGGCTATTGAATTGGTTATGCTGAAGGATGCTGATGAAAAATATTATATCGAGTGGTTGGAAAATTCCATTGAAAAAATGAAGCGGCAGGCCCGAAAGCAATCTGAAAACGGAAAGCGCGGCGGCCGGCCGGTTAAGCCAGATGAAAGCGAACCTAAACCCAACTTAAAACCAAATCAAAGCGAAAAAAAGCCTTTAGGAAGTGGAGATGGAGATGGACAAGAATTGAAAGAAGAGGGTATGGGAGAAGAAAACTTCCTCATCCCAAAAATGGCGAACGAGTTCAAGAAACTAAACCCTAAGTACCCAATCGACAAGTATGTTGATTTTCCCGCTCTTCACGAAATATCCGTGA
>Ga0196964_10000643_pt1 | contig 19818 bp, 21 predicted proteins | sample S1_10metaG_FD_148615 | JGI IMG/M metagenome (GOLD analysis project Ga0196964, IMG submission 148615) | Soil microbial communities from Anza Borrego desert, Southern California, United States - S1_10 | ecosystem: Environmental > Terrestrial > Soil > Desert | place: USA: California | collected... | reverse complement strand
TGAAGGTGAGGGTGTTCGTCGAGCGGGTGATGGTCGTACTTGCCGTGAGGCCTTGGTAAGGAGTTGAGGAGGTGGCAAGCGTGATGGTAGGACCTGAGGCTGTGTCGTTCGCAGGGCCGATGGCGGTGAGGGCGGTGGTGAGGTAGTCGGTGCCGGCGACCGCGGCGATGAGAGCGCCGCCGGTCGTCGTCTTCACGAGCTTGTCGGCGGCGACCGACGAGACGGCGAGGTTCGTCGTCGTCGCCTGTGTCGAGGTACTCATCGTCGTCGTCAGGTTGGTGATGGTGGAGGAAGCCGAGTTCGCAAGGATCTGGCCCAAGGTGGAGAGGCCGGTGACCCCGATCGCGCCATTGAAATACGCTGCCGGATTCGTACCTGTCGGCTGCACTTCTAATTTAGCGAGTGTCGTCGTTGCAGAAGCGCCGATGACGACCTGGTTCGTGGTGGTGGAAACGTAGATGCGGCCGAAAGAAATGTCGCCTGCGTTTGCGACATAGCTCCAGTTCACCTCAGAGCCGCCGCCTCCACCACTTGAATCGATTCCGCAGGTAAACTTGCCGGTCGATGCGTTGTAAAGGACCGTCTCTGATTCAGCGCCCGTACAGCCGGCCGAGAATCCTCCCTGAAAAAATCCATTCGACACCGTGAGCGCTGTAGTCGACGCAGTACCCGTCACCGCAAGGTAGGTCGAGGTTGCCTGGGTGGAGGTGGAAAACGTCGACGTAAGTTCCGTAAGCGTTGAAGAAGCGTTCGAGAGAATGCCGCCTGAAAGCGTGGAGAGTCCCGTCACGTTGAGCGTACTTGAGAGTACTGACGCCCCGGAAACCGCAAGCGTCGTGAGGTTCGTCGCGCCGGAAGCATAGAAATTAGTAGTTGTTGCATTCGTCGACGTCGCGGCAAGCGTCGTGAGATTGGTGACGGTCGACGAAGCGCTGTTCGCGAGGAGGCCGCCGTAGAGCGTCGAGAGTCCGGTCGCCTGGAGCGTCGACGACGCAAACAAGCCGCCGCTGGCGTTCGCGAAGAGGAGCTTATTCCCCGACGAATCTTCGACATTGAAGAGGTTCGCTACCTGGGAGGCGATCGCTCGGATAGTGAGCGGGATGCTCGCGGTCGATGTCGCTTCGATCGTCACCACTGAGCTCCCGATCGGCGTCGTAGTGCCGAAGGTCGACGGCGTGGTCGTCCCCGAAACCGCCCCGGCGAGTGCGGCGAACGAAGCGGCGGTGACGCGCTGACGCGGACTTAGGGTCTCAGATGAATTGTTATCCGATGACACTTCCACCTGGAGATAGATATCGCGATTCGTATTGAAATTAAGGTTGAGCGCGTCAGGGTAACCATTCGCGGTGTCACCGATGTTTACAGTAAAGACTCCCTGCCGTACCGTGGCTGTAGTCGTCGCCGGGACAGAAAGAGGCCAGAGCCTCGTGCCCGCGCCGACCGTGGGACTATCCCAGATCGAAAACTTGAAATAGTATGATGTGCCCGAACCGCCCAGGAGATTCCCTGAACCATCGGTGAGACGCCCTTGGTAGCTTATGATGGGAGGCGTCCCAGAGAGCGCAAATACAAGCTGTGGAAGAACGAGGAAAGGGATAACAAGAGAAAAGGAGAGCGTCAATGCAAAAAGACGCGCCGTCTTCAGTATGTTAAGGAAATTTCCCATCTCTAAACGACTTATAGAAAAGTATAGCACTGAAACCCTTTGATTTTCCTCGGTTTTTTAGATTTTGTGGATAAGAAGTGGGTGAAAAATCCCCTTATGACCGCTAGGCGAAAAAGGTTGACTTAGGAGGGGGTGTGGGTTAGAATTTAACCCTACTCGCCGCACTGCGGTGAACCAATATCACACCTTGGCCGAGAAAATAAGAATCAACCGACAGATACACGCCAAAGAGCTGCGGGTCATTGATAGTGAAGGCGAGAACAAGGGGGTGATGCCGTTCGAACAAGCGCTTGCGCTTGCCGAAGCGAAGGGGCTCGATCTCATCGAGATATCCCCCGGCGCCACCCCGCCCATCGCCAAGGTGATGGATTTCGGGAAGTTCCAATACGAACAGAATAAGAAGCAGAAGGAGATAAAAGCGAAAGCCCATACGAGCGAGCTCAAAAACGTTCAGGTGAAGATCGGCACCGGTGAGCACGATCTCGTCATCAAGGCGAGGAACGTGTCGCTTTGGCTGAAGGAGGGGCACCGCATCAAGGTTGACCTCTTCCTGACCGGCCGCTCGAAGTACATGGAGGAAAGCTTCCTCAAGGAACGACTCGGGCGACTCCTCCGGCTTCTCTCCGAGAACTATCGCATCGCCGAAGATTACAAACGCGGCCCCAAGGGCCTTTCAGTGCTCATCGAACGGGCAAAATAATGAATATGAAAACAAATAAATCATTCTCAAAGCGCCTCAGAGTGACCCGAACAGGGAAAATTTTGGCGCGAAAGCCCGGCCAGAACCACTTCAACGCCAAGGCACGCCGCACCAGGCAGCTTTCCGGCAAGAAGACCGCCCCCTTCCCTATGACCAACAAGGAACGAGGCAGATTTTTAGCTAACGTATAAGCCATGGCACGAGTAAAACGAGGTACTATCGGCGCGAAGCGCCGCCGCAATGTCCTTAAGCGAGCGAAGGGTTACCGATTCGCAAGGAGCAAGAAGGAGATCGCCGCACGCGACGCAATCACCCACGCAGGGAAACATGCGTTCGCCCACCGCCGCGACAAGAAAAACGACTTCCGCCGCATCTGGCAGATCCAGATCAGCTCGGCCCTCCGCGCCGAGGGAGGCTCCTACAGCAAGTTTGCAGGTGCGCTCAGGAAGAAAGGCATCACCGTAAACCGCAAGATGCTCGCGACGCTCGCCGAAAAGCACCCTTCCACGTTTGCCCGCTTGGTCAAATCGCTCTAACATAACGTTTAACAAAAAACCGCCTGAATGGCGGTTTTTTGTTATCCGAGATCGAGCTTCTCTGCTTGGTGAATTTTTCGCGTAAGGGCAAGCACCTTCTCGACAAGGCGTTTCGGATTCGCGTCGAAAATGATACGGTCGTTCTGCCGATTGCTCTTGTCCATAATGTTTTTAATTACCTCGTCCATGTCCCAACTTCCCTCGAGGATGCCGATCGGCTTGTTGTCTTCATACGCGATAGTGAACTCATGTACCGTGCCGATACGCCCGCAGCCGATAAAGATAGCGTCGCAGGAGCGGGTAAAAAGAAGATCGCGGCCGGAGTAGCCGAAGCCGGTGTAGATGATGAGGTCCATATAGTCGACCGGAAGCCGGTAGACTTCTTGGTGCTCTTTCTGGTTAGTAGCAGGAGAGAGACCCACAGAGATACCTCCCGCATCTTTCGCACCCATCGCTGCCCAAAACGGGAAACCAGTTGTCGCGCCGCTTAAAAGAATTCCCCCTTGCGTAACAATCTCCCTGCCGAGCTCTTTCGCCTTGTCGAGCGCGTCGAGCCCACAATGACCCGTTTCCGCCGCTCCTGAGACGCCGAGCTTATAGCGCAAGTGTTGATGCCGGTTCGTGTTTTCCATTATGTTAGTTATAAGTGTACACTACGCGCTCCTCAGCTCATGTCGAGGAGCGCCGTCTCGCCCGGCGACGGCGCCACAGCGTTGATGCCGACATAGTCGCGGAGCTTTTGTACGAAATAGAGCGCTGATTTCGGCTCGCCCATCACCGCAAACAGCTTCTTTACGTTATCCTTGGTACCGGCCGCAAATTCCATGAGCGCATCTGAATCCTTGTGAGCTGAGTAGCCGGAGATGGTCATTACCTTTGCTTCAATTGGTATATTTTCCCCGAACATGGTGATGGACTTCGCTCCTTCCTGTAAAATCCTGCCGGCGGTTCCCGCCGCCTGATAGCCGATAAGGAGCAAAATGTTCTGCTTGCCCGGAAGATAGTGCTTCTCATGGTGGACGATACGTCCCCCATTCGACATACCTGAGCCAGCGATGATAACTTTCGGGCTCGGCGTCGACTTGATCGCCTTCGACTCGTCAGTAGTGAAAGTTTTCTTGAGCTCCGGGAACGAGAAAAATTCATCAACCGTGCCGCACACCTTCCCTACCCTATCATTAAAATCCTCGCAGTACTTGTCGTAGATGGCGGTCACTTTGATGGCGAGCGGCGAATCGAGATAGATCGGCACCTCGGGAACTTTTTTGTTCCCCAGCAGGTCTTTCATTTCATAGAGAATCTCCTGAGTCCGCTCGAGCGAGAACGCCGGAATCATCAGCACCCCGCCTTTCTCAATCGCCTCTTCAACGGCGGCCTCGAGCATGCGCTTGCGCTCCTCTTTTGATTCGTGATTTCGGTCACCATAGACGCTTTCCATAACGAGGTAATCGACGTCATGTATCGCCTCGCAATCCTTGAGGAGGAGCGATGGGCTATTGCCAAGGTCACCGGTGAGCACGATCTTCTTATTGTTATAGGTGAACTCAACCATCGCCGAGCCGAGCACGTGACCGGAATTAAGGAACCGCGCGGTGAGCCCGTTTCCGAGGTCGATCGCCTCGTGATATGGCGTCGTCTTCCAAAGGCGGAGCGACTGTTGGATGTTCTCTTCGCTATAGAGCGGCGGAAGGTTGTCCTTCATCGCCTCTTTAGTGAGCACTCCCATACTATCCTCAAGCATGACTGCGGAAATCTCCTTTGTTGGCGGCGTCGAATATACGGTGCCACGGAACCCTTCGCGCACGAGCTTCGGAAGCCGCCCCACATGGTCGATATGGGAATGGGTGATGAACACGAGATCGATCGATACGGGGTCGTAGGGAAACGACGCGCGGTTATCCTTGTCTCCGACTCGGAAGTGTCCTTGGATAAGGCCACAGTCGATGAGAATGCGCTTCCCCGCACCCTCGAGAAGAAAATTGGAGCCGGTTACCGCGCCGACCCCTCCGTAAAATGTAAGCTTAAACGTCGTAGCTGCCATAGAGGTAGTGCGAATGTCTTAAGTTTAACAGAGAATTGAGGCTTGCCCTAAGAAAAAATCCCCGCGGATGCGGAGACTCTTTCTTAGGACTATCCATTGCATGACCTCTGGGAAATAGAATAGGTGGGTTTCCTCGACGATACGCCACGGCGTACCGAAAGTTAGAATCCCTTTATTTATTTTTTAATCGCAGAGACAATACCCCAGATAATCCTGCCTTGAGTATTAGGCATCCGCAGAATTTTGCAATATTGACTACTGATAAAATGGTGTTGTTTTCTTATACCCATTCCATTTGAGGCCTTTACTGCGCTCCCGAAAGAAAATTTTACAAATCGGAAAAGTAGTTTCGTAACGCAAAAAACTGTTGATTACTCCTTTTTACCGTCAAAGTTGACGTCGTAAAGCACTTTCTCCTGAGCAAGACCGTAATCATGAAGTTCGTCTTCTGAAAACCAGTGTACGATTTCTTTTTTTGCTTCCTCCGGTGAACCCGAAGCGTGAATGAGATTGCGTACCGAACGCCCATCCTCATCCGACATCTGATAGGAATCGAGCACGAAATCTCCGCGAATGGTACCTACATCGGAAGTAAGGGGTTCAGTGCCACCGACAAGTTTTCGGATAATCTTAATAACGTGTGCGCCTTGCCATACCATAACGACTAGAGGACCGCTCGTCATATATTTTTTGAGCGCCTTAAGAACACGATCGGTAATAACTAACGGATCCTCTGAAGGAGGTTTCAATCCTTTATCGCGATACCCTTTGATAGTCTTTTCTCCCGTCAGGCGACGCCATTCCGGGTCAAGTGTGTAGTGCGCTTCGATGTGGGCCTCGTCGGGCATCGCCATTTTGAGTGCTACGAGCTTGAGCCCTACTCGCTCAAAACGCTTCACGATCTCGCCAATAAGTGAGCGTTGAACACCATCTGGTTTCACAATGACGAGCGTGCGCTCGTGTCGAAAATGAGGAGTCATAACAAAAGGAATGATAGCAGAAGGCCTCGTCTGGAACAAGTTGTTATAAGGTTGCGGGCGAAGCAGTCGAGGCAGTAGGGTCGACAGGCGGCGCGTACTTGGCGCGAATCGCATCTTCGACCACCTCCCGCACCTCGCCATAGACAGCTGCGGAACGGGCTTTCACTTCGATCGAACGCGCCGCCGATCCTTCGGGGGCCGGGAGCGTTTGGAGGTTAAACGGCTTCTGCGGTTCTCCATTCATGAGAAGCTTCACGTAAGCGTTTCTATTCTCAAGACTGGTAAAATCGCTCGCGGTAAAGACGGGCGCGAACTGCTTCTCGAGATACTCCGCGTCTTCCTGGCCGATACGGAACGAGACGAGCGAGCCGACGTTCCCGAACACGGCGTTCCTGATCTTCTCCTCGAGCTGAGCGATGTACTGGTGCGCCACCGTAAGGCTGAGCCGGTACTTGCGCGCTTCGGAAAAAATAGTGGCGATGGAGTCGGTCGTCACGTTCTGGAATTCGTCGATATAGAAGAAGAAGTCCGGCGGGCGCTGTCCGGCGGTCACCATGTCGGTGCGCGAGAGCGCCGCCATGAGAAGCTTCCCCACGATGATGAGACCGAGGAGCGACGAGTTGATATCGCCGAGCCGCCCCTTCGAGAGGTTCACCAGAAGGATCTTTCGTTGATCCATGATATCGCGGAAGTTGAATGAAGAACGCTCCTGCGCTACGATCGGCCGCATGATATCGTTCGAAAGGAATACGTCGAACTTGCTCGTAATGTACGGAACGAAGTTCGCGAGCCCCTGGTCCCCGGTGGTGCGTTCGGCGTTCTGCCAGAACTGGAGAACGAGCGGGTTCTTGCAGTGCGAGAGCTTGAACTTTCGATAGCCCTTGTCGGACATGACACGGGCGATATCGAGGAGCGTGTTCCCCGACTCGGGGTGCTCCATGACGAGGAATGCGGCGTTCCTGAAATATTGTTCGAACGCCGGGCCGCCGGCCACCTTCATGTCGAAGAGTTTGTTGAAAATGGCGAGGAGCTCGTTCACCACAAAGGTCTTCTGCTCGGGAAAGCGCGGATCGTACTCGAGCATGTTGAGCCCGATCGGCCGGGCCGTATGCCCCGGATCGAAATAAATGGTGTCGTTGACGCGCGAGTCGGGAATGTTCCTGAGAATGGTCTCGAGGTCGCTCCCGTGCGGGTCGATGACGCACACGCCGGCGCCTGCTTTGATGTCCTCGATCACCATGCGCTTCATAAGCGTCGTCTTGCCGGTCCCGGTCTGGCCAATGACATAGAGATGCCGCATGCGGTCCTCGGTGGTGAGGCGCACTTCGCGCTCTTCGCCCTGATGGCGGTTCACGCCAAGCACCGCGCCCTCCTTCGGGATATTGAAAGGCGCCGGCGCGGTCCTCGCCTTCGCTTCCACGATCTGGACGTTCCCGTTCGGCTTCGGCACATGGAATATCGTCGCGAGCTCCTTCAGATTGAGCGGCACCGCCGATGGTTCGGAGAAAAGGCGGTATGAAAATTCATGGAATAACTTGAGCGCCGCCCGCCCTTCTTTCCAGGCAAACGAAATACCGTTCCCTTCGGGCGCACGCAGCTGTGAAAATGAGGCGGTGAGCTCCGCGAGAAGCTCCTTGCATCGCACGGATGTCCGCGCCGACACCACGATGCGGAGATTGGCGCTCGCGATCGTGCTCCCGATCTTCTCTTTAAGGTGCAGCTTCGTCCCCTCTTTTTCTTCCGTCGACAGCTGCTTCTTCGGGGCAAAAAAAAGCTCGTTACCGGCCCGAGCGAACGCGTCGATGAATCCTTTGGTGGGAAGCGCGGTCTTGAGCGCCGCGCCGCGCGCCACTTCGTCGAGCACCTTGCCGAACCGCTTGATGAAATAGTCGCCCGCTGGCGACACCAGGAGCTGGACCGCGGCACCTTCGCCGTCTTTTCGTATCTTTGAAAAGGCGCTCATGAGCGCGTCAAATGGATCGTGGTCGAACTTATCATAGGTCTTGAGCGAGAGCGCCTCGTGGACTTCCGACTGCCCTACGGCAGCAAGCGATGCCCCGCCTTCGACGAATACGTTATAATCATCCGCCACCTCGGTGAGCGCCGCGCCGGGATAGTACGCCGTGAATTGCTTCTCGAAGAGTGCCGTCTTCTCGCGCGGCACGGCTGCGTAGAGCGCGAGGGCCGCTTCGTTCTCAGGGAGCGCGAGTTCGAGAGTAAAATAGTTCTTCCCCGGCTCGGTACCCATGCCGTCGCCGACCGAGAGCATACCGGCATAGAACTGCTCCATCCGCGAGATGAACTCCGACATCTTTTCCTCCTGCGTCGACGGGCGCGGCACCGCGATGCGGTAGAGCTTCATGTTCACGCCGCGGAAGAGCGGTTCTTTCTCGTTGAGACCGTCGATCTTCCCGCTCGCGAGCAGGTACTGCACCAAAAAGCGGTGGAAGTCGTCGTCCACGTGCGGGTCGTAGAGCTCGTCGACGACCGAAAGGGCATTCTTCACCCCGCGCTCGAGGAGGATAGTGAGCAACTCCTCCATCTTGGCGTCGTGCGTTTCCGGCTTCAGGTTGAGCACAATGCCCTCCCGCTCCTCGCGGGGCATTGTAAAATGCTCCTCGAGCACTTCAGCGTGCGCTACGCCGCGATAGTCATCGATCGCCTGACGGGCGCGCTCGTCAGGCGTCCCTTCGCGCCGCGCAGTGGCCTGCTCGCGCAGATAGGCAAACTCCTGTTCGGGCGTCGCGAATTTCTGCTCGGGAGTCCGAGATGATTCCATCCTGTTAGAAATAGGGAACGCCCACCGCAAGCGGTCTTAGTTCCCTATCGTTATTGTTTAATAATGCTTTTTTCAACACCAAAAGATTATCGTTCCCGTACCCCTTTTGATTGCAATCAAAAGGGGCATTTCTAACAGGACCATGGATAAAGTATAGCAAAGGCCGGTACATAATTCGGCCTATGAATTTATTGCGAAATAGGCGCGGTGGGCGGAAGGGGCAACGCAGAAATTCTTTCTGCTTCAATGACACCCTCATTCTCTTTTCCGATAATCGAGATTCTTTCACCTCTCTTGAGATCTGACCACGAAATCTTGGTTTCAGCAGGAGGCGTAGCCGCACTAAGGCGTATCAGTGACGTACTAGCGGTGAAACTAACCACTTTAGTGCCGACAGGAGTATCAGAGCCGGTCGGCAGCACATTACCTTCATATACATCCATGACGATTTTATCAGCTGCAGCGGTTTTTACCGTGCCAAATATATAGGTGGACGCAATATGAGGGAGAGGCTCATCAGCGCGGCGAAGTAATTCAGGGTCAATAGGTAACTGTCGGCGTCCCATTTCTTTTCCAAGGACAAATGCTCCACTACCTACCACCAGAAGTAACACAAGAACGGCAAGTGCCATCTTTTGATTCATATCAATTACCATACGCGGGAAGGACTGCTTACGCTCAGATTTCTTACGCTAATGGAGTAACGTGTATAAAAACCTCCATGGGCGATGGCGCATTCTTCCTGGCTGCGCAACATCCATCGGCCCCACGGTTCTGTCAGGTACGGCCACATCGTGCAATCCAACGTCGACCCGTATCCGCAGCTCGTCCAACGTCCGTTACTATGGTCGTTCGGATCGCACCACACCATGCCCGAGAACTGATAGCCATTTTTTAGTACGCCTTGTCCAAACATACGGTAATCGCCGTACCCGTATGACGCACCCCAACCGGGAAGATAGAAGGTGTAGCCCCCATAGCCCTCCGAGCATCCCGCAGAAGGATGACAATAATAATCAACATTTATCGTATTCAATCGACTTGTTCCGTTTGGAACTAAATGATATCCGATGTTGGGATATCCATAATAGGTAGGAGAATAGACATACCCGGGGGCGTTCACAATGCTTGTATTCACAGTACTAGCGTTCACAGTGCTAGCGCTGACACTTCCGGCACTTACGCTCCCGGATTGAATAGAATTTCCAGCATTATCAACGTACCATCGCCAACCAGCGTTTCCGGGGAGATAGAAACCTGAATAATTTTGATGCATCATGAGTGTGCCATAATCAGCAGACCCATCTATCGATTTAAAGTTAAAGCCTCCCCATCCTTGCTTTGATCCTCTCACTGTAGCGGCACCATATCCTACATTTGAAGCACCTTCAGTGCCTCCGCTCAATCGGAGCGTCTGCCCGTTCATCTGGATGCTATCCGCCGTGAACGCCGTGACGCCGAGGGGGCCCGCCTTCACCTGCGCCTCGGTGCCGACGTTCACCGGCGCCGGCACGTTGTTGTTCGGCGCCACCGTGCCGGGATCTGGGCCGAACTGGGCGTAAGCGAACGAGACACCGAGCGAGAGGACGAGCGCGAGGAGGAGGGATTTGGAGAGCGAACGCAGTTCATTGAGGAAGTTCATGTCCTATATTATATCTTAAAACCTTCTTACAACTACTGCCTCGGGAGTAATATAATTTTTTCTGCGTAGAGCGGAATTTCCTTCAAATCACGGATTATGACTGACAATGGTGCGCCGTTTTTAATGTCCCCCACTTTACTAACCCCTTCAGTAAAAAAATCATCTTCAATGAGTCGGGCGAATATCGTGGAATTGTCAAAGCTTATTTCCTGAGTAGCGGAAGAGAAATACAGATCTTCTATACCGTGAGATAGGTCGGTCTGTTTTTTGATTTCCAAAATTATTTTTCCGTCACCTACGCTCTTTACTTCTCCTCTCATAAGAAAATTTTTCTCTAGTGTGGAAGCAGGCGGCAGTGCGCTTGAATTAAGATTACCGGCACGTAGCGCTTTTTTCTCCCCGATGTTCTCACCGAGAAAAAACCCACCCACTCCGGCTATAGCGGTAAAAAAAAATATGATAATTAAATTTTTTGTTATTATCACAAGATTAAATATTCAAAACATTACCATTGCCTACAAACTATTTTAATGCATCGACCACCTATATTGACCGAGATAAAGCACGCAAATGTATAGGCGATCAGCGCCCCCCTCATACACCATTTTCATCTTTCCCCGCTCTGAAGGAGCGCAGTAGGTGGTAACACTTCCCTCAACGGGTAAAAAGAGGGCGCTTGAAGAAACAGAATCGGCCACAATCGTACCCATCCGACTCGTACCATTAGGGTCGACGTAGTATCCGCCATTGTTCAAATCGATAAACATTTGGCTATATATATAACTGTTCGCTTGCATATAGCTTGCCGACTGCACCCAGTTATAGGAATAAAGGGAATCTGCATTCACGGCTCCCAGGCGGCTCGTCCCATTCGGATCGACATAATAGCCGCCATTATTAATATCCGTAAATGAGGGACCTGTGAATCCCCCGTCTCCTCTGATTACTCCGCCTGTATAGATGTTTTTATTGCCATATACAGAGACCCAGGTGGAATCCGCCATATACCAGCCGCCGCCATATGTTCCGTTGTACCAGCCCGTAGCTCCATACGTCCTCATCCAGCTGCCACCCGCGTCCCTAAGAAGGAGCCCTCCTGAACCATATTGATTTCCACTCACCGTTAAATTGCCCGAAATCGCCGCGCTATCCGCCGTAAACGCCGTGACACCGAGGGGACCTGCTTTCACCTGTGCCTCGGTGCCGACGTTCACCGGCGCCGGCACGTTGTTGTTCGGCGCCACCGTGCCTGGATCAGGGCCAAACTGCGCGTAGGCGAACGAGACCCCGAGACTGAGGATGAGCGCAAGGAGGAGGGATTTGGAGAGGGAGACAACCTCTCCAGTAAAATGCTTCATACAATCTTATTATAAAGCAACTATGGCTTTCCCTTATACACACTTAGTAATCAGAGACCGATAGCGCTTCATTATCTCTTTACCTCTTTTTCCATTTCGTCGAGTTCGCGCTCAATATCATCCTGAGGATGATCGGCGCTAAAGAACTCGGTTCTAAGTTCGAGATCAATGAGCGTCGGCTCTGCCCGTTCGAGCGGTGTCGCCATACCCTTGCCGCTGTTTCCTAAATACATATAGGCGAGCACCAAGAAGAGTACGAGAGCGGTTCCGATGAAGATCTCTTTTCGCATTTCGTTTGTCATTGCGCAGAATTTCGTGGAACAACCATTGGTGGAACCGCAATTGGGGGAACGGAAGTGGCTACCGGGAGAGGGATTCCGGACGGCGGAAGCGGCGGTACTGGGGGGAATGTCTTGTTTTCGCCATATCCCTTGCGGATCGATTTAACGACGAGGGCGGCCTTTTTTCTCGACTCTTTGACGGACGCCATACTCTCGGTGGCAGTACGGCGGACTTCAATGAAGCGCTCCTCTGTCGGTGATTCCTTGAACTTCCTGATGCTTTCGAGCGCCTCCGGAAACAGCGCTTCAGCTTTCTTGAACGAAATTTTCATCTCCTCAAGGAGTAGTTTCGCTTCACTCAAATCATGGCGAGTCTCGAGAACACTAACGAGTCCTTCGATATCTTTCATTGTTTGAACGGTCACTTGGTACGCAGTAGTGAGCTTCATTGAGAGTCGTACGTCGCTTGAAAAAGTCGTCGGTGCGGGACTAGGCACAGTGCTGCTTTGGGCATACCCTACAAAAGGGACGAAAAGTGAAAGAGCGACAAAAGAAAGAATTTTTTTCACCATATGCGGCTGATGGCGTAGACGCTTAGCCCTCGTACATCCACTTGATTACGGTAATATTGAGAATAGAGCCACGCGCAGTAATCTTGGCTTCCCCCATGGTAAATAGCGTAATAACTGCCGGGAGAACAATCAATTGTAGAGCCATAGCCGCAAGTATTGCTGGGGTATGCTATTGATGCCGAATTGCACATTATCGTTCCCGAAAAAAGCCCGTCTTTTATTACTCCTTTGCCATAAAGATATAACGGAGTGCCGCCAGGTGATGATTGATAGAAATTCCATCCTCCTGCGCTCGATGTATTCGGCGTACCACAGTAGCCGGAACCGCATACTCCATTCGCATTAATATTATCAGCGTAGATGGTCCCCATGCGACTCGTGCCATTTGGGTCGGTGTAATAGCCAGGATTATTCTGATCGTAATTTATACTTGAATATACCGTGCTCAAACTCGAGACACCCGCGGGATCAACATAATACCCACCATTATTAATATCCGTAAACGAAGGCCCTTGCAGTCCTCCGTCTCCCCTGATTACTCCGCCTGTATAGACATATTTATTCCCATATGCCGAGATCCAAGTGGGGTCTGCCATATACCATCCCCCTCCGTACGTTCCATTGTACCAACCCGTATTCCCATACGTCCTCATCCAGCCGCCACCCGCGTCCCTAAGAAGGAGCCCTCCTGAACCATATTGATTCCCAGCATTATCCACATACCATCGCCACTCATTATCCGCCGTATTATAGAATCCAGAGTAACTAGGGTGCATCATCAGGGTGCCATAGTTAGTACCTGCCGCATCCTTGAAGTTAAGTCCTGACCATCCATTTTTACTACCTCGCACCGTAGCAGCGCCGTAGGAAGTCTCCGACCCTCCGCTCAATCGGAGCGTCTGCCCGTTCATCTGGATGCTATCCGCCGTAAACGCCGTAACGCCGAGCGGGCCCGCTTTCACCTGCGCCTCAGTACCGACGTTCACCGGCGCCGGCACATTATTGTTCGGTGCTACTGTCCCAGGATCTGGGCCGAACTGGGCATAGGCGAACGAAACACCGAGCGAGAGAACGAGCGCGAGGAGGAGGGATTTTCCCAAACTACGAAGTTCACTGGGAAGGCTCATGTGGTTTTATTATCGCATTAAAATTCCCTAAACTCGAATGAAGGACCGACGGTAAGCGTCACATCGTTGGTGCACGTAAATACGTAAGTACGACGGTCGGTAAGATTAGTAAGCGTCACTGAGCCGACGGTTGACGTCGAGACGATCTGACCGGTTTCGGTCTGATAGAGCCTGCAGGCATTTGCTTGGCAGCTACCATCCCATGAGAGCGTTGAGTTACCGCCCATGCCGACGAACTTCGGGCTTGCAGTGAGGCGCTCGCAGGCATCGCCCACATTCAGCGTGCCGCCCGTCGTCGTCGCGCGATCCGAGCAGTGCGACTCGGGCGGTGGGAACTGCTGATTACATGATCCATCACATTGAACAAGGCCGTGATTTCGAAGTCCGCAAGAGTTTGGCGGCGTGGAACATGCTTGTTTCCAGCTTGAACGACACACAAGGCGCGAATCCGCAGAAACGCCCGTAAAATCTATCCATCCTGTAACTGCAACGTCATCACCGCCGCCATCGCCACCCCAGGCGAAACCAGTAAGAGCAGTTCCGCTTGTCCCTTCGTTATATGCGCCAGCAGTTACTGCGTACGTTGGATTGGTATTCGAAAACTTTATAAAACCATCCCAGCCGCCCGAACCGAACGTACTTCCTGCAATTGCCTTAGCCCAACCCGAGATAATTCCTTGACCGCTACCAAAATAACGATTCAGACGCGGGCCATCGCACACCGCTCCAGGGCAACCCGCCACATCGCTCCCATTAAACGAAATCCAGCCAATACTTTCACTCCAGGCGTATCCGGAAAAAACGCCTTCCGGATCCATCACTACTTTATAATTCGACGAGCCGCAACTATTAGTATTCGAACAATTGAGTGAGATCCAGCCGATCGTATCGCTCCAGGCATAGCCCGAAAAGCTGATGAGCGGCGGGTCATTTACTGCTTTCGTGATAGTACCCGAATAGAAAGAGAGTCCGGAAATAGCGACGAAAATCACCACCGCAAGGAAGAGCGTCTTAAGGTATCCTGAAAAGTGAGCTTGAAAGCGCGTTTTCATTAAGGAAGTTCTTCTAGAATCCTATATTTCTCCTCGACAGAAGTGGTGGCCGTATTGCTTTTTGCAAGATCCTCCAAGGCCTTCAGCCTTTCCTCCCGGGTAAGAGGAGTGGTGGTTCCCATAGCGAGCGAGAGCTCCTCAAGTACGGCATATTTCTCTTCTATGGTGAGCGGCGGGGGTAACAAAGCGGCCTCATCTCCTACCGTAAGTATTCCGCGCTTCGAGAGATATAAATATGAAAAAAGACCGATGGCGATCGCGAAGAGAACGAATGCCGCAAAGGTAAGAAACTGCCCGAATCTTGCCGCTTTCGCGGCGCGCACTGCTTTCATATTATCTTTTAAGTATACAGCCGCAACACGCGCCGCTCCTAGCTAGGCTGTGAGTATCTCAGCTCCCTTCTCCGTCACCGCGATCGTATGCTCGAAGTGTGCGCTCCGCTTGCCGTCAGCGGTTTTGAACGTATAGCCGTCCTTGTCGAGATATACATCGTCCGTTCCCTCATTCAGCATCGGCTCGATGGCGAGCACCATGCCGCTCTTTAGCTTCGGACCGTTCCCTTTCGTCTTGAAATTGGCAATGTACGGCTCTTCGTGCACTTCGTAGCCGACGCCATGGCCGCCGAGCTTCTTTACGATGCCATAGCCGAGCGGCGCCGCGTACGCCTCGATCGCCTTGCCGATGTCACCCACGAAGCCGCCCGCGCGTACCGCCTTGATGCCGACCGCGAGCGCCTCTTTGGTCGCTTTAACGAGCGCCTCAATCTTTGTATCGATATTTCCAACGCCGACCGTGATGGCTGAATCGACGATGAGCCCTTCGTGTTTGAGCCCCAAGTCGAGCGAAACGATGTCGCCCTCCTTAAGTATCGTCGGGCCAGGGATGCCGTGCACCACTTCGTTGTTCACTGATACGCAAAGGCTCGCCGGATATGGATAGGCTGCCCCCCACGGCTGGTACCGAAGGAATGCAGGTTCGTCGCCTCCGTCTCTGATGAGGCGCTCGGCAAGCGCATCGAGCTCGCCGGTAGCGATGCCCGGCCGCACAACTGCTATAACCTCGCGAAGGACGCACGCCAAACGTTTGCCGCCCTCACGGAGCCGCGCGAGCTCTTCCCTTGTCTTTACGGTGATCATGCTAACTTATCGACGATGTCGGCGTGAACTTTTTCTATCGGCTGGTTTCCGTTCACTTCAATAAACCGATAGAGAGGTTCGTGCTTGAGGTATTCAATCGCAGGAAGAACGCTTGTTTCAAACCACAGAAGACGCTTCTGAATGTCTCCCTCGCGCCTATCGTCCGCGCGTCCGCGCTCGCGCAAATGCTTTTCTGAAAATTCTCGAGGAACGTTCAAATGGATGACCGTCGGTCTCCGGCGATAAAATCGCATGGCGCCGGTGAGCGCTCGCGCTTCATCGAGATATCGCGGTGTCCCGTCGATGATGAGATGCTCACTGCCGTGTAGGTGCTCGATGAGCCAATCGGACCAAAAATGAATGGCGAGAAACGGAGGCTGCAGTTCCGAGCGTTCGTTCAATTCGCGCGCTAGTTTGCTCGAATAGCTGTTCCTCTTGAAGAAATCACGGAAATGTTCTCCTGTCTCAAGATAAAGGACGTCTCGCCTTTCGGGATCAGCGGAACGGAGATAAGGTTCAAGTAACCTTGATTGCGTGCCCTTACCACACCCTGAACGCCCTATGAGGATAAATGTAGCCAATTCCATTCAGCGAATTGTAGCAAAAACAGAAAGAACTTTCTCTAGAGAGCTTTTAGTACTCACGCATCGAGATCTGCGCTTCTATCTTCTTCACGAGGTCGAGGACGACCGACACGACGATGAGGAGCGCCGTACCGCCGATCGCAAGTGCCGTGAGGCCGGTAAGTCCTTGCATGACGAGCGGCAAGACGGCGATGGCACCGAGAAAGAGCGCCCCGAAGAGCGTGACGCGGTTCAGGACGCGGCCAATGTACTCAGAAGTAGAATTCCCTGGGCGTACGCCAGGAATGAACGCGCCGTTCTTCTGCAGATTCTCGGCGATCGAATGCGGTTCGAAGATCACCGCGGTATAGAAATACGTAAAGAGGAAGACGAGGAGGAAATAAAAGATGCCGTAAAGCCACTGGTTCTCTACGAACGCCGCGATGAAAGTCCCAATGCGCTGAACAATAAGATTGTCTGCTCCGGCAAGGAAGTTTGCGATGAGCTGCGGAAAAAGTAGGATCGAGAGCGCGAAGATGATGGGAATGACCCCCGCCTGGTTCAATCGGAGCGGAAGGTAGGTGGCGACGCCGCCGTAGACCTTCATGCCGCGCACACGCTTCGCATACGTGACCGGGAGCGGACGCTCTGCTTCGGTGATGAAAACAACACCTGCGATAATGAGAAGCGCTGCGGCAAGGAAAGCGATATAGAGCGGAAGCTGCGAAACCTCGAAAGCAAAGAGGAGCTGGGCCGCCTGTGCCGGAATGGCGGCGACGATGCCAGCGAAGATGAGAAGTGAAACGCCGTTCCCGATGCCGAACTCGGAAATGAGCTCGCCAAGCCACATGAGGAGCATGCTCCCGCCGGTGACGATCGAGAGGTTGAGTACCCAGTCGAACGCGTTGAGATCGCCAATGACGCCCTGGCGCTCGAGCAAGATGAGGAGCGCGAAACCTTGAAGCACCGCGAGTGGGACCGTAAGAAGGCGCGAGTATTGAGTGAACTTGCGCCGCCCGAGCTCCCCTTCCTCATGGTAGAGCTGTTTTAGCTTCGGAATCATCATCGTAAGAAGCTGCATGATGATTGACGCGGTGATGTACGGACCGACGCCAAGCATCACGATGGAAAGGTTCGAAAGTCCGCCGCCCGAGAAAATATTGAGAAGCCCGAAGAACTGGTTGTTCTGGAGGAACTGCTCGAGTCGGAGTACGTCGATACCTGGAATAGGGATCGCGGCGAGAAAACGGAAGACAATCAGGATACCGAGTACGAAAAGGACGCGGGAGCGGAGCGTCCGGTCTGTCCAGATGAACGCGAGTTTGCTTAAAAATTCGCTCATATGATTAGGCGATAGTGCCGCCGACCGCTTCGATCTTCGCCCGAGCGGACGCCGAAACGGCAATGCCCTCGAGGGCGAGCTTCTCGGCGATGTCGCCGTTTCCGAGCACCTTCACGCGAGGAACGCGGCCGCGTACGCGCGATACCACGCCTTTCTCGACGAGCACCCCTGCCGTCACCGTCTCGCCGGCCTTGAATACTGAAAGTGCTGAGAGATCGATCGTGATTGGCGGAAGCTTGTTCGCAGTGAATTGTGCGCCACGCTTATGGATGGTGACGCCGCGAAGGCGCGGAAGCTTCTTGATGACGTCGCGCATCGCCGGGCGGATCTTCCTGCCGGCGCGCGCCTTCTGCCCCTTGGTCCCGCGACCGGAGGTCTTGCCGCGCTTTCCGCCGCGGCCGACGGTCATCTTCTTCCTATTCGGATGTGCTCGTTTGATTTGCATGTTATTTGGAGTGGCGATCGGCGATCACTGAGAGCGCCTTCATAGCCGCGCGCGCGTTGTTGAGCTTGTTCTTGCTGCCTGAAAAAATCTTGGCCGAGACGTCCTTCACGCCGCCCAAGTCGAGGACGTTACGCACCGAGCTGCCGGCTACGAGACCCTTGCCGTGGTTCGGCATGATAAACACCTTCGCTGACGAGTATTTTGCATAAACATCGTGCGGGAGCGACTGCTTCTGGTTGAGACGAAGCTTGACCATGTTCTTCTTCGCGTTCTTCATCGCTTTTTCGATGGCGAGCGACGTATCAGAAGCCTTGCCGGTGCCGACACCGACCGCGCCTTTGCGATCTCCTGCAACGAGCGCTACTGAGAACGAGAAGCGACGACCGCCCGCCACCACGCGCGTCACGCGCCTGATGTCGATGATCTTCTGGTCGAACTCCGGCTTCTGGCGCTCGTAAGTGCGCTTGCCGCGCGGGCCGCCCCGGCGATTGCCGCCGCGACCGCGCGCTCCCCGCTCATCGCGCCGGGCGTCTCCTCGCTCCGGCGCCTTCTGCTCTTCTGCGGGAACTACCGCCGCGTCGGGGGTCGCGAGGACTTCAGGCGCTTTCTCGGTCGCCGTCGTCTCGGCTTCCGCAAGGAGTTCTTCTTTTTTGATATTGGTGTCGTCCATGATGGTTATTAAAATGCGAGCCCGCCTTCGCGTGCGCCGTCCGCGAACGCCTTGACGCGCCCCGTGTAGGCGAAGCCGCCGCGGTCGAACACCGCCTTGGTTATCTTCTTCGCTACGGCTGCTTCGGCGAGCGCCTTGCCGGCCGCGCGCGCACGCTCGGTCTTTGTCTTACCTTTCTCTTTCATGTCAGAGGAAGCGGCGAGCGTCGCCCCTTTCACGTCGTCGACGAGCTGGCCGTAGAGGTGCTTGTTCGAACGGAAGATGGAAAGGCGGGGCATCGCCGAGGTACCGGAAATCTTCGCGCGGATGCGGGCGCGTCGGCGAGAGCGGTTATCGATTGTATAGTTTCCCTTTTTCATGGATTATGCGGATTTCTTGCCCTGCTTTCGCTTGATGACTTCGCCTTCGTAACGGAACCCCTTGCCCTTGTACGGCTCCGGCTTCTTGAGCGCGCGCACCTTCGCGGCGAAACCGCCGACGAGGTCCTTGTCGATGCCCGAGATAGTGATCACGTTCTTCTCTGCCTTTACCGCGAGTCCGGCCGGGATGGCCACCTTCACTGGGTGCGAGAAGCCGAGCGCGAGCGCGAGCGTCGTCCCCTGTACGTCGGACTTGTAGCCAACGCCTTCGAGGATGAGCTTTTTTTCGTACTTAACGTTCACGCCTTTCATCATGTTCGTGAGATGCGACGCATAGGCGCCCCAGAGCGCGCGCGAAGCGATGTCGTTTCGCTTCGGCGCGAGCGTGATCTCGCCGCCCTCGATCGTGAGCTCCACGTCATCGCGGAACTCGCGGGTGAGCTCGCCGAGCGGCCCCTTGACCGTGACGAATACTCCGTCCTTTGTGACGTCGGTCTTCTCGGGAATCTTTAACTTTTGTTTGCCAAGGCGTGACATAGCAGTATTACCAGATTTTGAAGAGCGCCTCA
>Ga0196964_10000642_pt1 | contig 19823 bp, 5 predicted proteins | sample S1_10metaG_FD_148615 | JGI IMG/M metagenome (GOLD analysis project Ga0196964, IMG submission 148615) | Soil microbial communities from Anza Borrego desert, Southern California, United States - S1_10 | ecosystem: Environmental > Terrestrial > Soil > Desert | place: USA: California | collected... | reverse complement strand
CAGCCATGCCTGTGGATTGACTCCTTCCTTTCTGCACATGGCAAAGAATGAGTAAATACAGGCTGCACGCTTTGCAGATTCATGTGATCCGGCGAACAGATAGTTCTTCCTGCCCAGTGCCAGTGGTCTGATGGCATTCTCCACCAGATTATTGTCTATCTCCAGGCAGCCATCACCAAGATAGGCAGTTAGCCGCTTCCAGCGCTCAAAGCTATAGCTTAGTGCTTTTCCAATGGCCCCCGTTGGCGCAAGTTTGCAGCCCCGCTCAGCAGCGTGGCGAACTTGTGCCTGTTATCCTCTTAACGCCATCTCTATCGGTATGACTCTCGACTGCGAAGCACGAAATCTTTATAGGCATCTCTCGTAAAAGGTCTATCCAATCCACCACCGCATAGCTTATGAAATGCAGCCTGTCCTGATCAACGAACCTATGTCGCCGGCTCATTGCCTAAAGATAGAAAACGGGACAACTAAGCACCACCGTCTTTAAACGGGCACAAGTTCGCAGCCGCACAAATTGCAAAACGGCAAACTTGCGCCAACATGGAGCAGCTAATGCGTCATTTAAACGACCGGTTTTGTGAACGATAGAAAGTAGAACTACAACTATCCTCTGAATGGTCGCGTATTGGAAGATTTAGCAAGTATGATACAATACTTTTTCAAAAACAAGCTCAAATACCGGTATCTGCTATTAACAATGATAGTCGCTTTGGAGCCATCTTCCAGATTTTCCAACACAAGAATATTGTCATGCTTCCGTAGCTTTAGATAAATAATATCTTTATAAAATCCGATCCTGGGGTCACCGCGTAACATTCCTGAGTAGTATATACTATCATTAAAAATTATCCTGTATTCGCCCTCTATACCTTCTGCTAAATGCAATTCAATTTCACCTTTACTGGCAAGTGTGCTATCTCGGCGGCGCTCCGCTGGATACAATTTCTTTTTTATTTCTGTTGCATACTTCACTTGCATTCTCTCACACCTCATATCTCCCTTCATCCATAAGGGAACCGCAAACAGGAATATCAATATTGAATACTTCATAAAATTTATTTACAAGTTGACCCCGTAGCACTTTCAGGGTTTGCCTGCTGTGTCTTTACTCTTTCGTCAATACTTCTTAACTGTGAGCCTTCAACATTAGTATTGCCATCTTCATGTCTCATTAGATTGTTCCCCCCACTTTCATACTTCTCTGTAATCTGAGGAATTTGATATTCTACACACCCCTTAGTCCAAGGATGCAATAAACCACCAGTATGTCCTAATTCACCCGCAAACGTTTCCGCTGAATACTGCAAGTCATAGAACCCACGTTGCCCGCTGACATCATTTCCAAAATCATCACCCATGCTTATATAAATTGTATTCCTTTGAGTATTGCCTATTGTTTCGACTGCGCCTGCCAAGCCATCTACAGGATCCTGTTGGTCAATTCGATCCTCCATAAATACAAGTTTGAAGGGCTGCTCTTCCTTCACAAACTGAATATTCATTTGGTATTGAACACCATCCTTTTTCACGCTAAATATCTTTTCAGTAACAGATTTGTACTTATCCAGAAAGGACTGCATGTTAGTTTGGTCAATGAGTTTTGAGTTATCAACTACCTGAATTTTGACATTCCATGTAACCGTAGTACCTTTTTTCGAGGAAGACCATTCCAAACCTTCAAGATCAATTCCATCTATCACCCTGTTCTCCGCAAAGGCGTAAGGACTATTCCAAGGGTAATACTTAGCAAGAGGATCAACAGCAAAAAATCTTCCTAATCTTGGATCGTGCATTCTGAAAGCAAAATTGATTGAGTTACCCACCCCCTTCACCTCATTATCCTTTTCCTGTCCGTTAAACCCAAACCTATAATTATCCTTCTCATCACAAATAGTCACCACCCTGTTCTCCGGTACCAGCTGGGTCTTTGTGGTCCAGGGCGCCGTGACGCTGACGCCGTTGCCGTTGCTGAAGCTGGCGCCGTTCAGGGTCGAGAACTTGAACTCCAGCAGGGTCTTGCCCCCTGCCAGCACCGCCGTCTTGTTGACGGTGATGGAGGCCTGGTGGGCGCCGCTGCCGTTGAGGGTGGTCCAGCGCAGGGGCTCGGAATATTCCTCAGTGCCGCTGCTGTTATACTGCCGCACCCGCATCTCCGCCCGCACCGCGTCAGGTAAAGTTATGTCAAAACCGAACTGCTGGGTCGTCTGGGCCGTATCCATATGCAGCTGCAGGTAGGCATTGATGCCTGAGGGCTCCCCGCTCAGGTCTATGTTATAGAACACCCCGTTGCCGTTGCTGCCGCTCTGCAGCACCCAGCCCTGCGGATGCCTGCTGGCAGCTACATAGTGGAACAGGTGCAGGATCTCGTTTTCAAAGGCTGCCGCCTTTGGAATATTGCTTACTGCCGGCGGCGGGTTCGTGCTGCCAAACAGCCAGGCAATGCCCCCGGGCTGCAGCGGTGTCGCCTTGATAGGCTTGGACACCAGCACCGTGCTGTTCACCGTCACGCAATGACCACCGGAATCGGAGGTATATCTGCCAGGCATCAGCATGCCGAAGGGATAGTAGTCCTGCGCCGTAGAGATATCCGCCCGGTAACCGGTAAGGACATTGTTTTCGCCAAGCTTCGGAGTTGTCCTGTCCAGGAGCGTAGCCTGCACATTGCCCAGGTGGTTGGTGAGCTCATAGTGCCTGTTTCCCAGGATATGGGTGGCTATGCCCAGTCCCCCGGTGCCAATGGTGGTACTGCGCAGGCTGTCCTTATACAGGGTGGAAGCAAACAGGTCGTTGCCATACAGCGAATACCAGGGCTTTGCCTGCACCAGGCTCTGGTAGGTGGTGCTGCCCGTGCCTGCCAGGGCATCGAACTTCAGCTCGCCGGGCAGGTATTTCTGCATGCCCAGGCGGGACGAGCCGTAGATATGATGCTCGCCCAGGTGCACCAGGTCCGCCTTCAGCACCTGCTCGGTCTGCAGCCAGTTGGTGGGCAGCACATCCATGTTGATGGTGCCGATGGTGCCCTTGATGCCGTTGAGCAGGGTTGTGGTCTTGCCGTTGTTTGCCGCCAGGCTCAGCACATCGGGGTAATAGGCGCTGAGCACCACGGAAAGCTCCATGGGACCTGCCGCAGTATTGCCGGCAGAGAGCGCCGAGGCCAGCACGGTATTGTTCTTGAACTGCGCCTTTATGGTATCGAGCGGCACGGCCTGGGTCTCTGCAAGTCCGTAACGGTAGGCGACATAGCTGCCCGCGTCTTCCCGGAGTTGGTCGAAGATCTGGTCCGCGTTAGGCACCTCCGTGACGAAATCGCCGTAGGTATTGCCGTTGCTGTATGCGCTCACGATGATGGAGGAAAGCGAGGACAGGGTTTCCGTGGACCGGGAAGCGAGGGCGGATGCCAGGTTGTTGGTGATGTCCGCGCGGCTGCCGATGTCCATACCCTTGAAGATATCGAGCATCGCAGGATCCGCCGGGAAGGCAGCCTTTTGCTCGGCACTGGCAGGCACCCCTTCGAGGGTCTGGTAGTAGAGCTCCTCGTCCTTCTGCTTCAGCTCCGCGAAGAAATCGGTCTGCAACCCGTCCAAACCTCCTGAAAGCAGCAGTGGCTGCAGGTAAAGAGAGAGCTTTTCGCTGCTCAGCTCCGAGCTGGTGCCGGCAAGCGTATGCTCCGTGATGGCGGGGATGGATTTTACGAACGACAGCGCCTGGGCCGAGGTGAGCGAGCCGATAAGGCCCTGCATCAGCGCATTGCCGGCGGCATAGCCGGTAAGCTGAGGGATACCCATGGCCAGTACTGCCAGGTCCTCGTTCGGATCGAGCTGGTAAGCGGTCCAGAGCTCGGTGGCCAGGGTGCTGGTCCAGCCCGCAGGCAGCGGTCCGCTGCCGAAGCCAAGTGTCGGGTTGCCGGAAAGCACCTGCGGTGTAAGCGCCTGGAGGGCGAATTCTTTTTTGTTCTCATAGACCGCCAGGGAATTACCGGCCGCATCCCGCAGGTAAACGGTCTTCAGCTTCAGCATGGAATCGGCATTGGGGTAAAGCACTACTTCCTTAGCCAGGCGGTTGCCCATAGGATCGTAGGAAAAATGGATCTTCGAGCCGTCGAGCTTCGTGACCGAGCTGACCTTGCCGAAACGGTTCCAGCTTACATTGGTAAGCCCGCTCACCAGGTCTTTCGTCATGTTGCCGGTCTCGTCATACTCGTAGAGGTCCAGGTTGGGATCTCCCACGGTTGGCGGAATGTCGATCTTATAGGCCGTGGTGACGGTGGAATCATGCAGGTTGCGCAGCCTGTTGGTGCCGGCGGTGTACCGGTAGGTGAGGCTGTCCATCGGATGCTGCGTAATGGCCGTGCCCCCGTTCAAGGCTGCGCTGACGGTGCCGCCTACCCTGGTCAGCTTCAGGAGGTTGCCGTCCTTGTCGTACTTATAGGTGGAGGCATAGTCGGGGATGTTGGCAGCCGTGAGCACCGAAGAGGAATAATTGTAGTTATAGCTCGCATAGTCTGCCTTGTCTATGCGCTGCAGGGGATCGTAGAGATACCGGCTCTGCAGGTTGTCGAACGGCGCCAGCGCCGTGGCAATGGCGGCGATATTGCCATTGTACAGCGATTTGGGTGTGGCGGGCAGGTGGCTGAAGAAGTTAGAGTCCAGGATGGCCTTATAGTCGCCCCGGAAATAATCAATCCGCTGCGAGAACACGTCCTTAGGCGTCACGAAGCCGGCGTCGCCGTCCCTGCCCATATCGCTCTGCGGACCGTTCTGGAAGCCATTGGTTGCCTTCAGCCAGCCGTTGATCGTGTAGGCATAGTCCACTCCCTGCACCCGCTGTTCGCCCAGTTCGGTGCGGGCCAGCGGGCCGTGGTCGTAATAATCGTAATGGGCATCGCGGTCCCAGACCACCCCGGTGCGGCTGCTGTTGACATCCACGATGCGGTTGTCGCTGTCGTAGGTGTATTTCTGGAAGAACTGGTCTGCCTTGCCCCGGTTGTAGGCGGCCATCAGCACCTTGCCGCTGTAGAGGTCGTACTCGTAATCTACCCTTTTGATGCGCAGGGACGGATGCACGACGGTGCGCAGGTCATGCACGAGGGTTTTGACGTTTCCTGATACATCGTAGGAATAATAAAGCGCATTATTGTAGAAGGTGTCCTTGCTGGCGTCCGCATTCGGGCCTACCGCCTCGAAATATTTGGCGCAGGATACCCGGTTCTTCAGGTTTTCCTGGGGGGGCAGATGCTGGAACGGACCGGACACTTTATATGCAGGGGTATCGTAGACCGTTACCGTTACTTCCTTTCTGGGGAGCAGTTTTACATCATTGGCAAACACCGAATCGTGCTGCTTGAATATGGCGGGGTTCCAGCCGCCGGGCTTCTGCACCACCCCTGTTTCCTTTACCCGCGACAGGCGGTCGTAGAAAAAATAGGTATAGTAATTGTCCAGTACCTGCTTCGCATCCTGCGAGACCATGACCCTGCCCAGCAGATCGTAGCGGGAGACCGTCGTTCCGCCATCGGGGGTCTGGGTCTCGATCACCTTGTTCTGCGCATTGTAGCGGTAGGTGGTTATCTTGCTGTGCGCGGGCACCAGCGGGCTTACCATTTCGTTGCGCAGACGATGGGCATTGATCGTGTCGTTGTCCTCGTCATCTACGCTGAGCTGCGCGACGCCTGCGGGCGATACTGTCTTGATCAGGTTGCCCGCCATATCGTAATAATACAGTGTGACGCCATGCTTGATATCGAGCCCGAAGATGCTGAGCGACTCCCGGAGGCTGTCAATGACATGCTGCCTGAACTGTGCGATCAGCACATCGCGCATCGAATCAATATACTGGTGGTATTTGATGGTGGCGGCGGGATACAGGTGCTCGATCCTCGCTGTTTCGCAGTTGCTGAAGGCGTAAGTAGCGCTTGCCGCATCGCCGTGCGAGCTGAGGAAGGCTGTCGGGATGACGTAATTCTTTCCCAGCTTCATATTGGTATGGGCCACACCCCGGATGGTATCGTGGACATTGCCCTGGCTGCCGACAAACGTCAGGTCCATATAGCTGACCGAATCCTTTTCATAGCCCTTGCCGATCCTGTACAGCCGGTACGTCTGACGGGGCAGCGGCAGGTATTCGGGAAGCCGGATAAAGATATTAGTCATATTGCTGCTGGTGTCAAAATGGTTCACCCAGAACACGCTGGTGTCGCCGCAGACATAGGTGCGGGTCTCCGTGCCGTTCACTACAATATTCGCCATGGGCGACGGCGCCTGCGCCCGGAAGATGGTCCGCATGCCATGGTTGGCGAAATTGTAACCTTCAATGCCGGCCAGCAGGTTACGCATATAGGCGAAATGAATGTTGCCGTTCGGGTCATGATCTATATAGAGATCGTTCCTGTAATCAGGCGTGATTTCGCTGTGGTAGGAGAAGCCGGAGGAAGCGAAGCTGAGTCCCCCGTTTGCTGCGCTGAGCGTATTGAACTGTTCGGCCTTCGATTTTTTTACCAGCCCGTTATGGTTGCCGGGGTCGAGGGAGCGCACATAATTTCTCCAGGCGGTCATCTGCCAGTCGGCATACTGGCTGCTGACGGCCGATTCGGCATGGCTGAACATATAGGTCATCGGCGAATTGGCATAGGCGAACCTGCAGATGGAATCCACATAGTGGTTGTAGTCGAAATCACCCGCTATGCTGTTCACCATGGTGATGAGGTTACCCGGCGACTGGAAGGTGCCGTAGCCGGGGATGAAGAAAAATACGTCCACGGCGGTATTGGTGATCGTGGCGCCCGGGAAGGCTGTGGACAGGGCCGTAACATCCAGCGGGGCAAAATTGGAGGACAGGAGCTGGGCTACGCTGTCGCGATGCAGGTAAGGCAGGTACTGGGTGGTGCCGCCGGCGATCATCCAGTAGGGTACGCGCTGCTTTATGTAGCGCAGGGTGCGCCCGTTGTTTTCCCGGACATTGAACAGCAGGTGCATCTGACCGGACTGCTTATAGGCCTGCAGGTCGGTAAGCACGATGCTGTCTACATTGGTCAGCTTGTTCAGGTAGTTCTCCACATCGGAGAGCGGGGTATTTACCGGGAATTTTACCCGGAAATGCGCCATCACTTTCGGGATGACTATGGAATCGGTGAGCCCGCAGCTCCGGATGGCGGTATTGTAGTCATCGGCGGTGAAGTTGATGCCGTTGCGGTAGTTAAGCACATGCTGCAGGTACGTCTCGAAATAAGGATGCCCGGCCTTGATTCCCAGAGCGGCAGCGGAAGTGAGTACGGATTTGGCCATCGGTATGAACTCGCTGCAGCCTACCCCGTTCAGGTAGTCTTTCTGGTCTTTTTCCATCAGGTGGTAATCGTTCTCCTCGTTGAAAGCGCTGAGGAAATAGGAGAACTGCTGCTGCACATTGTCTTTGGTGCCTTTGAAGGTGAACAGGCTGCTGTTGCGATTGGCGAAAGACTGGGACAGCTCGGTGAAGCCGTAGACCTGGAACAGCGGTGTCACCAGGTAGTCCTGGGTGGCGCTGATGGCAGTGGCGCCGAAGGCCGTGTTGAGGGCAAAGGTATCTGCCTGCCCCGCCGGGTAGAGATAATAGTCTACCCCGTTGCCGCCGGCGGTGAAGCTCAGGCGCACGGCATTGGCGGTGGTCAGGTCGGTTTTGGTGAGCGTTACGGACAGGGTGGCGGTGCAGCCGGCGCCTGTGACGGGCGCAGCACCCAGCAGGGAGGCAAGGCGCTGCTCGAATGGATGATGATTGCAGCGTGAGAGCGAGACGCTCAGCGAACTGTTGCTGCCCGCAATGAATGCAGGCACCTGATGGGTAGAAAGGAAATCACGGAGGTCCTGGTAGTAGGCCGGTGCATATTGCAGCAGACCGGTGCGTACCCAGCTGCCCGCGCTGCGTGTGATCCTTCTCAGATCGGAAAGACCGGCGTTGCAAAGATCGCTGCCGGCGATGCCGGCTGCAGTCATCATGGTGGTGAGACTATCGTAAGTGAGCGAGGTGATGGAGTTGCCGGTAGTGCAGAAACGGCTCATCAGGGAATCGCGCAGGGCATCGAGGACAGACTGCGCCACATTGCAGTTGACCAGGCTTTGCATAATCTGGTCTACCATGTCACCGCACTGCACGGCGCCGCTGGTATTGGTCAGGGCATTGGCCGAATCGAGGCTGGGGGTGCCGCCCGGAGGGAAGTTGCCGCCGAAGCTGCTCACCGGCATGCCCAGGTTGGTATTGATGGAATCCATGCCCGCAGCGAAAAAGGTCGTATCGTCCACGTCTTCCGGGAACTCGTCGTCGAGGGGGTTGTGGAGGCGGAAGCTGTCGCAGGGTCCGCAGCTGTCGCCCAGTTCGTTCAGCCAGCCGCTGATGCGGTGCTCCCGGTTCTCCTTATATATCGCGATAAGGTTCTTATAATACTCGTCCTGCACTCCGGCCGGGTAGCCGGAGATATCCGGGGGCGCCTGTCCGCCGGTGATGGCGGAGCAGACCGATTCGATGACACCGAACTCGCTGCCGCAGATTGTTTTCCGGAAGGCGGCGGTGTCCACGCCCGTGCTGTCCGGCAGTATGGAAAGCTGGGTAGTGGAAAGGATGTTGTTGGTATAAAGCGGGTCATGGGCGGCAATGTCCTCGAGGGTAAACCGGTTGATCGCCTGCGCATCCGAGGCTTTGGCGATGCTGGCCAGCACCTCGCAGTAAGGATTGTTGAGCAGCTCGCAATACTGCAGCTTGCAGTAGTCCGGGTGCAGGGGCAGCAGGGCGGCACCGATGGAGTCGTTGAAGATGTCAATGAGTTGCTGCGGGTCCAGGGAATCAATATTGGTATAAGGATAGCCGTTGGCCCAGACTGTATCGGGATAGGTGATACAGTCGCTCTGGTACAGGTATCCCCTGCCCTCTCCCTGCAGGCTGAAAATGGAGTTATCCGCCGGGCCGCCGAAGGTCTTGCTGACCGGGTCCGCATAGGCATAGGGTCCGTATTTCGCACCGGGGTACATTTCCTTGATCATCGTCAGGCGCATGGACGCGCAGGGGTCCTCGGAAGGACAGGGGAACTCGGCGTCGAGGAATTCCGCCTTGAGGAAATCATTGAAGGTCAGGAAGCAGCCGTTAGTCTCCGCCAGGTACTGGTCTACGGAGGCGGCAAGGTCCTTCAGCTTTATATAGGATTTCTTTTTCCAGATATGGTTTCCTTTTTCGAGGAAGGCATACGCATCGCTGTCGTGGGTGATGGCGGTCTGCTGGGTGGTTCCGATGCCACCAAGGGCGCCGGCATCAACCAGCTTCAGGTTGCCGCAGTCGTCCAGTATCTTGTACTGGTAGTATATCTTCGGCAGCAGCCCGAGGGTGCTGGTGCTGCAGGGCCGGAAGGGCTTATAGTCAATCCGGTACTCGAAGCCGTAGTTGGCGTCCGTCTCCACGAAATGCCCCCCGTTGTTCTGCCAGACATCGCCGGTGCGGACGTCGGGCACAGGCAGCAGGTTGCTTTTAAAGCTGTCGTTCACGGGGGCGTTGCGGATGCTGAGGGCCAGGGCATTCGTATCGGGGGTGCCGATCAGTCCCGTGATCACCGGCTTGCCCGCATCGTCGGAGATACTGAACATATCCTGACGGTGATTATCGGTAGTGATCATCTTGCGGTAGTAGTTGTACTTACCAATGTCCTGCCCGAAATACTTGTTCAGCTCTGCCTGCAGGGGCGAGCCATAGAGGTACGCCGTGTGCCGGTCATGCCCCAGTTGCAGGCCGTGGCCTGCCTGTCCTTCGAAGAGCACTTTGTCGCTGTTCTCCGCGGCGAGGATCTTCCGGGTCAGCGGATAGCCCTCCGCGTCGGGGATATAGGCATTCCTGCCGTTCTTGTCCGTATTGAACCTGGAGTAGTATTTATTGGCCGGGGCATTCGAATCCAGCGGGGGTATGGGCAGCTCATTCGCCGGACAGACGGCTGTATCCGGCAGCGCATCATAGACCAGCTTTGCATATTCACCGGCACCGGCCGGGTGCATGAAGCTGTCAATATAACTAAAGCGCGGGGCGTTCTTCACGGGTATGGGCAGCGAGCTGATGACGGCCCGGCCTTCATGATCGTAGAGACTCTGGGCCACGATTGCCTGTCCCGGCTTCGAGTTGAACCGGGTCTGCACCTGCTTCGGCTTCAGAAGCCCGTCATAGTAAGTCATTACCTGCTTGTACTTCCCGTCTTCCACGAACGACATCTTCAGGTCCCAGTTCAGTCCGTCATTGTCGGAAGGCGCGATGGTCACCAGGCTGCCCTGGTAGGCGGAAAGGCTGGACAGGGTGCCGCTGTTCGGTACGGTCCAGGCGCCGTAGCTCCTTGCCAGCAGGTCGTTGAGGTCCGGGCGCACCATCCTGATCCTCCAGACGAGATAGCTTTCCTTCTGCGCAACCGGGATATTGAACGTGGTACCGTTGGTAAAGATGCGGGTGGCATTGTTGCGGAAATCATAGCGCGGCCCCCCTGCCGCATCGGGGTACACATAGGTCCATTCCACCTCATAGCCGGCAGGTTTGTATTTGGCATAGTTGGTCGTCCAGTCGAGGTTTACCGTGCCTGCAGTGGCGGTGTTATCGTACACAGAGACGGTGGCCGAGGTCATGCCCAGGCTTGTATAGTTATCGAATTTCTGCACCTGGATCTCGCCCAGCACGTGTACGAAGGTTGGTACCGAGCTGGAATCGGCTGGCACCAGTTGTGTGTACTGGGGACCGTTGTTTGAGTTTGTGATCTCGATCACATCATAGATGACGATCTTCATCCGGTGGAATTTGCCGGCAATATTGAATGACCGGTCGCTGATCAGTTGCAGCGAGTCACGGTTATAGGAGACGCTCAGGGTATCGAGCTGGGAGACCGTGACCGTGGAGGACTGCGGGTTTTCCGTGCCGAGGGTCTTGTAGGTGATCAGGTAGGTAAACTTCTGTTTTTGCCCTACATCAGCCGACTGCACGTTGACCTTGAAGCTGGCGATGGCGTGGAGGCTTTTGATAGTAAAGGTCGGGTTGACCGTGTTATTGCTGGCGGTGGCATTGGCCATCACGTTGTAGTAGCCCTGGGTCACCGTCAGCGTATCGTAGCCGGGGGTGGACACGATCTTCCGCAGCCGCATCGAATCGGTATAGCGGGAAGCCGGGAAGCTGAAGGTCTGGGCAATCGTTTCTGCCCGGAACAGGAGGCAGCACAGCAGGCTGCCCAGGAGGGTCAGGAATCGAGGGTGCAGGGAACCGCGTAACGCTCTATGTATCTTGTTCATAGCACGGAAAGTTGGTAGTTTTTATATTTTTTTAAGCGGATGGTCCATTGATGCCATTCGAGGAAATCGGATGGTTTGGCAGGGATCTGGGGCACGTTGTCGAAGCTGAAATTGTCGAAAATGGTGCGAACGACCCGGAACATGGCATTGCCCTCCAGGTCCTTCGCATATACATCCCGGAGACTATATTCATAGTACCGTACCCTGTCATCCGGCCCGTACCGGATCCGGAGGGAGATTAGGGTGGATGCAGAAACATTCTTAGGCACGAAGGATATCTCTTCCAGCCCGTCCTTCATTTCCCAGGTCACGTTGCAGCCTTCTGCCATGAGCCTGCTGAAATAGGCCAGGTCGCTGGCAGCCGCGTTCGGGTCAAGTTGTGCCTCCAGCTCCGGGTCAGGCTTTATCTTCAGCTCTTTTTGCAGCAGGAGCAGGATACTGTCGGAAGGGGAATAAGTTACCGACTTCAGCTCATGGTTGATGGTCACCTCTCCCTCAGCTCCTTCCACATGCTCCCGCAGCGGTGATTTATGATACGTGCGTCCGTTTCTGTAAATAAGCCGGGAGCTGTCCCGGATTGGTGCCTGTCCTTTATACCGTACCTCTTCTATGCCCACGCAGGTATAGGGAATGCTTCCGTTAAACACTGCTGTGAGCTGCAGCAGCTTGTCATAGGCCGCCGCCGGGCTCCGCTGGGCACACAGTACTGCCGGAACCAGCACGAGGCTGAGCAGGATGGGGATGATGAGGCGCATAACTTAGTTGGCTACGATGTTTTTGATGTTCTCGGTAATGGTGATCACTCCTTTTTCGGTTTCCTTCTTGAGACGCACCAGCTGGTTGCGCGCATTATACTCGTAATAGGTGGCCATGTTGTTCTCATCCAGTATGGCCATGAGGTAGGTCCTGAAAGGATGGTACACGTAGGTCTTTACATTGGCAGAGGCCGGGAACATCCTCAGATCGTCATAATGCTGCCCGGAGGTACCACCCGGTAACGTAAGGGTCACCAGGGCGTTGTCACTGACGCTGATATTGGCCCGGTACAGCGCCCATCCGTCAATGATGTTCGTGACCCGGGCAAGCGTCGTGGTGGTACCGCCGGAGTTGACGGTAGGGCTGGCCCAGTTGTTCTGGTTGCTGCTTCTCACCCAGACCTCGTAGGTATATTTCTGGTTGCTGGCGGCATCCAGGTTAAAATCGAAGAGGTTGAGGAAGTAGCTCAGGTTGCCGGTGTATTTCTTAGGTGTCACTTTCACCGTGATGCCGGCACCGGCGCCCACCGAGACGGAATAGAGCCCGGTATGCGACTGCAGGCTGTCAAGGGTGAAGCTGCCTGTGATGCCGTTGTTCAGGTTCTGCTGGCTCTTTTTATAGACTTCATAACCGCCGGCATAAGCCTGCCGCTGCATGTTCTTCCGGAACGGGGAGAACACGAAGTCTGCGACATCGTTATAGATACGGAGCTGGCGCAGATCCTCAAAGGTCTCAGCCCAGGTCTGTCCGAACTTGCCATTGGCGGTTACATGCATCACCTTTCCTGTATGGGTCTCAGGATAGATAGCGCTGTAGATGCCCAAAGGATTTGTCTCCTCTACGGGTCCGAGCGAAGGCACCGATTTGGTGACCTGTGTTGCCTGGAACCATTCTGCGTTATTACCGCCGTTGAGCGCCGCGCCATTGAATGCCGCATTATCCCAGTGGGTGAGCAGGGCTGTGGGGGCAAAGAACAGCGTGGTGCTGTCGTAGCGCGCCGGGAGCCAGTAATACCAGTTGCGGAGGATACCATTGCCGCGCTGCTTCATGGTACCGCTCTGGTCTTTCCTGTCGCCGTACAGCGAGTAGGTTGCGCTTACATAGGGCTGGCTCATCAGCCCGGTGGATACCGGGTTATGTGTCAGCGTATTCTTGTTGCCGCCAGGGATAGCGTTGATAGCCTCGAAGCGGCTGGCGGTGGCATCGATCACCGGGTTCATAAAGCTGGGTGCCTTGCAGGGGATGCGTATGTCTCCGTGCGGTCCGCCGCCGCTGCCCGCCACCCATACGCCGCCGATGGTCACCGAGTCATCGAGCGTAAACGGATTCTTGAGGGAAAGATAGCTGCCGGCGGTGTGGGTGAGCATGTTCCTTCTGCCGGGACGGTACTTGAAAGTAGCCTCGATAAAGGACAGGTCGTTGCCTGCGGAGAGCGTATTATCCCGGTATGGAGTAACGGTTACCTCGAAGGTTGCCCCCGGGGTCTGGCTGCCGCCGTAACGATAGCTCAGCGGGTCCGGCTCGGCATAGTGGTCTTTTTTCACTTGCACATCGGTCACGTAGAGCCGGTGCCATTTGGGTCCTGGGTCATTGGTGGCCTTGGCCCGCACGAACAGCTCATCGCCGGGATGGAACAGGTCCTCCGTGGTGGTAAAGGTAGCCTGCAGCAGGTTGCTGCCTCCCAGGAAACCGGCACCGGCAGTGTTGAACAGCAGCGTTCCCGGCAGGATGGCTTCCGTGCCTTTTCCATGGTAAGGGTAATCGAGGTAGGCCGGTTCCAGGTCGGTCTTTGTCCAGTAAGCCGGTATCTTGTTATCGTAAAGATCGTCTCCGTACTTGTCCTTATAGACCTGCACCACAGGCTGCCCGGTGACTGCATCATAGTACTTGTTCACCATGATCGTCTCCGCCCCTTCCTTGTAGTTCTTAACCTGCTTCAGGATGCCGTAACGGCTGATGATCTTTGTGGTGACGGTAGCTTTGAAATAATCCGTATGCTTATGCTCCCTGTCCGATATGTTCAGCTTCGGTGAAGGGAAAGGGATACAGAGTTTAAGGCTTCCGCCCCGGACCTTAGATTTCCGTTCCTCGGTCGTCGTCACCTCACGGCTATCGGTGCATACATCAATCTCGACGCCCATGGTCTTTTTAACCGGCTTCACATTATCCTTCGGAAAGTCTTTTTCGAAATAGCTGCAAACAGTCTTGTTCGTGCTCACGTGCTGGATCACGTCCACCTCGTTGGCAAGGCGATTGTTGCCATTGGTATGGTAATCGTACTGCGTGTAGCTGACCAGTTCGTCCTCACCGTTCTTCAGGAGCAGCCGGTAGTTGTAGGTTCCCTTCGGCTTACCGTGCATGTCATTGGTCTCGATGACGAAGCTCTGCTTCATCTGGTACCTGTTCATGGAAGAGGAGAAGGATTTTTCGATGCCCATAAAGCTGAGCAGGATGTCACGGATGCCCGGCGTCGGATACTTGCCGTCTTTAACTTCTTTTACCTGTCTCGGACCATAGCTGGAAAAATACGGGAAGTCCTTTGCGGTGTAGAACTCATGCACCACCCTGGACCGTGCGGACCGCGCATAATCCCGGTGTATGCTTTCGATGGTGACACGTCCGTAGCCTACGGAACCGGTCGGGAAGAACGATTCGCCCGCCGGATCTTCCTTGATCAGCTCGACGGGGTCGAACGGCGGGTATTTGGAAGGGTTGTTGCTCAGCTTATAGGAAGCGCCGGACCGCATCGGGTTTTCCTCGCCGCCCAGGAGCGGCTCATAGGAAGCTACGCCGGACGACAGTCCGTCCTCGTCCTTATAGGTATAGCGGTAGCCGATGAGCGAGGAAGACTCGCTGCCGACCATTTCGGCCCATTTGTCATCGAACTTCAGCTCGGACACCCGGGAGCCGCCACCGATCTTCGGTTTGGCGAGGGCAAGCCGTACATAACTTTTGTTCTTTCTGAACCAGCGTCCGGCCTTGAAATCCTTCATCAGCTCCACGACAGAGTTCTTGCCGAAAATGGCGTCCCCTACCTGCTTTACGGCCTTGCCCATCCGGTCGCCCTGGTTGCGGTTATGTCCGTCGGGATATTCCTGCTCCTGGAAGTAAAGCTGGTCGGACGCAAAGGCCCGGGCCATATTGATAGCAGTGTTCGTCATCGGACTCGGGCTCACGCTGGTGCCGGTCAGGTCCACAGCTTTTACCTTGATATAGATATGATCTCCCTGGTTCGGACAGTAGTTGGCATCTTCTACCTCGGCATACCCTTTCACCTGGTCGAATACGGAGAATGCGTCTCCGGCGATATTGATGTTAAAGGAGAAGTACATCAGGCCGGAGCCGTTCAGCAGGAACTCCTTGAGGTTGCTGATGGGCGGCCCGGGAGGCGCCTTCACGTAAATATAGAGGTATGGGTTCCGTTGGTAGTCGTACAGACCATGCACGTCGGTAGCGACCAGGTTGGGTGAAGCACCGACCCCCGCCACTTCGGTCAATGCCATGGCCCGCTTGTCCTGCACCCAGGAATAATCGTCGGCCTCATAATCTACCTCGATGTTACCCCCGGAAGGAAGCCCGATCCTGGTAAGGTGGAAAGCACGTGCAATGCTATCCTTGTAAAGCTGGTTATCCTGGTTGATATAAGGGAACTCGGGCAGCGGTAACTGCCTGTTATTCGGATAGTAGTTACCCCAGCCATCCTTCGCGCCCAGCTGGTAGGCGGGATTGGTCGTTGAATAGCCGAAGCTGTAACGTTCTGCAAACTCCAGGGGTTCGCCTGCATGCCGCACCCGCACCGCGGTGAGCCGGAGCTTGCCGCCGGCAGCCGAGTTAGGCACATTGGATGAGATATTATAGTCGTAGTCGAAATAGATCGTTTTCAGGGGCACCGCGTTACCGGCGTTGAGGTAGCGGTCGTGCTTGTAGTAGTACTTTATGGAATCGAGCTTCTGCTGGTGGTCAAACGTACTCTTGTCGCTGTTAAATCCGGCAACAGTATAGGGATGGTCCGGGCGTATGATCATGCTGCGGCTGTCGCGGGCGTCCTCTCTCGGGCTGAGATAGAACTCGACCACATAATTCTTGGATTCCATGGAGTGGGCATACCAGAGCTGCTTGGACCCGATAACGTAAGAACCCATGTCATCGAATTTGGTCACCTTCACCCCCTGGTTGAGCAGGGCCTTGTTTTCCCCGCTGTCGCCATAGGGTACCCGCCAGCGGTAATCGGTAGCGGCCCTGGTGTAGTTGAAGCGTACGAAGCTGCCCAGGTCATCGTCGGTAATGCCGTTATTGGTGACATCCACATAGTCCGGCGACAACATTGCATTGAGCAGGTAGGAGGTGGCGTACGCGGGGGTAAGGGTGTTCTTGTAAAGCCGGTCGCGGACCTGCCCGTTGTACTGGGAAGCATCGTCGTTGACGAAAGACATCAGCCCGTCCCATTCCTGGTAATTATTGGTGTTGAACCCGTTGACCCTGAATGCCACCTCGTTCTTGATATTGTTCATGACCGGGGTACCGTACACGAAGGTCTGCCCTTCCCGGTTGGTGTTGAGGATGGCGCCTATGCGGCTCTTTTCTATCTCGTTATTCACCGGCCGGTCTATTTCGGTAACAGCCGTTTGCGTAAGGGGGAACTGGTTGGCGGCATAGCTCCGGAGCTTCTTGCTGACGACCGTCTGCGGGAGGTCCTCGATCATCTCGTTCGTAAAGACGGCGATCGGCTCGGTGATCACCGGCCTTTTATGGGTACCCCCGCCACGGATGCTGTCAGCCTTTTTAAAAGCATAAGAGCTATACTTGTTGACCTGGTTCAGGTAAGCTTCATCGGCCTGTGAGACGGCGCCGCAGGGCCTGAAGAACAGGTTCGGGTCCCTGCCGCCGGGTTTACGGAATCGCACCATATCATCAATGCAGCCGCCGCTGGCGACTGAACCTTCCGTTTCCGTTCTGTAATTGTTGTAACCGATCTTCACACCGACCCAGCAGTCGAGCCTGGCGGCGAGCAGGCGCAGTTCCACCTCGTGCATTTCGTTGCGGAGGCTGGTGCTTTTAAAGTCCAGCTCCGGGTCGCGCACGGTGCCGAAATCGTTCCTGTCGGCCCGGAACACGCTGCTCGCATTGTGTGCCGTAGAGCTGAAGACGTCGAAGGTCTTCATAGCCGGGGGCAGGAAGGGCATATCCTTGTTGATGCCCCCATCATTGTCGCGGGTAAAGTCCAGCAGGTCGGCAGGCTTTGCATTCTCCGCATACATGTAGCCGTAGCCCCGGTGCAGGTTGGAATCGCAGTAAAAAGTCTTGGAATTGCTTTTTGTCAGAGAGATACCGAGCCCGAGGTCAATACCAAGCCCGTCGAGAAAACCAACTGAGGCACCCAGCTTCAGCCGCCAGCCGATACCATCGCTGGTATAATAGTAAGGCTGGGTGACCTGGGGTATCTGGTTGCTGATGCTGCTGACAAAGTTCTTTTGCACCTCGAATGTGACGTTTGAAACGTTGAAGCTGCCCACCACATTAGGATGTTCCCAGCCGCTGATCGTATTGAAGGTGCGGTTGACTGACTTTCCGAAGCCGATAGAGACGTATTCATTGAACGTAGCCCCCGCATTGAAGCCGGCATAGGTGGAAATGGAGCCTCCGTTGTTGGAGTGCGCTGCGAGGGTCACACCCGCATTAGCGCCGATGCTGAACGGACCAGCGTTGAGATTGGCAAACACACCCGCTCCCACTGCGAGCCCTACCCCTTTGCCGATATAGTTGTCATCATCCCAGGTATAGCCGACGCTGGCCTGGGCTCCGGCGGTAAGCCCGATGCCGTCCTTGCCGATATTGGCGGCGATGCTGGCGTCAATACTCACGGTATTGCTTTTCAGCTCCCGGGTGCGTACATTCTGGTAACCTTTGATCATGTCGCCATTCATATCGTCCGGCAGCCCCCGAACATGGCGGTTCAGGGTGCCTACATTGACATTCCAGCCATAGCCGACCCAGGAACCTTCTTCCTCGACATTGGACGTGGCCCGGTACACCAGGTTCAACGGATAACCGTCGATCTCCAGTAGCGGAATATTATAGCTGAAATCACCGGAGAAAGGGTCTACCAGCGAGGTGGTAGCCAGGGGCGTAAATCCCTGGAATTCGGGTTGGGAAGGGCCGGAGGTAAGGGCAAGCGCCCGCAGCGGCAGCACCAGCTCAGAAACCATGACGGTGAGCAGCACGCAGGCTACTTTTCTTTTTTGCCTTGCAACTAGCTTATGAAAGGTCAGTTTCATATAATTAGTTATTGTTGTTTAAAACAGATTTTTCCAATGCCGACCAGTTTGTCGGTATACCAGTAAGCAACATTCCCGTCATCATCTTTCAGCTTGCGGTACAAGTCATCGCTGAGCCGGAACTTATAAACGAGCTTGTCATTGCTGCCCAGACCGTTCGAAGGTTCGAACACATAGCCGATCGGGTAGATGGTCTGGTCCTTCCATTTTAGACAGAGATCCTCCCGGCTGCCGAATGACAGGTATTTGTACTTTTCCTCGTAGTCTGCATTGTCCCTGGATGCAGAGTAGAGCAGGGAATGCTTAGTCTTGCTGTTAGAGATATACAGGGTAGCTTTCAGGTACTTATCGGCCGGCGCGCCGGTTTTTCTGCCCGCCTGCTCGTTCTGATTCTCTACGTTCAGCGCATACATCCAGTTGCCCACCTCGATTACCCTGTCGAACCGGTCGAAGCGGCTGTTATTCCTGTCGATGCTGCAACCAGCCAGTAAAACACAGACGACCAGTGCCCGTGCGGCTATCATGCTATTTTTTATCATGGTACCGGTTGTTTACGTATTCGATGAGCTCCGCGGTAATGTCCTGGCTTTCGTCGGCATACAGCACATTGCCGGTGCCGTTCGCCCCGTAGATATAGGTGTAACCTTTTTCCTTTCCATAATCGGTCAGATAGGGGTTAAGCCGTTTCCAGATCATTGTTTCGATCTCCTTGTTCCTTGCTTCCGTTTTGCGGGACAGCTCCGCATACAGTGAATTTCTAAGGCTTTCCGACCGGGCCGGATCACGAAGCTTTTCCGCGTAGATCATGCTGTCTGCAAATGCCTTTGCCCCGTCCAGGTCGCGGCGGGCCTGCTCGGAATATTCCTTCTGGAGCTCGAACTCGCTAACCAGTTTGAACATATCCACATACCCCGTTTTCTGCTGTTTCGCGCAGGAAGCGATGAACAGGGAGAGTAATAACAGTAATCGGATGTTAATTGACGAAATCGGGGTTGACATACCTGAACCTTATTGTTTGTGTTTTTTTAGTATTCCTTACATTTTCGAATTCGATCCGGGCCTCGAACGCTTCCTTATGCTTCAGCCCGAGGGAACTCAGGTCGAATGCGTTCATGTTATCTCCACGCCCCACTTCCCAGCGGAAGTCTGCCTTCTCTGCCACCTTGCCGTTCCGGATGATCTTTATGCTCAGCCGGTTGACGAGGAAGTCGTTTTCGGAATATTTAAGTTTCATATTGCCTACGGCATAGTAAACATTGGTACCCTCGTCTATATTGATATCAATATAGGAGCTCTGGTCCGGCAGGGTTTCCCGGAGACTGTCCTCCACAATCGTAAACCGCCATGGCTCCGCCCCTCCGAGCAGGATGCCTTTGTAATAGGCGTCCACCGTCCAGGCATAGGGCTGGAACGGCTTCAGCGGCTTTGCATACGCCGGGTACAGCCTGCTGGTGGCAGCCAGGTTCTTCTCGCTGTACACAGGGTTGTTGCGCGTAAGGGCATTGTAGTTGTTCTGTCCTTC